>ERZ869909.265-NODE-265-length-73616-cov-4.873700_pt1 | contig 73616 bp, 65 predicted proteins | sample MGYA00520892_ERZ869909 | MGnify/ENA primary metagenome ERZ869909 (study PRJEB32215, sample SAMEA104723947) | bioreactor metagenome | biome: bioreactor; feature: anaerobic bioreactor; material: water | place: China | collected 2015-03-12 ...
TCTGGTTTCGCTTCCTGTGGTTCCGTCAGGCTGTAAGCATAATGCCCATATGTTTTATATGAAACTACCAAGTATGTCACTGCGTGACGATCTCATTGCGCATCTTAAGAGCTTCGGTGTCCAGGCCCCGTTCCACTATGTTCCACTGCATGACACGCTTGTAGGTAAAAGGCATGGTCGCTTGCATGGTGATGATGCATGTACGGTAGCAGCCGGTAGTACTTTGCTGAGGCTGCCTATGTGGTATGGTCTTCAGGATGATGACCAGTCCATCGTCATTGAGAGTGTCAGATCCTTTTTTTGATCGGGGTATAATGATGTCTGCAGCGCGCCGGAATACGCTCTCGGTTTGCGTCATTACCATGAACGAAACTGACCGGGTAAGACGTTGCCTGGACTCGGTGGCGGGCTTGGCTGATGAAATTATCGTTTATGATAGTGGCAGTACCGACGATACAGTGGAGATCGTGCGCGAGTATACCGACAAGGTGCGGGTTACCGATTGGCCAGGCTTCGGCATCCAGAAGCAGCGCGCGCTGGATGAGGCCCGCATGGACTGGGTGTTATCTATTGACGCAGATGAGGCGCTGGATGAGCGAGCTCAGCAGGCGCTGAAAGATTTGCTGGCGCAGGACCACATTGAAGAAGTTGCATTCCGTATCCAGTGGGCAGTGATTCGCCATGGCAAGCGACTCAAACATGGCCGCAGTGCGCGCGCTCCGCTGCGGCTGTATCGCCGTGAAGGAGCGCGCTTTACTCCTGTCGCTGTGCACGAGACGATTGAGCACCCGCCCGGCAAGGTGGGGCGTCTACCTGGCTATCTGCTTCATTACACTGCCCGTGATTACGGGCATGCGCTGGCCAAGAATGCGAAGTATGCCTGGCTGGGTAGTCAGAAGTACTTCGACAAGGGAAAACGTAACCGAAGCTTGCTGGTGGTGTGCCTGCGGGCGCTGTGGACTTTCTTCCAGATATATATTTTGCGAGGCGGCTTTCTGGATGGCCGGATCGGTTTTATCGTGGCCATGAACTACATGCAGGGCAACTTCAACAAGCATGCAGGGTTATGGATTCTCACACGAGAAGAAAAAGCCAGAAAGGAGAACCGGACAGCAGACCAGTGAGTTCAGGGTTTCCAGTAACCCAGCTTCTTTCTTTCCTTCAGGTTCCGTATCAGATTTAGTGGCTTTCTGCGCGGCGGCGGATTGTTCATGGCGCTATCTACGGCTTCCAGCACTCGCTGGCTGGCGCGTCCATCGTTCCGCGGGTGGAGTTGGCTCACGTACTCGTTGATGGCGCTCAGCAAGGGTTCGGGATGTGTCAGCGCCATCTCGATAGCGCTCGCCAGGTGTTCCGGATCTGTCACGTTCAACAGGTGATCCCGCGATCCCTGACTCTGGTTGCGGAAGGTAACGACCGGTTTTCGCTGAACCAGAAACATCAGCATGACCGATGACGTATCGCACACCATCACGTCTGCACGACGTAGTAGTGGCAGTACGTTGTCGGTCTCGATGTAAGCCAGATTATCATCTGCCAGTGCCTTGTAGGCCTCAACCATGGCCGGGTCCATCTTCGGATGGAACTGCACCAGCCACTGCCATTGTCCGGTATCGCGCAGTACGCGCACGGCATCCAGCAGATGCGGTGCGCAGCTCAGGCTGCGGGTAAAGGTGGAGCACAGCAAGACCGTCGGGCGACCGTCAGGCGCAGGCAGCAGGGTTCGATCCGCATGAGCGTCCGCTTCCGGAGCAAACAGAGGATCCAGGGCCGGCCAGCCCGTCTCGGCGACCTGGAAGTAGCCGTATCGGGCGGCGCGTTCCTCGAAGCCCCTGGTGGTGTTTGGCCCCTGGGTGCAATACAGATCGAAGCAGCCGCGAATATTGAAGTGCCCCCGATCATCACTGCGGGTCGCCTTGGCGACGTTGAAGCCGTGGAACACAGCGACCTTCAGCCCGGGGATAAAGCCGGGCACCATGTTGCCCGGGGCCAGCACGGCCTCGGGCGCCCAGGCGCGCACGGCGTCGATGTCGGTCAGTCTGTGTTCATCCGGTTGCAGCCAGCCCGCATTGATTTCGTTGCCCGCCAGGAACCAGCGGGCCTCGCCGCCGCGGGCGCGGATGGCGGTCTGCAGCGGCCGCAGAATCGCGTAGGCGTAGTTCTGCTCGGCGTACAGGAGAAAGCGCTGGGCCTCGGGCATCGGATAACACTTCCATGGCAAATGGGCTACAATCTGGCCCGGCTGGCCATGATAGCCGCCACCAGCCTGCCGCGTCATGTCCAGGGAACAATGCATGAAAGTTCTGTGCGTCACGGACCGGGCCGACCGCCCGGAAACCGAACTTTTTATCCGGCTCGCCCGCCGTGTCGACCACCTGGTGGTGATGTGCAACACCACGGGGCGCAACTATCCGCTGCTGGAGGCGGCTGGCGTGCAGGTGATCCCCCTGGCGGTCAAGAGCCGCTTCGACCGTGAGGCCACGCAGCGTATCGGTGAAGAGATACGGCGCGGGGACTACGATATCGTCCAGGCGTTCAATTCCCGGGCGCTGCCGTGTGTCCTGCGGGCAGCGCGTCGCCATCGCGCAAAGCTGCTGGGTTACCGGGGCGTCACCACGGGGGTCAGCTACCTCAAACCGGAATCCTGGCACACTTATCTGAGCCCCAGGCTCGACGGCATTTTCTGTGTGGCTGAGGCGGTGCGCCAGTCGCTGCTGGCGGTGTCGTTTCTCTGGTGGCGTTTCCCCGCCCACAAGGCGCATACCGTTTACAAGGGGCATGACCGGTCCTGGTATGACGTACCCGCCGTTTCTCCAACGGAGTTCGGCGTGCCGGAAGGCGGTCGCACCCTGTGCTGCCTGAGCCGCAATAGTGCGAAAAAGGGTGTCACCACGCTTCTGGATGCCTTCGACCGGCTGCCGTCGGAGCTGAACTGTCACCTGCTGCTGGTGGGGCGTATCGACGGCAATGAGGAAGTGCGGGAGCGTATTCGCCAGTGCGTCCATCCTGACCGGGTTCATTTTACCGGCTATCGCGATGACGCGGTGGCGATCATTCGTGGCAGTGATGTGCTCGTATCAGCCTCCGAGAGCGGCGAGGGTTTGCCGCGTGTGGTGATCGAGGCCATGTGTGTCGATACACCGGTGGTCGCCACGGCGGCGGGCGGCACCGATGAGCTGGTGCTGGACGGCGAAACCGGGTTGCTGGTGGCGCAGCGTGACCCCGACGCGCTGGCCTCGGCCATAGCGCGCACCCTGACGGACGCCGCCGCGACCGCGCAGCGAGTTGCCAGCGCCCGACAGAGAATAGATGATGTATTTCATGCTGATCAGACGGTTGAAAACACACTGAACTGGTATCGGCAATTGCTGGCCGAATGACGAGAGCCGCTATGTCACAAGAGACTTTCAAGCCCGCTGAAAGCTTCCAGGCGGCGCTGGATCGACACCATGCCACTTTTGCTCGCATGTGTGATTATCTGCCGCAGGCGGAGAAGCTGCTGGCGCTGACGCGCGAATGCCTGGCCTCGGGCGGCAAGGTACTGTGGCTGGGTAATGGCGGCAGCGCGGCGGACTGTCAGCACCTGGCGGCGGAGTTCATGGTGCGTTACAAGCGCGAGCGGGGGCCGTTGTCGTCCATCGCATTGACTACGGACACCTCCATCCTGACTGCGCATCCGAATGATTATGCCTTCGAGACAGTGTTCGAGCGCCAGGTGCGTGGTTTGGCGCGTCCCGGTGATCTGGTGATTGGTTTGACCACATCCGGGCAAAGCGAGAACGTGAATCTGGCGCTGGCAGCGGCCAATGACGTCGGCGCCACCAGCGTGGCTCTGACCGGACGCGATGGTGGCAAGGTCAAGGACATTGCCCGGTTGTCGATCATCATTGCCTGTGACGAGACGGCGCGTATTCAGGAGGCGCACATGTTCATCGGTCACTGGCTTTGCGAAGCGCTGGATGCGGCGCTGGCGCAGGAGGCCTGAACGATGGCGGACGTGTCACACCTGAGTCGTCTGGGCGACGCCGCCGTGCTGGTGGTGGGCGATGTCATGCTGGACCGTTACTTTAATGGTGACACGCACAGGATTTCTCCCGAAGCGCCCGTGCCGGTGGTGCATGTGGCGGGCATCGAGGACAAGGCGGGTGGTGCCGCCAACGTGGCGCGCAACATTGCCCACCTGGACGGTCGGGTTGGCCTGCTGGGGCTGATCGGCGATGACCGCGAAGGGGCGGCATTGCGTGACATCCTGGTGGCGGAACGCATTCATTCCGAGTTGTTGAGTGATCCGGCACTGCGCACCATCGCCAAGATGCGCATCATCTCGCGCCATCAGCAGGTGGTGCGGCTGGATATGGAAACCCCTTTCCCGGAAGCGGCGGCCGAACGTCTGGCGGCGCGCAGCAGCGCACTGCTGGGTGACTACGACACCATCATTATCAGCGACTATAACAAGGGCGCCCTGCGCCGGGTCGGCGATATCATTCAGGCGGCGCGCGCGGCGGGCAAGACCGTACTGGTGGACCCGAAACAACCTGATTTTTCTGTTTATCGCGGTGCCGATGTGATCACGCCGAACCTGTCCGAATTCCGGCTCGCTGGCGGATGTGCTGACAGTGAAGCGGAGATGCTCGCGTCGGCGCGCGAGATGCTGGCCCGCGCTGGAATCGGCGCCATACTGCTGACTCGCAGTGAGCAGGGTATGAGCCTGATTACGGCGGACAGCCACCATCATTTTCCCGCCGAGGTGCTGGAAGTCAGCGATGTCACCGGCGCCGGCGACACCGTGATTGCCACGCTGGGCGCCTTGTTAAGCGCCGGGGTACCGCTGGTGGACGCCGCCGAACTGGCCAATCTGGCGGCGGGTATCGTAGTCGGGAAACTGGGCGCGGCGACCGTGTCGCCGGAAGAGCTGGCTGCGCGTATCAGCCGTACCCGCCATGCAGCCGGTTACACGCCCACGGTTGCGCAGGCGCTCCAGCATATTGCTTATGCCCGGGCGCAGGGGCAGCGCATCGTCTTTACCAACGGCTGCTTTGATATTCTGCACGCTGGCCATGTGCGTTACCTGGCCCAGGCCCGCGCCCTGGGTGACCGACTGGTGGTGGGCCTGAACTGCGACGCCTCCGTGCGCCGCCTCAAGGGCGACAGCCGCCCCGTCAACACGCTGGAAGACCGCGCCGAAGTGCTGCGCGCACTGGCCTGTGTCGACTGGGTGCTGCCGTTTGGTGATGATCCCGCCGAGCAGGACACCCCCGCACAACTGATCGAGCAGGTCTGTCCCCACGTCCTGGCCAAGGGCGGTGACTATACGGTGGACACCATCATTGGCGCTGATTTTGTTCAGGCCAATGGTGGCGAAGTGCACGTGTTGCCTCTGGTGGAGGGGCGCTCAACCAGCGCCGTGATCAGCAAGGTGCGGGGCTGACATTGACCCGCGCCACACCGCAATCCATCTGCATTTTACGCCTGTCCGCCATCGGCGATGCCTGCAACGCCGCTTCCGTGGTGCAAGCCATTCAGCGTCAATACCCTGCGGCGCAGATCACCTGGGTGATCGGCCGGGTCGAGGCGGCGTTCCTCGGCCATCTGCCGGGCATTGAGTTCGTGATTTTCGACAAGTCTCGCGGCTGGCGTGCCTACCGTGATCTGTATCGGGCCCTGGCGGGTCGGCGCTTTGATGTGCTGCTGCATATGCAGCTCGCCTTGCGCGCCAATATCGCCAGCCTGTGTATTCGTGCGCGTCGACGCATCGGCTTCGACCGCGCGCGTTCCAAGGAGCTGCATGGGCTGTTTATCAACGAGCGCATCGCGCCCCGGCAGGGGATGCATGTGCTGGATGGTTTTCGCCAGTTCGCCAGTGCCATAGGCGTGCCCCTGGCGGCGCCGGAGTGGGACATCCCGGTGACCGCAGCCGATGATGAGTGGGCGCGTGCGCAGCTCGACCCCGAGGCCCGTGGCCACCTGGTGCTGGTGCCGGCGGCGTCCGCGCCGGAGCGGAACTGGCCGGTGGCCCGCTATGCGGTGCTGGCCGAGCATGCGGCGGCGCAGGGGTTTGCGGTCTACCTGTGTGGTGGCCCTACCGACACCGAGCGTCAATTGGCCGCTCAGATCATCGCGCAAAGCCGCGTGCCGGTGAGCGATCTGGTGGGGAGCAGCAGTCTGCGCCAGCTGTATGCACTATTGCGTCAGGTCAGTCTGGTGGTGGCACCGGACACGGGGCCGGTACATATGGCGGTGGCGGCGGGTACGCCGGTGATCGGGTTGTACGGCCACAGCAACCCGGATCGCACCGGGCCATACCGGTTTCGTGAATATGTGGTGGATACCTACCATCAGGCATTAGCGGCCCAGCAGGGCAAGACGGCGGATGAGGCGCGCTGGGGGCAGCGCGTCTACGGTGACGATCTGATGCAGGCCATCTCGGCGGACCAGGTGATCGCCATGTTCGACCGTGTGGTAGCGGAGCGAGGGCTATGAGCGCAGGCCAGGGTGTCCGGGCAGCCTTTCTGGATCGCGATGGCGTGATCAATGTGGATCATGGCTACGTGTACCGGCCGGAGGATGTGACCTTTATCGACGGTGTGTTCGAAGCCTGTCGGCATTTGCAGTTACTGGGCTATCGGCTGATCGTCGTCACCAACCAATCCGGCATTGCCCGGGGGTATTTTACCGAAGCGGATTTTCATGCGCTGTGTGACTGGATGCGGGCACGTTTCCGGGAGCAGGGCGTCACGCTGGATGCCATTTATTTTTGCCCGCACCACCCGGACAAAGGGCTCGGTGAGTATCGGCAGCAGTGTGATTGTCGCAAACCGGCTCCGGGCATGCTGTTGCAGGCTATTCGCGAGCACGGTATCGATCCGGCACGCAGCCTGATGGTGGGCGACAAGGCCGCCGACATGCAGGCGGCGGCGGGCGCGGGTATCGGGCGGCGTATTCTGGTGCGCTCCGGGCAGGCCTTCAGCCCTGAAGAGGCGGCGCTGGCTGATGAAATCTGGGACAGCGTCGGTGATGCGGTGTCGCGGGTACAGGACGAGGGCTGAGCCATGTATCGCTTGCTCTACTCCGTGTTGCTGATCCTGCTGGCGCCACTGGTGTTGGCGCGGATGCTCTGGCCACGCCGTGGCAAGCCGCATTACGGGCGCCGCTGGGTCGAGTTGTTGGGGGGCGGTCCGGCAACGCCCCCCGGCGCGCTGTGGCTGCACGCGGTGAGCGTGGGTGAGGTGGTGGCTGCGACGCCGGTGATCCGCCGCTTACGTGAGCGTTTTCCGGCACAGCCGATCCTGCTGACGACCACGACGACCACCGGCGCCGACACCGCCCGGGGGCTGCTGGCCGATGCCATGATTCACCATGCCTATGCGCCGCTGGACCTGCCTGGCGCGGTATCCCGGTTTCTGCGTCGGCATCGGCCCACGGCGTTGCTGCTGATGGAAACTGAGCTCTGGCCCAATCAACTGGCGGCCTGCGGTCAGCGCGGGTTGCCGGTGGTGCTGCTCAATGCGCGCTTGTCGGAGCGTTCCTGTCAGCGTTACGCGCGTTTTTCCGGCCTGTTTCGCAGTCTCAGTCGGCACCTGACCTTGCTGCTGTGCCAGCATAACGATGACGCCGCGCGGTTCGCGCGCCTCGGGGTGGCGCGTGACCGGCTTCAGGTGACCGGCTCGGTGAAATTCGACATCACCTATGATGCACAGGTGTGGGCCGCCGGGGAAGCACTTCGCCAGCAATTGGGTGTGCAGCGTCCGGTCTGGATCGCGGCCAGCACTCATGCTGGCGAAGAAGAGCAGGTGCTGGACGCGTTCGAGCAGGTTCGCCAACAGCACCCCGAGTCGCTGCTGATGCTGGTGCCGCGCCATCCGCAGCGCTTTGACGAGGTGGCGGGGCTATGCCGAAGCCGAGGACTGGCGATGGTGCGGCGCACCGCAGGGCAGCCAGTCACGGCGACGACGCAGGTGTATCTGGGCGACACCATGGGCGAGTTGCCGGTGATGTTTGCGGCGGCGGATCTGGCCTTTGTGGGGGGCAGTCTGGTGCCGGTGGGTGGGCACAACCTGCTGGAACCGGCGGCCCTGGGGCGCGCGGCGCTGACCGGGCCGCATCATTTCAATTTCAGTGATATCACGGCGCAGCTTTGTGCCCGTGGTGCGGTGCAGGAAGTGGCCGACGCCGCCATGCTGGCACAGACTGTATCGACCCTGCTGGGTGATCCGGGGGCCAGGGACGCCATGGGGGAAGCGGGGCAGGCCGTCGTGCAGGCCAATCAGGGCGCCCTGGCGCGTACCATGATGGCGCTGGAGGGAGTGCTCTATACCGAGAAGGCGCGACGGTAGCCGTCGAGAAGATGCGCGATATCTGTGTCTTGCAGGTGCCATTGCGCATGCAGGCCCGCTTCCTTGTGCAGTGAACGCTGCAGGCGCGCCAGATTGGCCTGCTGCCAGCGCCCGGGCGACCGTTCACGGCACTTGTCGAAATCGATCAGCCAGACCTGTTCCCGCACATCCAGCAGGATGTTGTGGGCGTTGAGGTCCGCATGCCAGATTCCTGCCCTGTGCAGTCGGGCAATGACCCGGCCTATCTCGGTCCAGATGGCCGCTGGCAATGGGCTTTCCTGGAGCAGTGCCACCAGATCCCGGGCATCCGGGATACGCTCGATCATCAGCGCGGCCCGGTAGGTCAGCAGGGTGTCCGGCAACAGCGCGGCGGCGCAAGGGCGCGGCACGGGCAGACCCGCATTACGCATCATCGCCAGCAAACGGAATTCGCGCATGGCGCGGGTGCTGGCCTCAGGCTGACGCAGGTAGCGGTCGCCCAGCAGCGGCGCCAGCAGCCCGCCGCGACGGTAGTGGCGCAGCACCATGTGGCAGTCGCCATCCTGCACAAACCAGGTGGTGCCACGGCCGGTGGCGGTGCCGGTCACGGCGTTGCGGGCGTACCAGTGTTCCGGGTCGAAGCAGGCCGGCGAGAAGGTGCTGAAGCAGGCCGGGTCATACAGGAAGCGATTCGGGCCGTCCGCCAGCCGAGCCCATCCCGGTGCGGCGTTCATGGCTTCGGCGCCTTGCGGTAGGGGTTGCTGCCGTCCGGCTGATGCTTGAAGCGCCGGTGCACCCAGAGGTACTGCTCGGGCGCCTTGCGCACCTCGGCCTCGATCAGCGCATTGATACGGGCGGCGTCCGCAGCGTCGTCGCCGCTGGGAAAGTCTTGCAGCGGGGCGCTGAAGCAGATGCGATAGCGGCCGCCCGGCAGACGGAAATGTGACACGGTGATCACCTCCGCGCCGCTCATGCGGGCCAGCCGCGAGGTGGCCGTGATAGTCGCGGCGGGCACGCCGAAGAAGGGCGCAAACACCGCGTGCTTGATGCCGTAATCCTGATCCGGCGCGTACCAGAGGATGTCACCAGCGCGCAGGGCCCGGACCATGCCACGGATATCCTTGCGATCAATATACGCCTTGGCCGTGCTGCCCGCGCCCCGGCCCCGGCTGATCAGACGTTCCAGCACCGGGTTGTTGTTGGGGCGGTAGACGAAGCACAGTTGTGCGTAGCGCGGAATCAGACGGCTGCTCACATCAATGGTGTTCATGTGCATGCCCACCAGCAGCACGCCCTTGCCCCGTGCTTCGGCCGCCTTCAGATGATCCAGGCCCTCGATCTCCAGACGGGTATCCAGGTCTACCCGACGGTTGGCGTAGGTGCCCGCGATCTCCAGCATGGCCTCGCCCGTGCTGACTACCGCCTGGCGGGCCAGCTCGCGGCGTTCGACCTCGGGCAACTCCGGGAAGCACAGATCAATATTGGTGCGGGCGATATGTCGGCGACTGCCGCCCAGCCACCAGACCAGGTGGCCAGCGCCCCGACCGACCGCCAGCAGCGCATTCCATGGCAGTTGCCCGATCAGCCAGATCAGGGCGACCACGCACCAGGTACCCCAGTATCGCGGGTGAGCCAGAGACGTGGGACGGGTGTTCGGTTGGGTCATCAACGGGTTCCGGCATGCAAAGGCTGCAAGTGTACTGACCCGTCTGCGGGGCTGTCACTCGCCGCGTGCCCCCGGTGCCTGTGCTATCCTTGCCCTCCTGTCATGGACGCTGACGATGGACCGTAATGACCCGCCTTGCCTACAGCCTTCTGTGGTACCTGTTGTTGCCCGCCGTGCTCTGGCGGCTGTGGTGGCGTGGCCGCCGTCAGCCCGCCTACCGGCAGCGCTGGGGTGAGCGTCTGGCGCTGGGCCTGGGCCGCGATCGTTGCCCGGCGTCGATCTGGGTGCATGCCGTGTCTGTGGGCGAGATGCTGGCGGCCGAGGCGCTGGTGGAGCAGTTGCAGCGTCGCTATCCGGATATGACGGTGGTCCTGACGACCACGTCCTATGCCGCATCGGCCCAGGTGCGCGCACGGTTCGGTGATCGCGTGCTGCATGTCTACTGTCCCTGGGATCTGCCCGATGCGCTGCGGCGTTTTTTTCGTGCCTTCAATCCACGCCTGATCCTGCTGATGGAAACCGAGTTGTGGCCGAACATGATTGCACTGGCTCGGCATGAGTCGGTACCGGTGTTGCTGGTCAACGGGCGGCTGTCGGAGCGCGCGTTCCGCGGCTACCGGCGTCTGCCTGCGCTGACCGTGCCGATGGTCACCGGGCTGTCGGCCGTGCTGGTGCAGTCATCGGCGGATGCCGCGCGGTTTCGAGTGCTGGGGGCGCATCCGGCTCGCATCGCGATCACCGGCAGTATCAAGTTCGATACGGACCTGACCCGTCTGCGGCCGGTGTCCGAGGCGCTGCGCGCCGAATGGGGGGATCGGCCGGTGTGGATCGCGGCCAGCACCCACAAGGGCGAAGACGAGCAGGTGCTGGCGGCGCACCAGCGAGTGCTGGAGACCTCGCCGCAGGCGTTGCTGGTGCTGGTGCCCCGGCACCCGGAGCGCTTTTCCCGTGTGGCGGCGCTGGTGGCGGCGGCCGGTTATCGCATGGCCCGGCGCAGTGCGGGCGAGCCGGTGCGACCGGATACCCAGGTATACCTGGGCGATACCATGGGTGATTTGCAGGCCCTGTTTGGTGCGGTGGATGTGGCGTTCGTTGGCGGCTCGCTGGTACCAGCGGGGGGGCACAACCTGCTTGAGCCCGCCGCCTGGGGCAGGCCGGTGCTCAGCGGCCCGGGGCTGGACAATTTCCGTGTGATTGCCGATTTGCTGGTGGAGGCGGGCGCGCTGACCCGGGTGATGGATGCATCAGAACTGGCGCAGGCCGTGCAGACGCTGCTGGCGGACCCGGCCCGGCGTCAGCGCCAGGGTGCGGCGGCGGCGGCCGTGGTGGCCGCCAATACCGGCGCGCTGGCGCAGACGCTGGAGGTGGTCGGGGAGCGGGCCCGTGATCAGTTGTTGAGCGGGCTGTCGTCGCGCACCCGATCCAGTTCCACCTGATTCATCGGCTCCAGCCAGTTGTTCACCTGCTGCAGATCCTGTTCCTCCAGTACCCCCGCCAATGCTTTCAGGCCCAGGCTGTCGATGATGTATTCATAGCGGGCATTGGCGTAGTCCCGGCGGGCGGCAAACAGTGTGCGCTGGGCGTTGAGTACGTCGACGATATTCCGGGTGCCCACCTCGTAACCGGCTTCTGTGGCCTCCAGCGCGGATTCAGCCGAGCGGATCGCCTGGGCCCGCGCGGTGATGCGCTGGGCGTTGGCGCTGACCATGCGATAGGTGGCGAGGGTCTGCTGGCCGACATCGCGCCAGGTCTGCTGGTAGATGTCCTGGCTGGCGGCATGGCGCAGGGCGGCCTGCTTGCGGCGGCTGTTGAGGCCGCCGCCCGCAAACAGGGGCATGTTTACTTCAATGCCGTAAGCCGTGCTGTTGATGTCCTGGCCGGTGGTGCCAAGCCCGCCGCCGGGGATGTCCAGGTCGGTCTTGTAGCGCTGGTGCTGGGCGACCAGGTCCACGGTGGGCGCCATGGCCGAGGTTTCCTGCCGCGCCAGATAACGGGCGGCTTCGCTTTCATGCAGGCTGGCCAACAGCGCCGGGTTTTGCTGGCGCGCCAGTTCCACCCATTGTGTGGGCTCTGCGGGCTCAGGGCCGGACAGCGGCAATTCGTCGCGCAGGGCCGCCAGGCTCTGCCAGGTGCGGCCGGTCAGTGCTTCCAGACGGTCACGGGCGATGTCGAACTCGGATTCCAGCACGATCAGTTCGACCCGGGTCAGGTCGTAGGCCGCTTCCGCTTCGTACACATCGGTGATCGGCACCAGGCCGACGTCGAAACGCTCGCGAGTCTGTTCAAGCTGACGACCGATGGCGCGCTCTTCGGCGCGAATCGAGGTCAGGTTTTCCCAGGCGCGCAACACGCCGAAATACTGCTCTGCCACACGCAGAAAGAAGTCCTGGCGCGACTGCTGGAATTGCGCGGCCGCGACCGAGGTGGCGGCATCTGACTGTTTGTAGGCATTCCAGGCGCCGGGGCGGAACAGCGGCTGGGCCAGGGTAAAGGTCAGCGTCTGGTCTGTGGACTCCAGGGTCGGGATGCCCAGATCGGGAAATTCGCGGCGATTTTCCAGCCAGCTGTAAGAGGCATTGACGCTCGGCAGCAGGCCGGAGCGGCCCTGAATCACGTTCTGTTGCTCGGCTTCCCAGGTGCGTAACGCGGCGCTCCACTGGGCGTCGGCCTGCCAGGCCGCGTCGAGGACCTCCGCCAGCGTGGCCGCGCGGGCGGCGACGGTGCTGTTCAGCAGCACCAGGGCTACGAGGGCAGCAAAAATACGGAATGGACTGCGCATGATTCGTGTTTCCTGTTGTCAGCGACGCGCCAATGGTAGCCTCTGGCAAGGGCAAAGGACATCCAGACTGCCCGACCGGAAGGTCATTATCTGTACGCCTTTCAATGCCTGTGGGCGCGCCTGTTTATTGACACTGCCGGTATACATGGCCGTGACCTCGGTTGTGACGGCTCGCGTGGCTGGCGTATAGTGAGGCAGCCGCTGAACCCCGCATTTTTCTGGAGAAAATCCGTGCCGGACGATTACCTGGGCGCCGCTTCCGGCGCCATCGAGGAAGCCTGCCAACCCATTGCCGGTTCCCGCAAGATCTACGTGACCGGCAGCCGTGCCGACCTGCGCGTTCCCATGCGCGAGATTGCCCAGCATCCGACGCTGCTGGCCAATGGTGCCACCGAGGACAATCCGCCGCTGGCAGTGTACGACACCTCGGGCCCCTACACCGACCCTGAGGCGCAGATTGACATCCGCAAGGGGCTGGCGCCGGTGCGCGCGGCCTGGATTGCCGAGCGTGGCGATACCGAACAGCTGGATGGCCTGACCTCGGAATACGGTCGCCGCCGGGCTCGCGATGTGGCCACCGCCGGTCTTCGCTTTCCCGGAGAGCGGCGTCCGCTCAAGGCGCGTGCCGGTGCCAATGTCAGCCAGATGCACTATGCCCGCCAGGGCATCATCACGCCGGAAATGGAATATATTGCCCTGCGCGAGAGCCAGAATCTGGCAGCAGCACGGGCCGCCGGGCTGCCGGTGGAACAGCATCCTGGCCAGCCGCTCGGCGCCTCGATCCCGGCGGAGATCACGCCGGAGTTCGTGCGTGATGAAGTGGCGCGCGGTCGCGCGGTGATTCCGGCCAACATCAATCACCCGGAAATCGAGCCGATGATTATCGGCCGCAATTTCCTCACCAAGATCAACGCCAACATCGGCAACTCGGCGGTGACCTCGTCGATCGAGGAAGAGGTGGCCAAGATGACCTGGGCCACCCGCTGGGGCGGTGATACGGTGATGGACCTGTCCACCGGTGCCAATATCCACGAGACGCGCGAGTGGATCCTGCGCAACTCGCCGGTGCCGATCGGCACCGTGCCCATTTACCAGGCGCTGGAGAAGGTCAACGGGGTCGCGGAGGACCTGACCTGGGAAATCTTCCGTGACACGCTGATTGAGCAGGCCGAGCAGGGGGTGAGTTATTTCACCATTCATGCGGGCGTGTTGCTGCGTTATGTGCCCATGACGGCCAAGCGGGTCACCGGCATCGTCTCGCGCGGCGGCTCGATCATGGCCAAATGGTGTCTCGCACACCACAAGGAAAGTTTCCTCTACACCCATTTCGAAGACATCTGCGAGATCATGAAGGCCTACGATGTGACCTTCAGTCTCGGCGATGGCCTGCGCCCCGGGTGTATTGCCGATGCCAACGACGAAGCCCAGTTCGCCGAACTGCGCACCCTGGGCGAGTTGACCGAAATCGCCTGGAAGCACGATGTACAGGTGATGATTGAAGGGCCCGGCCATGTGCCCATGCACATGATCAAGGCCAACATGGAAGAACAGCTCAAATGGTGCCACGAAGCGCCGTTCTACACGCTGGGTCCGCTGACCATCGATATCTCACCGGGCTATGACCACATCGCCAGTGCCATTGGCGCGGCGATGATCGGCTGGTACGGCACGGCGATGCTCTGCTACGTCACGCCGAAAGAGCACCTGGGGCTGCCGAACCGGGAAGACGTGAAAGAGGGCATTATCGCCTACAAGATCGCTGCCCATGCGGCGGATCTGGCCAAGGGGCACCCGGGCGCCCAGTTGCGGGATAACGCGCTGTCCAAGGCGCGCTTCGAGTTCCGCTGGGAGGACCAGTTCAATCTGTCCCTGGACCCGGATCGCGCCCGCGCCTACCACGACGAAACCATGCCGAAGCAAGCCCACAAGGTGGCGCATTTCTGCTCCATGTGCGGGCCCAAGTTCTGCTCCATGAAGATCACGCAGGAAGTGCGTGACTATGCCGCTGCGCAAGATCAGGCGGCAGCACAAGAGGCTGAAGCGGGCATGCAGGAGAAGGCCGAGGAATTCCGTCGTACCGGGGCCCAGCTTTATCACAAGGCCGATGACTGACCGGCCCGGCAGCCACAACTTCGGTCCGCAGGATGTCGAGATCCTGTCCCGGGAAAGTCCATACCAGGGCTTTTTCCGGCTGGATCGCCTGCGTCTGCGTCACCGGCTGTTCGCCGGGGGCTGGAGCCGCGAGCTGACCCGCGAACTGTTTGTGCGCACCGAAGCGGCCGGGGTCTTGCCCTGGGACCCGGTGCGCGATGAGGTGCTGTTGATCGAGCAGTTCCGGGCCGGGGCGCTGGATTACCGGGATACCCCCTGGTGTCTGGAAGTGATTGCCGGCATTGCCGATCAGCCCGGGGAATCTCTGGAGCAGATGATTCGTCGCGAGGCGCAGGAGGAGGCGGGGCTGACGCTGGATGCCCTGATTCCCCTGCCCAGCTATCTGGTCAGCCCCGGCGGCAGCAACGAGCGCATGACCCTGTTCTTTACGGTGACGGACCTGTCCTCTGCGGGCGGCTTGCACGGCAGTGCCGCCGAGGGAGAGGATATTCGCGTGTTGCGCGTGCCACTGGCGGAGATTCCGGCGCTGATGGCAGCCGGGCGGCTCGATAACGCGCCATGCCTGATTGCCTTGCAATGGCTGCAACTCAATCACGCTGCGCTGCGCCAGCAGTATCTACCCTGAGGGCGGAGGTTCTATGTGTGTAACCCGGAGATCGCATGACGACGGTTAGCCGGCGCCAGCGTTACCGCGTCGATCTGCGCGAAATGATGGTGCAGTGTGAAACCAACTACCTGCACCTGATGCGTCTGATGCCGCTGCTGGCGGAGCGGGATGCCGTGCGCCTGACGCTGCCAGCCGGGGACCCGGAGGCGCGTGGGGTCTCGGTGCGCGTGCTGGAGCGGTGTCGCTATACCACGGTGCTCGAACTCGAGCCTGAACGGCTGCATGCGCTGTTGCCGTCGCCCGCGCTGACCGTCAGGCTCTATCATGATGCACGCAGCGCCGAGGTGACCGGGGCCCGGCCCTGGCGGCAGGTGGCGGCTCGCCATGCGTACCCGAACCCGGCCATGCACCAGCAGGACGAGAAGCTGCAATGGAATCGCCACCTGGCGGAATGGCTGCGGCATGTGAACGAACACGGCGGGCTCCAGCACGGTGACCGGAGCGCGCGCCAGCAGGCTTGATCGACTCTCCTCGTGGAGGGATCCGGTGGGGGCCGGGTGTGTGGTCTGGTCGCTGGAAATAGCGTCTGGCTTTGGTTTATAAGGAAGCTGGACGAAAAGGGAGCGGGGATATTGACGCACGTGGGTGAAAACAGGCCCCTGCGCGTGGTGCAGTTGTCAGACTGTCACCTGTTCGCAGATGAAGCCGGCAAATTGCTGGGTCTGGAGACGCAGGACAGCCTTGAGCGGGTGCTGGGGCGAGTGTGTGCCGAACAGTCCCATATTGACCTGTTGCTGGCCACGGGTGATCTGTCCCAGGACGCCTCACCGGAATCCTATCAGCGCCTGCGCCAGACACTGGACCGGGCGCTGGGGGCCTTCGCGGCCCCGATCTACTGGCTGGAAGGCAATCACGACAAGCCCGCCCCTATGCTGTCTGCGCTGCAGGCCGATCCCGCCCAGGTCAGCCCCTGTGTGGCGCGTCTGGGTAACTGGACCTTCGTGATGCTCGACTCCACGATCCCGGGTGAAGTGCCCGGTGAGTTGTTCGAGGCCGATCTGGCGTTCCTGGACCAGGCGCTGGCGGCGGCGGGTGACGATCATGTCATGGTCTGCCTGCACCACCACCCGGTGCCCATGGGCTGTGCCTGGCTGGACACTCAGGTGGTGGCCAGCGCCGACCGCTTCTTCGCGGTCATCGACCGCTATCCCCGTGTACGTGCCGTGATCTGGGGGCATGTGCACCAGGAGTATGCCGGTGAGCGCAACGGCGTCGAGCTGTACGCGGTGCCCTCCACCTGCGTGCAGTTCAAGCCAGGCAGCGAGGATTTCGCGGTGGATGATGCCGCGCCGGGCTACCGCTGGTTCGACCTTTATCCCGATGGCCGTATCGAGACGCAGGTGTCCCGCGTCGAGGGCGTGCACTTCGAGGTGGACTTTTCGGTCAAGGGTTACTAGTGTCCCGGCATGACCGCTGAATCGCCATCGCTGATTTATATCCACGGTTTCAACAGTTCGCCGGCGTCGCTCAAGGCGCGCCAGATGGTGGACTGGTTCCGTCGTCACGGGGCGGAGGACCGTATTCATGTGCCCGCGCTGCCGCCGGAGCCCCGGCGGGCCATGGGGGTGCTGGAGAATACCCTGGCCGGTGCCGGGCCGGCCGCCCTGGTGGGGTCTTCGCTGGGTGGCTTCTACGCCACCTGGCTGGCGGCCCATCATGATCTGAAAGCCGTGCTGATCAACCCCGCTGTCCGCCCCTGGAACCTGCTCAAGGACCATGTGGGCGAGATGGCCAACTACCACACCGGCGAACCCTTCCGTCTGGAACCCCATTGGGTGGAGGAACTGCGCACCTATGAGGTGCCGCAGGTGGATGATCCGGAGCGTCTGCTGGTGCTGATGCAGACCGGTGATGACACCCTGGACTGGCGCGATGCCTGGACCTTCTACGAGGATTGCCATCTGTATCGCGGCCTGGGTGGCAGCCACGGATTTGATGACTTCGACGCCTTTATTCCGCTAGTGTTGCGGTTCTGTGGCATTGCCCTGAACCCCTGAGCAGGACATACATGAGCAACAATTATACAGCCGAGAATATCGAGGTCCTTTCGGGCCTGGACCCGGTGCGCAAGCGCCCGGGCATGTACACCGACACCACCCGCCCCAACCATCTGGCCCAGGAAGTCATCGACAACAGTGTTGATGAAGCCCTGGCGGGCCATGCCCGCAGTGTGCAGGTGGTGCTTTACAAGGACGGCTCGGTGGCGGTCGAGGATGACGGTCGCGGCATGCCCGTGGACCTGCATCCGCAACTGAAAAAGCCGGGTGTGGAAGTGATCCTGTCGACGCTCCATTCCGGCGGCAAGTTCTCGAATAGCAACTACCAGTTCTCCGGCGGCTTGCACGGTGTGGGCGTGTCGGTGGTCAATGCCTTGTCGCGTCAGCTGGAAATCACTGTGCGTCGTGATGGCCAGGTGCATCGCATGACCTTCGCCCACGGCGAGAAAACCAGCGACCTGGAAGTGATCGATACCTGTGGCAAGCGCAATACGGGCACGCGGTTGCATTTCTGGCCGGACGAGAAATATTTTGATTCACCGAAGATTGCCGTGGCGCGCTTGCGTCACCTGTTGCGCGCCAAGGCGGTGCTGTGCCCGGGGCTTGAGGTTACGCTGGATGATCAGATCAACGGCGAGAAGGAAACCTGGCAGTACGCCGATGGCCTGGTGGAATACCTCGACGACGCCACCCGTGGCTGGGAGAAGCTGCCTGAAGCACCGTTCACCGGCGTCATGCGTGGCGATACCGAGGCGGTGGACTGGGCGGTGCTGTGGCTGCCCGAAGGCGGTGAACTGGTCACCGAATCCTACGTCAACCTGATTCCCACGGCTCAGGGCGGTACCCATGTCAACGGCTTGCGTGCCGGGTTGCTGGATGCCATGCGTGAATATTGCGAGTTCCGTAACCTGTTGCCGCGCGGCGTCAAGCTGTCACCGGAAGATATCTGGGACCGCGCCTGTTATGTGCTCAGCGTCAAGATGCAGGACCCGCAGTTCGCCGGTCAGACCAAAGAGCGTCTCAGCTCGCGGGCGACAGCGGCGTTTGTGTCCGGCGTGGTCAAGGATGCCTTCAGTCTGTGGCTGAACCAGCATACCGACGAAGCCGGGCGGCTGGCGGAGTTGTGCATCAGCAATGCCAACCGGCGTTTGCGCGCCGCCAAAAAAGTAGCCCGCAAGAAAATCACCAGCGGCCCGGCGTTGCCCGGCAAGCTGGCGGATTGTGCCAGTGATGACCCGGCGCGCACTGAGCTGTTTCTGGTGGAAGGGGACTCCGCCGGCGGTTCCGCCAAGCAGGCACGCAGCCGCGAGTTTCAGGCTATCATGCCGCTGCGCGGCAAGATCCTGAATGCCTGGGAAGTGGATTCTTCCGAAGTGCTCGGCTCCCAGGAAATCCATGATATTGCTGTGGCACTGGGTATCGAGCCGGGCTCCGATGATCTGAACGGCCTGCGTTACGGCAAGGTCTGCATCCTCGCGGATGCGGACTCGGACGGTCTGCATATCGCTACGCTGTTGTGCGCGCTGTTTGTGCGTCATTTTCCGGCGCTGGTGCGTCATGGGCACGTGTTTGTCGCCATGCCGCCGCTGTATCGCATCGACATCGGCAAGGATGTCTATTACGCGCTCGACAAGGATGAGCGCCAGGGCATTCTGGACCGCATCACGGCTGAAAAGAAACGCGGCAAGGTTCAGGTGACGCGCTTCAAGGGCCTTGGTGAAATGAATCCGTTGCAGTTGCGCGAAACCACCATGGCGCCGGATACCCGCCGCCTGGTGCAACTGTCCATTGATGGTGCCGATGACACCCATCAGGTGATGGACATGCTGCTGTCGAAAAAACGCGCCGGGGACCGCAAGACCTGGCTGGAAGAAAAGGGCAACCTGGCCGAGGTGTAAGCCTCGGTAGCGAGTAATTCATGGCAGACGATTTCGAAAAAGTATCCCTCAAGGATTATACCGAGAAGGCGTACCTGGATTATTCCATGTACGTCATTCTGGACCGGGCCCTGCCGCATATCGGTGACGGCCTGAAGCCGGTGCAGCGGCGCATTGTCTATGCAATGAGCGAGCTGGGGCTGAAAAATACGGCCAAGTACAAGAAATCGGCGCGGACCGTCGGTGATGTGCTGGGTAAATATCATCCACATGGCGATTCGGCCTGTTACGAAGCGATGGTGCTGATGGCGCAGCCTTTCAGCTACCGCTATCCGCTGGTGGATGGGCAGGGGAACTGGGGTTCGCCGGATGATCCCAAATCCTTCGCGGCCATGCGCTATACCGAATCGCGTCTGGCGCCCTATGCCGAAGTGTTGTTGGCGGAGCTGGGGCAGGGCACGGTCGAGTGGGTGCCGAACTTCGACGGCACCATGGACGAGCCCAAATTGTTGCCCGCACGCCTGCCGAACGTGCTGCTCAACGGCACCACCGGCATCGCGGTGGGCATGAGTACGGACATTCCACCGCACAATCTGCGCGAAGTGGCCAGTGCCTGTATTCATCTGTTGAAAGATCCGGGCGCCTCGCTGGATGACCTGATGGAGCATATTCAGGGGCCGGACTTCCCCACGCAGGCCGAGATCATCACGCCGCGCAATGACATCATTCGCATGTATGCCGAGGGCAAGGGTTCGGTCAAGCAGCGCGCGGTCTGGGAGCGGGAAGAGGGTGATATCGTGATCACCGCGTTGCCGTACCAGGTATCCGGGGCCAAGGTGCTGGAGCAGATTGCCGACCAGATGCAGAAAAAGAAACTGCCCATGGTCAGCGATTTGCGCGATGAGTCGGATCATGAGAACCCGACCCGCCTGATCATTACGCCGCGCTCCAACCGGATTGATGTGGACCAGCTGATGGGGCACCTCTTTGCCACCACCGATCTGGAAAAGAATTACCGTATCAACCTGAACATGATCGGTATTGACGGTCGGCCGCGGGTGAAATCGCTGGACACCATTTTGAACGAGTGGCTCCAGTACCGCATGATCACGGTGCGCCGCCGGTTGCAGCATCGCCTCGACAAGGTGCTGGACCGGCTTCATATCCTCGAAGGTCTGCTGGTCGCCTTCCTGAATATTGATGAAGTGATTCATATCATCCGTTATGAGGATGAGCCCAAGGTCGCCCTGATGGAGCGCTTCGGTATTTCCGACCGTCAGGCTGAAGCGATTCTGGAACTGAAGCTGCGTCACCTCGCCAAACTGGAAGAAATGAAGATCCGGGGCGAGCAGGATGAGCTGCAGAAGGAGCGCGAGCAGCTTGAAGCAACGCTCGGCTCGATGACCAAAATGAAGAATCTGGTGGCTCGCGAACTCAAGCAGGATGCCGAAACTTTCGGTGATGATCGCCGTTCGCCGCTGGTGTCCCGGACAGAAGCACGCGCGCTGGATGAAACCGAACTGGTGTCGGCTGATCCGGTCACCGTGGTGCTGTCGGAGAAAGGCTGGGTGCGTGCCGCCAAAGGGCATGACGTGGATGCCATGGCCCTGAGCTACAAAACCGGCGACGGCTTTTTGTCGGCGGCGCAGGGCAAGTCGAATCAGGCGGTCTGTTTTCTCGACAGCACGGGCCGCAGTTATTCGTTGCCCGCACACACCTTGCCTTCTGCGCGCGGTCAGGGTGAGCCGCTGTCAGGACGTCTCAATCCTCCCAGTGGGGCCAGTTTCGTTGCCGCACTGATGGGCCAGGACAAATCCCCCTGGTTGCTGGCCAGCGACGCCGGTTACGGCTTTGTCGCACGGCTGGGTGATATGCAGGCGAACAAGAAAGCGGGCAAGACGGTGCTCACCGTTCCCAAGGGCGCCCGCGTGCTGGCGCCACAGCCGGTCCGGAATGTGGAGGAAGACCTGATTGCGGTGCTGTCCAACGAAGGCCGTCTGCTGGTCTTCCCGGTGAGTGAGCTGCCGGAGATGCCTCGTGGCAAGGGCAACAAGATGATGTCGATCCCGTCAGCGCGGGTGCAGGAGCGGCTCGAGTTCGTGGTGGCGGCGCAGGTGCTGGCGCCGGTCGATACGCTGCTGATCTATGCGGGCAAGCGCCATATCGGGCTGAAGGCGTCCGACCTGGAGCATTACTTCGGTGAGCGCGGGCGCCGTGGCGCCAAGCTGCCGCGCGGATTCCAGAATGTGGACCGCATGGCGGTGGAGCGCAAGGACGACTGAATAAGGCGGTAAAGCTGCCGGGCTGAGCCGCAGGCGAAGCCCGGCAAGTTTCTTGCTCAGGTAGAACCCGCCTCAGAAACGATAGCTCAACTGCGCCGACAACCCATGCACATCGGTACTGAACGTACCGCTGTACGCAGGCCGCAGACCGGTCGGATTATCCTGATCCACCGTCGCATCGCTTTCCCACAGATAGGCATAACCCAGGTCCAGGGTCAGGTCCGGATTGGGAGACCAGCCCGCACCAATCGCCAGCACCTTGCGATGGCCGTAAGGCACACGCACGCCGCGGTCTTCACTGGTGGCGGGTGATTCGTCCAGCGCGAAACCTGCACGCAGCATCCACTGTTCGTCCAGTTGATAAGACGCGCCTACCGATACGGCCAAGGTATCGCGGAACAGGATGTCCTCGGACGTCACCTCCAGTTCGCCCTGTGCGCCGGCATTTTCTACATCAATACGCTGCAGTCGGCTCCAGCGAGTCCATACCGCACCGCCGTGCAGTGTCCAGCGCTCATCCAGCGCGTGGCTGACCGAGGCTGCGACATGTTCCGGTGTAGTGAAGTCCAGTTGTGCGTCGTAGCGGCCATCCACCAGGCCCGTGCTCGGGCCCGCTGCGGCAGGCATGCCGCTGAGCGTGGTGTGTCCTTCCAGGGTGTAATCCACTTTTGAGTAGTAGGTCAGGCCCACCGTGGTGCCGTCGAGCACTTCGGCCATGATGCCCAGGTTATAGCCATAGCCATAATCATCCCCGGTGCTGCTCAGCGTCGCGTCTTCCGTGCCACCGAAAGGCGTCGTCAACAGATTGTTGCGCAGGGTGCCGTCGATACGGTTGAAGGTCACCCCCGCCCCGGCGGAAATACGATCGTTGAAGCGATAGCTGACGGTCGGCTGCACGGTGATGACGCGCACTTCGGTTTCCAGCCCCTGATAGCGGCCCTGGAAGGTGTCTTCATAATCGGCATGACCACCAAAGGGCACGTAGGCACCGATACCGAAGTGCCAGCGATCATCAATGGGCGTGACATAGTAGCCAAACGGAATGGTCGAGGTCGGCACCATATTGCCCTGATTGGTCCCCGGGGCTTCGCCCTGTGCATCCTTGATATCGACATTGGGTGCCAGCACGGCGAGGCCGCCGCTGACCTGGGCGCGGCTGAGACGCGACATACCGGCGGGGTTACCGTACAGGGTGCTGGCATCCAGAGCGGAGGAAGCGCGGCCTGCATAGGCGGTGCCCATGCCGCTGGCGCTCTGCTCGTTCAGCGACAGGCCACCGGCCAGGCTCTGGCCACTGGCCAGGATCAGGGCGCCGGTCAGCGCGGACATGGAAAAAGGGTAAATTCTGGACATAAGACTCTCCCAGCGCCTGCCTGCGAGCAGGCGCACTTCTGGTATTAAAAAATGTCGATGTGACGTGCAGAAAGTGGCTGCACAAGAATCACAAGGCGCTCCGGCCTTCAAGTGTTGTAGCACTCCAGCATGGCATTGTTCTACGACTCAGTCCCTGAGTGTTTCACATTGTAACCGACCGAGCGCATGACCGGGCGGTTTCCAGAGAAGGAACTGTAAAAAACAGGGAAATATGTCCGTGCTCGACTTACTGGAAGGTGTCGATTTCGCTGCGGCTGAGGGCGCGCCACTGGCCTTCCGCCAGGTCGGCATCCAGCGCGATCGCCCCGATGGCCTCGCGGTGTAACGCCACCACATGGTTGCCTACCGCGGCCAGCATGCGTTTGACCTGGTGATAGCGGCCTTCGCTGATGGTCAGTTTCAGCCGCGTATCACTCAACAGCTGAACGTCGGCGGGCCGGGTCGGCGTCGGGTCATCGCGCAGCACCACGCCGACGGCCAGTTGCTCCAGCGCATCGGGTGTCAGCGGGCGTGCGACGTCAACCCGGTAGCGCTTCGGGCAGTGGGTGTTGGGGGAGGTAATGCGGTGTGACCACTGACCATCGCTGGTCAGCAGCACCAGCCCGGTGGTGTCCAGATCCAGACGCCCGGCGCTGTGCAGGTCACGGCGCAGTGCTGTGGGGATCAGATCGAGCACGGTGCGATGGCCGGGGTCGTCGGTGGAGCAGACGACCCCGGCGGGCTTGTGCAGCATCAGATACTGATGCCCTGGCAGTGCCAACGGGGCATCGTCCAGATACACGGTTTCGCCGGAGAGCTTCAGGTTGGCGCGCACACGCGGTTGGCCGTCCACGCGCACGGCGCCGCGGCGAATCAGATCCCGCACCTGACTGCGGGTCAGGCCGGTGGCATGGGCAACGAAGTAATCCAGACGCATGGCGCGCATTCTACCGCATCCGCGCATGACCAGGTGTCTGCCCGCCGCGTCACCCCGGGTCATTGTGGCGGGCCATGGGCTGGCAGTAGTCTCCTTGCATGCGTTTCATGCCAAACCCGATCAGGAGACAAGACCATGGCCACTGCCTATATCGTTGACGCCGTTCGTACCGCCGGGGGGCGCCGCAATGGCCGCCTGAGCCGCAAGCATCCCGCCGACCTGGGCGGTATCGTGATTGATGCGCTGCTGGACCGCACCGGCGTGCCGCCGGAGAAGGTCGACGACGTTATCTATGGTTGTGTCAGCCAGGTCGGGCCGCAGACCTTCAATATCGCCCGGACCTCGATTCTCAGCTCGAAGCTGCCGGAATCGGTGCCGGGGGTATCCATTGACCGTCAGTGTGGCTCGTCCCAGCAGTCGATTCATTTTGCTGCCCAGGCGATTCTCTCCGGCACTCAGGATCTGGTGATTGCCGGTGGGGTAGAGTCCATGAGCCAGGTGCCTATCGGTGCGCCGGTGACGGTGGCCAAGGAACTGGGCAATCCGTTCACGGGCGAAATCAGCAAGCGTTACCCCGGTGAAACCTTCAGCCAGTTCGTTGGGGCCGAGCGCATGGCGAGCAAGTATGGCGTCACCCGCGAAGAGCTGGCGAAATTTGCCTACGCCAGCCACGTCAATGGTGCGGCGGCCACCAAAGCTGGCAAGTTCAAGGAAGAGATCATCCCCATCGAGGTGGATATCGAGGGCGAGAAGCTGGTGCATGACACCGACGAAGGCATCCGCTGGGAGCCGGACTACGAGGCCATGCTGGGCCTGGAGCCGCTGCAACCCGGTGGCGTGATTTCGGCCGCCTTCGCCAGCCAGATTTGCGACGGTGCTTCGGCGGTGCTGATCGCCAGCGAAGCGGCGGTGAAGGAATATGGCCTCAAGCCGCTGGCCAAGATACACACCATGGCAGTGGTGGGCAGTGACCCGACCATGGTCCTCGAAGGACCGATCCCGGCCACCGAGAAAGTGCTGGAGAAGGCGGGTATGACCATCGACCAGATTGATCTGTACGAAGTGAACGAAGCCTTTGGTTCGGTGCCACTGGCCTGGGCCAAGGCCATCGGCGCTGATCTGGACAAGCTCAACGTCAATGGCGGCGCCCAGGCGCTGGGGCATCCGCTGGGCGCTACTGGCACCAAGCTGATGGCCACGCTGATCCACGAACTGCGTCGCCGCGGGGGGCGCTATGGCCTTCTGGCCATCTGCGAGGGGCTCGGCACGGCCAATGCCACCATTATCGAGGTGGTATAAGGTCCCCGGCTTGAGAAATTGTTTCAGGAAGGACTGAGCCCATGACCGTTGCAATGCCGCTCGCCGCTGCGCACCCTCTGCGCAGCGGCACCGTGACCACGCCGCAAGGCATCGAACTGTGCTACGACGAGCGTGGTCCGGAGGACGGCGCACCGCTGCTGTTCGTCATGGGGCTGTCGGCCCAGATGGTGTTCTGGCCGGCGCCGCTGCTGGATGACCTGGCCTCGCGCGGCTTCCGCGTGATCCGGTTTGATAACCGTGATGTCGGCTTGTCCACCAAGCTGCGTGGCACCATCCGGCATTCGCCGGGCGCCGCTATTGCCCGTGCCACCCTGGGGTTCAAGGTGCATGCGCCCTATACCCTGCACGATATGGTGGGCGATACCTGTGCTCTGCTGGATGCGCTCGAGATTGAACGGGCGCATCTGATCGGTGTGTCCATGGGCGGCATGATCAGCCAGTTGATGGCCGCCACCCGGGCGCAGCGGGTCGCGAGCCTGACCTCGATCATGTCCGGCACCAACAGCCGCTGGCTGCCGCCGCCGAAGCCCGCAGCGTTGAAAACCCTGGTAGCGCCCCGTGTACGTATCGAGAACCGCGAGCAGTACATCGCTTTCGGTCACGAGATGATGAAGCGCATCGGAGGCACACTGGATCCGGGCGCCGAGCTGGTCGAGCAGATGTTTGGCGAAAGCTGGGAGCGCGGCCTCTACCCGCGCGGTATTCGCCAGCAGTTCTTTGCCATCCTGGCCACCGGCGACCTGACGCGCTATGTGAAAACGATCCGTTGCCCCGCCACGATCATCCACGGCGCCGAAGACCCGCTGATCCGCCCCGCCGGTGGCAAGGCCTCCGCAAAGCATATTCCCGGCGCCCGTCTGCACATGATTCCGGGCATGGGCCACGACCTGCCGGAGAGTGTGCTGCCGCAGATCGCCGATCTGATCGAAGGTACTGCCCGCCGCGCCTGATTCGGGACTGTGCGTTTCTGTGTGACGCATTCCGCCTGTCCTGGGAGGCGGGTTGCGCGATTATTCCCATATGGGCATAATTGAGTTCATGGGAACGGAAACCAAACCATTGATCTGGGTCGCCTCCACCAGGAAGAATCTGAAGGCGATGCCGGAGGATGTGCAGGATGTATTCGGCTATGCATTGCATCTCGCGCAAGCTGGCAAGAAGCACCCTGATGCAAAGCCGCTCAGGGGCTTTGGGTCCGCAGGTGTGCTGGAAGTGGTCGAGGATAATGCAGGTAGCACTTATCGGGCCGTGTACACGGTCCGATTGGCAAATGCGGTGTATGTACTGCATTGTTTCCAGAAAAAAAGTAAACAGGGTATCGCCACACCGAAGGCTGACATGGATGTTATTCGCGAGCGGTTAAAGGCAGCGGAAATGCATTCCAGAGGAGAGCAGTCATGATCAAGTTTGAACAGGGCAGTTGCAATGTGTATGCCGATCTGGGGCGTGATGGTGCGGAAGAGCTTCAGGTCAAGGCGCAACTGGCCGCCAAGATCGGAGAAATCATCAAGGGGCGCCGCTGGACCCAGCAGCAGGCGTCAGAGGTACTGGGCCTGTCCCAACCCAAGCTGTCAAAAATGCTGCGAGGCCAGTTCAGGGGCATCAGTGAAGCGAAGATGCTCGACTGTCTGGCCAGGCTGGGACGCGACGTGCAGATCGTTGTGGGGCCGGCGCGACGAGCATCCTCTGCAGGCCGTGTCGCGGTAGTGTTTGCCGCTTGAGGCTGCTGGTCACTCCAGTCGGGGCGGCTGGCCGTAGCGCCGTCGCTCCGCGATCCACTCCACCTGCGTCTGGGCGGCGCGCTCGCCCTCCATGGCGCCAAGAATCTCGAAGTAATCCTGGCGGAAGCGATCTGCCATCACGGTGTCGCGCGGGTTGATGCGCACGGCATACACCGATTGCACGTTCTGGTGATCAAAGGCGCGCCATTCCTGCTCATCTTTCAGCAGTGTGTAGCGATGCCCTTCCAGAGCGCTGATCAGACGTTCGCTATCGAAGCTGCGTGTCCGCTCAACGGCGTCGCGCCATTGGTAAACGATGCTGTAGGCCGAAGCGGCCGACGTGGACGGGTAGGTCTCGTAGCGTTCGGCAAAGGCATTCACAAAGGCCTGGCCGCGCGGGTAGTCGTAGTGGAAGGGCACGTTCCAGGTCCAGGGCGAGGCGCCCAGCACGCCAGCCATGATGCCGGGCCCGGCTTGTTCCACCATGCTCAGGGTCAGGTTGGGTACCACGATCTGCATGCGCCGCGTCAGGCTCATTTCATAGGCAATGCGCATGGCGGTGACCATCTGGTTGCCGAACAGCACCATCACCAGCACCTCGGCATCACTGTCGGCGGCTTCGGCCAGCGCGGCCTGGATCTGCCGGTAGCGCCCGCCCGGGAAGGGCACCATGGTGCGGCCATGCTCGTCTTCGCTTTCGGTGTCGGTGAAGCGGCGCATCGACGCTTCGGTGGTGTGGCCCCAGGTGTAGTCCGCCGTGATGTAGAAGTAGCGCTGATCGGCGAAGTGCTCACGCAGGTGTTGTCCCAGCACCCGTGACGACATCCAGGCGTTGTAGCACTCGCGGAACATGTAGCGGTGGCCGTCCTTGCCGGTGGTGTCGTTGGAGTAGGTCAGGGTGCCGAAGTACAGCAGGCCGCGCTCGCGGGCCCGCTGGCCCGCGGCCACGGCGACGGCACTTGAAGAACCGCCGAACAGCATGCGCGCGCCCTGGTCGGCCAGCCGGTCCACGTTGTCGGCGGCCTGGGCCGGGCGCGAGGCCGTGTCGGCTTCGAGCAGCGTGATCGGCCGCCCCAGTACACCGCCTGCGGCGTTGATCTCGTCGATGGCCATCAGCGCGCCACGCATCTGCATCAGGCCTTCCTGGCTGTACTCACCGCTACGCGGATAATTGATACCAATAGCCACCGGCGGCGCGGCGTTGACGGTCAGTGAGGCAAGCAAGGTCAGACCGGCACACAGCAGTGTCGTCAGACCATGGCGGGCATGGCGCATGATAATTTCCCCCGTTCTTGTTGTATCCATACTCAACAAGTACCACGCGTACTCCTGGCGCCTGTATTAGTCATTGGTAGGGGGATCGGGGCGAAGATCAGGTCAGCATCAGGCGATATCGCCGGGGAAGGCCAGCACCTCGCGGATACTGGTGGCGCCCAGTTGGCACATCAGCAGGCGGTCCAGGCCGAGGGCGACACCGGCGCAGTCGGGCAGGCCTTGCGCCAGTGCCGCCAGCAGATAAGGGTCGGCTCGCATGCCTGGCTGCGCCGCTGCGTCACGGCGCTGCTGATCTGCCTCGAAGCGCCGCGCCTGTTCGGCTGCGTCGGTCAATTCGTGGTAACCGTTGGCCAGCTCCATGGCACCGAAATAGATCTCGAAGCGTTCAGCCACGATCTCGTTATCCTGATCTGCGCTGGTGCGGGCAAGGGCGGCGGCCCAGCCGGGATAGTGACTGACCACGGTCAGCGTGTCGGCGGGCAGGGCGGATTCCACCCGGGTGGCCATCAGGTAGTCCACCAGTGCAGACCGGTCGAGATCGTCGGGTAAGGGATCGGGGCTCGCGCGATAAAGATCGGTCAGCGGCGCGCGCATCGGGTCCAGTCCCGTGACGGCCTGGAACAGGTCGCGGAACCGGTGTTGCTGTGCCGGCGGCTGATCCAGTTGCAGGGCCAGCAGCGCCACGGTTTCGTTGATCAGGGCCTGCAGGTCGAAGCCCGGGCGATACCACTCCAGCAAGGTGAACTCGGGGTTGTGGCGCTGCCCGGTCTCGCCATCGCGGAAAGCGTGGCTGATCTGATAGAGGGGGCCGCTGCCTGCCGCCAGCAGCCGCTTCATGTGATATTCCGGCGATGATTGCAGGTAGCCGTAGCCGGGCACGGCAATGCAGGGAATATGTGGGTCTGTCACGCCATGGGCGGCCAGCACCGGGGTGCTGACTTCCAGCACATCACGTTCGGCAAAAAAAGCACGGATACCTGCATACAACAGCGCCCGGGCCTTGAGGGCCCGGGCGCTGCCGGTGGGTCGCCAGGGGGCTTCGGTCATCAGCCCTTGACGCGGTTCACGTACTCGCCGGTGCGGGTGTCCACCTTGACCACTTCGCCGGTTTGCACGAACAGTGGCACGCGCACGGTGGCGCCGGTGCTCAGTTTGGCGGGCTTGCCCCCGGTGCCGGCGGTATCACCCTTGAGCCCCGGATCGGTCTCGATGATTTCCAGCTCGACGAAGTTCGGCGGGGCCACGGCCAGCGGGGCGCCGTTGTACAGGGTCACGGTGCACAGATCTTCTTCTTTCAGCCACTGCACGGCATCACGCACGGCGGATTCATCAGCGGGGAGCTGCTCGAAAGACTCCGGGTTCATGAAGTGCCAGAATTCGCCATCGGTGTAGAGATACTGCATCTCCACGTCCATGACGTCGGCGCCTTCCAGGCTCTCGCCGGACTTGAAGGTCCTCTCCCAGATCTTGCCGGAGCGCAGGTTGCGCAGCTTGACGCGGTTGAAGGCCTGGCCCTTGCCGGGCTTGACGAATTCGTTCTCGACGATGGCGCAGGGATCGCCGTCCAGCATGACTTTCAGGCCGGACTTGAATTCGTTGGTAGAATAGCTCGCCATGTACACACCCACAGTGAATCGCGAATAAGGGCGGCAATGATAACGCAGCAGAGGCAGACTTGGCAGACCATGACGACAACCCGTTCCGGCGGCGTGGTATGAGTGCCGGTGAAGTCCGCCGGATTGCCACCGGCACGGACCCGGCCGGGACCTGGGAACAGGTTCAGGCCGATGTCATCACCAGCGTGGAAGCGTTGCTGGCGGGGCTGGGGTTGTCGGCGGCTGACCTGCCTGCCTCATTGCGGGCGGCGGCGGATTTCCCGCTGCGGGTGCCGCGCAGCTATGCGCAGCGGATCGCCCCCGGCGACCCGGAGGACCCGCTGCTGCGTCAGGTACTGGCGGCGCCCGAGGAGGTCCAGCCGGTGCCCGGGTATGGGCCAGACCCACTGGCCGAGGCGGCCCACACGCCGGTGCCCGGTGTGTTGCACAAGTATCACGGGCGGGTGCTACTGGTGGTCACTGGCGCCTGCGCGGTGCATTGCCGGTACTGCTTCCGGCGGCATTTCCCCTACAGCGAGCACATGCCCACCCCGGAACGGCTGTCCCGGGCGCTGGACTGGCTGGCACAGCAAACGGATGTCAGCGAAGTGATCCTGTCGGGCGGCGATCCCCTGAGTCTGAGTGATCGCCGTCTGTCGGCGTTGATTGAGGCGCTGGCCGCCATGCCGCATCTGAAACGGCTGCGCATTCACAGTCGTCTGCCGGTGGTGATTCCGGGTCGAATGACGCCAACGCTGCAGGAGGCGTTGGCCAGTCCGCGTTGGCAGAGCGTGCTGGTGCTGCATGCCAATCATGCCCGGGAGCTGTCGCCCGGGCTGGGCGCTGAACTGGCGCCTTTGCGTCAGGCCGGGGTCACGCTGCTGAACCAGGCGGTGCTGCTGCGCGGGGTGAATGATCGGCTGGCGGATCAGGTGGCGCTGAGCGAGGCGCTGTTTGCCTCCGGGGTGCTGCCCTATTACCTGCATCAGCTGGATCGTGTCGCCGGGGCCGCGCATTTTGCCGTGCCGGATGAGGAGGCGCTGGCTCTGCATCGCGCCCTGCGCGGGCGCCTCCCGGGATATCTGGTGCCGCGTCTGGTGCGCGAGGTGGCCGGTGATGTGGCCAAGACACCCCTGCATGAGGCGCTGTGAGCGCTTCTGGTACCTTGGTCATAAAATCGCCAATTCGTTTACAACTTGTGCGCCAGTACCTTAGAGTCGGAGACGTGGAACACAAAAACGTCATAAGCATAACAAGGCGATAAGATAATAAACTGTCGGGGATACTGGCATGCAATCTGACGCAGAGCGCATTCGCCTCAAGTTGCCGGAGCAGGATCTTGCTGCACTGTCGTTGGGGCACGCCCAGCCACGCAAACTGCAGGCCTGGGTTGAGCAACTGCCACTTATGAACATGGGCGAAACCTCGCGCCAGCTCTATCAGTATATTCAGGAACTCAATCGTCTCCAGATTGATACTCGCACCCGTTTCCAGCTGCTCGAAATCCTGCGTCCGGTGCTGCTGCATGTGACGGACAGTCTGGGCAAGCATTACTTGCGCCAGTCGCTGGTGTTGCCGGAAAAGGCGCGCCGCGTGGCCAGTCTGGCCCAGGCCCTGCAAGGGCATCTGGCCAATGGTTACAAGCTGGTGGTGGCGCGCGGCTTGCGCAAGGTGGATGACCGCGAGGTGCGCGACGCCCTGGCGCTGGCGCTGCATCGTGCCATCACCGCGCTGGGTGATACATTGCTGCGCTGCTATCAGCTTTACTTTCCGACGCCGCGCCACCTGTGGCTGGAGTTGCATCAGCTCTTCCTGCTCGCCGAGCGGCATGATCTGGACAACCGGATGATCACCGATCCGGAGCTGCCTGCAGGCCACGGGGACAGCACGGTCGCGCAGGCCTATATTCGCTGTCTGTTGCTGGCCACGGCCAAACCGAACCAGTTGCGCCAGCAGGAACTGGCCATGGTATATGCCCTGGCGCGTTCAGGCGCAGCCCTGGTGGATGTGCGGCCCGCAGCCGGCGAAGACGACTTGTTTGTGTTCGACCTGCAAGTGGACCGGCCGCCGACTTATCGCACCCATGTGTCCGTGGCGCGAGGCAGTTGCCGGTACATTGATGGGCAGCGGCTGGTGGCGGAGCTGGGGCGTGACAGCAAGGAGGGTGAGCCGGTCCTGGCGCGCCCCCCCGGATTGTCCGAGCCGCTGATCGTGCATTTGCGTCAGGCCTGGGGTGCGCTGACCGAACGCTCCTTCTCGCGGGTCGCTCAACGCGTCTCGCTGGATATCTGTTTCGGGCTCGGCGCCCTGCATCATTTTTCTTCGGATGGCGCGGATTTTGCTGCGCAGATCGGTGCTGCCCGGCTGCGGGTGCTGGAAGGGGATGACACCAATCCGTTCTCGGGTCAGGTGCGCCGGGCTGCGTCCGCAGGTATGCAGCCCGCACTGCGTGAGGAAGACCCATGGAGTCAGGCGCCGGACGCGGGCGACTATCGGATGGCCGACGGCAGTGACGTCGAGCGTATCGACCTGTCGCGGATCACGGCGGCAGTGCAGGCGCGGCAGGGAGATGATGCTCGCGCCACCTTTGCCTGCCACCGTTGCGAGACGGTCAACGTCAGCCCTGGCGGTTACTGCCTGGCCTGGGAAGGGGAAACACCGGCGCAGCTGCGCACCGGCGAACTGGTGGGAGTGCGTGAGCAGGACCATCACGAATGGACGGTGGGAGTGGTGCGCTGGGTCAAGCAGCTGAGTCATCAGGCCGCCCAGTTCGGGCTGGAACTGCTGGCCCCGCGCGCGCTGCCCGCAGCGGCACGGGTACTGAAGAAGACCGGGGATCCGTCCGAGTTCATGCGTGTTCTGGTGTTGCCCGCCCTGCACGCCATCGGGCAGGAGGCGACCTTGCTGGTGCCCGCCGTAGGCTTTCACAGCAACGCCCGGCTGGAGGTGATCCGTCAGGGGGTGACGGAGAAGGTGCTGCTGGCTCGACGCCTGACCGGTACCGCGAGCTTCAGCCAGTTCGAATTTCGTGGGCAGGAGCAGGCGCCGCGAGACAGCACCGGGCAGGGCAGTGCGCCGGGGGATGACTTCAAATCGATCTGGTCTTCACTCTGATATGAATGTGACATGTGTCACAATTTGTGTGTGATGAGCGAAAGGCCTCGCTCCCCCGCTTGATTCCCGGCAGGCACCGGGCAAAATGAGCCGCGCGCTTCGACGCTTCGAGATCCTGCATGACCTATAAACTGGACACCATTCGGCTACTGATCGCCCACGACTCCCAGGACGATGCGGAACAGTTGATGAACGCCCTGCGTAATGCGGGCCGGGCCACGCGCGCCGAACTGGTGCTGGGCGAGGATGATCTGCTGCGCGCCCTGAAGTCGGGCAGTTGGGAACTGCTGTTGTGTCGTCCGGCGTTTGGTGGCTGCACTCTGGAGCAGGCCATGGCGCATATGCAGCGCCTGGGCAAGGCGGTGCCCACCATCGCGCTGGTGGACGAGTTCGACCAGCAAACCCTGCTGACTACCCTGCAGGCCGGCGGGCGCGCCATGGCGCCGGTGTCCAATCGCGAGCTGATCATGCTGCTCGTGGATCAGCAGCTTCAACACCTGCAATTGCGCAAGGAGCGTCAGCAACTGGAGCTGGCCCTGCGTGATGCCGAGAAGCGTCTGTCCGTATTGATGGACCAGAGTCGTGACGCCATTGCCTATGTCGTCGATGGCATGCACATTCACGCCAATGACGCCTACCTTGAAATGTTTGGCTATGACAGCGCGGATGATCTGGCGGGCGTGCCGATCATGGATATGGTGTCGGCGGCCGACCACGAAAAGCTCAAGAAGCTGCTGCGCAGCCGGGCACAGGACGAGAGCCAGACCAACGAGCTGGAATGCCGTGGTGTGAACACCGGCGGCGACGAGTTTGACGCCACGTTTGTCTTTTCCCCCTCCACCTATGACGGCGAGGCCTGCACCCAGATCGTGATTCGCAGCGCTGCGGTGGACGAGTCGGCGCTACAGGAAAAACTCGATGAAATGAGCCGCATGGATCAGGTCACGGGGCTGTATAACCGTGGCTGGCTCATGGAACAACTCGACCTGGCGCTGTCGGCGGCGGTGCAGCAGGGGCAGATGAGTGCGGTGCTGTATTTGCGGGTCGACCAGTTCGAGCAGCACCAGAGTGTGGTGGGTATCGAGGGCGCTGACGAGGCGCTGGGCCTGGTGGCGGAGGCCCTGCGCGGCGCCATTCAGGGCCCTGTGCCGCTGGCCCGGGTGGGTGACGAAGAGTTTGCCTTGCTGCTGCCGGTGGATGACCGTGATGCCGCACGGGAGCAGGCCGAGGCCTTGCGCAAGGTGATCGAGGTGCTGATGCCGGCGGTGCAGGGTCGGACGTTGCACCTGACCGCCAGCATCGGTGTGGCGTTCGTACAGGAGGACAGCCGCAACAGCCAGGCGGTGATGACCAAAGCGCTGGATTGCTGCAACAAGGCGCAGAAGGCCAATAACCAGCAGGGCAACAGTGTTCATGTGCACGACCCGATGGACGATGTCGCTGCAGGTTCCTCAGAGGCGGTGCTGTTGTCGATCCGTCAGGCGCTGGAGCAAAACAGCTTCCGATTGATGTATCAGCCGCTGATGAACCTGTCGGATGAAGGCGATCACCTGTTCGAGGTGTTTGTCCATCTGCCCCAGAAAGACGGCGAGGATCTCAAACCCGAAGCCTTCATGCCGGTGGCCGCCGAGCATGGTCTGGCGGGCAAGATAGATCGTTGGGTCACGTTGCATGCCATGCGCACGGCCGCCGCACAACAGGGTCGGGTCAGTTTGCTGATCAATCTGAGCGGTCACTCGTTGCAAGAAACCGACCTGGCCTCCTGGATCGGCAAGGCCATCAAGGCGGCGCGCTTCGACGGCAGCCGCTTGCTGTTCCAGTTGTCCGAGGCCGATGCCAACAGCTTCCTCAAGCAGGCACAGGTATTCGGTGAGCAGATTGCCGTACTGGGCAGCGGACTGTCGATCAGCCGCTTTGCTGGCGGGATCAATCCATTCAAGCTGTTCGAGCATCTGCCCGCGAAGATGGTGAAGTTCGATGGCAGCTTTACCCAGGAGCTGGGCAAGGCGGAGAGCAAGCAGAAGTTTGCCGATCTGATCAGTACGGCCAGTGGCCAGGGCCGCAAGGTCGTGGTCGGTTTTGTGGAATCGGCACAACAGATGCAGGTGCTGTGGACCTTGAACGGCATCAACTATCTGCAGGGGTATTACCTGCAGGCACCCGGGCCGGAGATGCAGGTCAACGAGGAGGGCTGAACGCCCCCGCGGCCAGCAGTTCCGCCTGATCACGGTCACGCACGCCGATCAGATACAGGATGCCATCCAGGCCGAGGGTGGAAATGGCCTGCTCGGCGCTTTCCTTGACCAGCGGCTTGGCGCGGAAGGCGATCCCCAGCCCGGCGATGCCCAGCATCGGCAGATCGTTGGCGCCATCCCCCACCGCAATCACCTGTTCCAGACTGATGCCTTCATGCGCGGCGATTTCCCGCAGCAGTTCGGCCTTGCGCTGGCCGTTGACGATGGCGCCGACGACGCGTCCGGTGACCCGACCCTCCTCGATTTCCAGCTCGTTGGCATGCACGTGATCAATGCCGAGCTTGGCTTTCAGATAATTACCGAACCAGGTAAAACCGCCGCTGAGAATGGCGGTGCGGTAGCCCAGCGCCTTCAGGGTGCCAATCAGTCGTTCGGCGCCTTCGGTCAGGCGAATACGCTGCTGCACCCGCTGCAGGGCGTCTGCATCCAGACCTTTCAGCAGGGCCACGCGCTCGCGGAAGCTGTCGTTGAAATCCAGCTCGCCACGCATGGCGCGTTCGGTGATGGCTTCCACCTGCTCGCCCACACCGGCTTCCCGTGCCAGCTCGTCGATCACTTCAGACTCGATCAGGGTGGAGTCCATATCGAACACCACGAGGCGACGGTTGCGGCGGAACGCGCTGTCTTTCTGGAACGCGATATCCAGATTCTGTTCGTTGGCAATGCGCAGGAAGGCGGCGCGCATGGCCTCCGGGTTGCGCGGGCGACCGCGCACGGAAATTTCCACGCAAGCCCGGGCGTCTTCATCAGGCCGTTCCTCGCCCTCCAGATGCACGCGCCCGGACAACCGGTTGATGCTGTCGATGTTCAGCGCGTTGTCGGCCACCACGGCGGTGACTTCGCCCAACTGTGCGGCGGTGATGCGGCGCGACAGCAGCGTGATGATATAGCGGTCCTTGCCCTGGCCAGCCACCCACTCGTCATAGCGATCATGGTCAATGGGCAGAAAACGCACGGACACCTTGAGCTTGTGCGCCTCGAACAGCAGATCCTTGAGCAGTGCGGAGGATTCCGCCGTGGCCGGGACTTCCACCAGAATGCCCAGCGACAGGGTGTCGTGGATCACCGCCTGGCCGATATCCAGAATATTCAGATGGTACTGGGCAAGAATGCGGGTGAACGCCGCGGTCAGGCCGGGGCGATCGCCGCCGGAAACCTGGATCAGAATGATGTCGCGCAACGGAGCTGTCCCCTGAGACCGTGAGAGCTTCTGCAATAGCGCCTATTGTGAGCGATTTGTCAGGCAATGGCGAGGCTGCGGGCGCCGCTCCGGGGTATACTGCCGCCTGCTGCGCGATATGAATATCAGGCATGGAATCAGGGAGCCGATGAAATCAGTGATCTGGGCGCGCTGGCGCGCCCGCCTCAATCATGAGCGCCCGCTGTTGCGCGAACTGGCGGTGCTGTTGCTGGCGTGCCTGGTGGTGGGTATCTACTTCCTGGAGCATCTGGATGCACGTCTGGCGCAGAGCCGTGTTCAGCATCTGGAGGCGCTGGCACGGCAAACGGCTCACGCGGCGGGCGATTACATCGTCGCCGGTAATCTGGTCAGCCTGAACGTCATCGCCCGGCAGACCGGTTCGCTGGCGCCGGTGGCGCGCGTGCAACTGGAGGATGCAGGGGGGCGTGTCCTGGCCAGCCACGGTGACGACGCCCTGGGCACGCCAGTGTCCCAGCCGGTGCGTCTGGGGGATCAGGGCATCGTCGGCAACGTCACCTTGTGGAGTGCCTCGCAGCAGGCCACGCGACAGCAGGTGGAAGCCGGCTTTGTACTGATCGTGCTGTGCCTGCTCGGGCTGCGTGTGATCGCGACCCTGGTGTACCGGCGCCTGAATGGCGAGCCGCTGTGGGCCGCGCCTGAAGCGTCGTTGCCAGCATCACCGACGAGTGATGAACCTGAACAGGAAAAGGTGGAGGGCGAAGTGCCGCCACTGGCAGTGCTGCATATCACCGTGGTCAATCTGGTGCATTGGCAGGCGCGTTATACGGAAGAGCGCTGGCGCAGCATGCTGGCGCCCTACGACGCTCTGTTGCGCACGGTCACGGGGCTGTACGGCGCGCGCCGGGTGTCCGAACTGGCGGATGGCGCGGTGTTGTCGTTCGCCGCCGATGCAGACACCACGCTGCCGCGCGAAGCCGCGTTTCATGGTGTCTGCGCGGGCATGTTGTTCCTGCGTGTGGCGCGTCGGCTGGGCGAGCAGCGCAAGGCGGCCGGTGAGCCGGCGCTGGAGTTCAAGGCGCTGGTGACCACCGACGTGGCCGGGCTGGGCAACAGCGCCTGTTGTGATGCCGGGCTGCCGGGGCGGGTGCATGTGCCGGAACAGGAACTCGCTGCGCTGGAGCTGGATACACGCTCGCTGTATCGCACCGAACAGGCGCTGACCGTGCATCGGGATGAACAGGGCGATGAGCAGGCTCTTTTCCGGCTGCAACCGCTGGAGCAGTTGGCGCAGCGTTACCAGAAGCTGATCAACGATCAGGCGGCGCGCATTCACGCCCACTGAACCTGCTCAGGCCCGCTGTTGCTGCCCGGGATGCGGTGAGTCGTCGCCCAGCAGGTAGCGGCGGGTCGCGTCCGCCACATGCCCGGCCAGGCCGGGAATGCCCTGGTGTCCGAACAGGCGGTTGAACTCCAGCAACATCGGCACGCCGTCCACCATGGCGATATCAAAACCGGCGTGGTCGATATCCAGATAACGGCTCAGGTTGAGCACAAAGTCCGTGGCCACCGAAGGCACCGGCAATTCCAGGCGGACCACGCCACCCCGTGACACGTTATTGTGGAAATCGGCGCCTTCGCGCCAGTACGCCGCCACGATGTCTCGCCCCACCACAACGATCCGCAGGTCCCGCTCAATCGGCAGGCGCTGCTGCACGTACAGCACGTCGTTCTGTTGAGCATACGTCTCGAACTGGCTGGCGCTTTCGATCAGGTAGACGCCCAGGCCCTGACTGGCACGGACCACTTTGGCCACGAACGGCAGCGGCCAGCGACGCAGCACATCGCGCACATTGTCGGGGGTACTGGCGAGAATTTCGGTGTGTGGCACATGATCCGGGCAGGCGACCTGGAAGGCGCGTGTCATTTCGACCTTGTCGTGGCCCAGATGATAGGTCACCGGGCTCGGGAAGATGCGCTTGCGCAACACATAATGCAGGGTGTTGAGTTGCCAGTAACCGGGAAACAGCAGGTAATCGGCGGCACGGATGTCATCCAGATGCCGGGTCATCAGCTCCGGTTTGATATAGCGCACGCCGGGCAGGCCCAGGGTGCGGAAGGGATCGAAGGTAATCAGCCGCATGGCGACCCGGACGCTCCGCCGGGGGATAGTCGATGGCGCAGCAAGTGTCGGGCCGCTGCGCCATCGCCGTCAACTGAATTTCAGCGCACTGTTATCAGAGCACCTGGCCCATCGACTGCCCCATGCGTACCGGGGTGTCCTCGCCCAGCCCTTCGGCCCACTGGCAGCGGCCTTGTGGGAACAGCATGACAACGGTGGAGCCGAGCAGAAAGCGGCCCAGTTCGTCACCTTTCTCCAGCCGGATGGGGGTGCTGCGGTCGTAGCGGGTCCGGGTAATGGTGGTGGGTTGCGGTGTGACCTGACCGGCGAAGACGGTTTCGATGCCGGCTACGATCATGGCGCCCACCAGGATCACGGCCACCGGCCCCTGATCCGTATCGAACACGCACACGGCGCGCTCGTTGCGGGCGAACAGCCCCGGGACCTGGCGGGTGGTGGCCTGATTGACGGAAAACAGTCGGCCAGGCACGTAGATCATTTCACGCAGGGTGCCACTGACCGGCATATGCACGCGGTGGTAGTCCTTCGGCGACAGGTACACGGTGGCGAAATGGCCGTTGACGAATTCGCTCGCCAGTTCGGCATCGCCGCCCAGCAGTTCAAAGGCGGAGTAGTAATGGCCCTTGGCCTGCAGCACGTCGCTGCCGCGCAGTTGCCCCAGCTGGCTGATGGCGCCATCGGCCGGACAGGCAATACCGTTGGCCGTGTCGTCGATCGGTCGCGCGCCGGGCTTCAGGGCACGGGTAAAAAAGGCGTTGAAGCTCGGAAACGCATCGGCGTCCTCGATCTCCGCCTCGTCCAGCGTGATACCGAATCGCTTGCTGAAGGCGCGAATGAAGGTGGTCTTGATCCACGGCGTTTCGCTGCGTGCCAGCGCGCCGACGCAGCGCGACAACAGATGATGCGGCAGGATGTACTGCAACAGCACGAACAGGCGTTCAAATACGGAAACCTTCACGCGGGCATGTCCTTTTCTGCGGGGGTATCCGGGTGGTTGCCCCACTCGGACCAGGAACCGGGATAGCCCCGGATATTGTCAAAACCGAGAATGCGGCCCACCAGCCAGGCCAGGCTGGAACGGTGGTGGGTCTGGCAATAGGCAATCACTTCCTTGTCGCCGGTGATGCCGCGCTCGGCCAGCTCTCGGCGCAGTGTCTCGCTATCACGCAGCCGCAGGTTGCGGGCCTTGTCCATGGCGTCGGTCCATTCGAAATGCACGGCGCCGGGGATATGGCCGCTCTTGGGCGCATAGGCGCGGGTGCCCTCGTACTCTTCCAGCGAGCGCGCGTCCCACAGCACCACATCGGGATCACGATGCCGCTTCAGTACATGATCGATGTCCACGGTGGGTTGCAGGTTGATCTGGCCCAGCTTGAATTCGGTGCGGCGCGGGAATACCGGCTGGCTGTCGGTGGGCAGGCCCTCGGCAAGCCAGGCGTGGATGCCGCCGTTGAGGTAGCTGTAGCGCTGATGCCCGGCAATCTCGAGCAGCCATAACAGTCGTGCGGCCCAGCCGCCCCCCTCGTCATCGCAGGCCACCACATGGGTATCCGGGGTCAGCCCCAGTTCGCTGAACAGCGCTTCCAGTTCATCCGGTGGCGGAATCAGGCCGCTCACCGGCGGCGCGCCATGTTGCAGGCGGCGGAAGTCCAGATGTACGGCGCCAGGGATATGTGCCTGCTGATAAATCGGCGCCTTGCTGAGATCGACAATCAGCAGTGCCTCATCGCCGAGGTGGGCGTTGAGTGTTTCCGGTTCAAGCAGCAGCGGCAGCTCGCTGGGCTGACGGGTCATGGCAAGGTGTCCTGACAATCACGGGCGGGCCTCGATTCTACCCAAAGCCATTGCGGTTTGCAGGCACACATCACTCGTACCGCTGCCGGGCGTCTTCGTCCAGTGTATCGGCAATGCGGAAGAAGTTGTCCAGGCGTTCCTGACTGATGGCGCCGGATTCTGCCGCCTCGATCAGCGCGCAGCCCGGTTCGTGGCGATGCGAGCAGTTGCGGAAGCGACAATGGCCCGCCAGCGGCGCCAGGTCCACATAGCCCCTGAGCAGCTCTTCTTCATCAATATGCCAGAGGCCGAACTCCCGGATGCCGGGGGAATCGATCAGGTTGCCGCCGGCGGGCAGGTGCAGCAGTTGGGCGGTGGTGGTGGTGTGCTGGCCCAGGCCGGAGACATCCGAGAGCACATTGGTGGCGATATCGGCGTCCGGCAGCAGGGCGTTGACCAGGGAGGACTTGCCCACGCCCGACTGGCCGACAAACACGCTGGTATGGCCATCCAGTGCTGCGTTGAGCGCCGCCAGGCCTGCTGCATGCGCGCTGCCGGTGTCGGTGGCCGAGGCCTCGATCACCGGGTAATCCAGTTTGCGGTAGATGTCGCACAGGGCGGTCAGGGCCGCACGATTGTCATCATTGACCAGATCCGCCTTGTTGAGCACCAGCGCCGGGCGAATCCCGGACAGCTCTGCAGCCACCAGATACCGGTCGAGCAGTTGGCTGGAGGGTGTCGGGGCCGGGGCGAACACGATCAGCATCAGGTCCACGTTGGCGGCGACCGGCTTGAGTTTGCCGTAATTGTCCGGCCGCTTGAGCACGCTGGTGCGCGGCACGATGGCGGTCACCACGCCGTCGCCCGGGCCCTCTGCCGGTTGCCAGAGCACCTGGTCACCGACCACCAGTTGCTCCAGGTTGGCACGGAAATGGCAACGCTGGCGGACACCATCGGTGCCGCTGATCTCGACCTTTCTGCCGTAATGCGCGGTGACCAGCCCGGGCCGGGTATCGCCCAGCGTGGTGGCTACATCGGCGTCCAGTTGCGCCTGGCGCTTCTGCGAGCGGGCGACACGCTCGGCCTGGATCTTTTCGATGCGCCAGCGCTGGCGTCGGTTGAGATTGCGTTTACTCATGAAGGAAAAGCTACGCTACGTCCGGGGAACAGGCCTGCTACTATACCGGCCAGTATCAGGCAAACGCTAACAGGGAGACTGCAGATGTCGGATTCGATGGCAGGGAAGACGGTATTGATTACCGGCGCCAACAGCGGGATCGGTCTGGTGACGGCCACCGCCCTGGCAGGCATGGGGGCACGCGTGGTGCTGGCGTGTCGTCGGGCCGAGGCGGCAAAGCAGGCGCTGGTGGAGATCCGCCAGCGCTACCCGGACGCCAGGCTGGAGACCGTGTCGCTGGACCTGGCCTCGTTGCAGCGGGTGCGGCATGCCGCCGCCGAGGTGCGCGAACGTTTCCAGCGCATCGACGTGCTGATCAACAATGCCGGGCTGGCCTGCATGCAGCGCGAGCTCACCGAAGACGGTTTCGAAAAGACCTTTGCCACCAATCATCTGGGGCCGTTTCTGTTCACGCACCTGTTGCAATCGGTGATCACCCCGGGCACCGGCCGTATCATCAATGTGGCGTCGGAAGCGCACCGCATGGGGCGCATGCACTGGGATGACCTGCAACTGGAGAACGGCTTCTGGGTGATGAAGGCCTATGCGCAATCGAAGCTGGCCAATATCCTGTTTACTCGCGCCCTGGCACGCCGGATGGCCGAGGCGGGTATCACCGTGAATGCCTTGCACCCTGGCGCGGTATCCACGCATATCTGGCCTGAACGCACCTGGTACGAGCGGGCCTTCAGTCGTGTGCTCAAGCTGTTTCTGATCAGCCCGGAGAAGGGCGCACGCACCACCATCTGGCTGGCCTCCGGCGTCGAAGGCGGACGCAGCCAGGGCGGATATTTTGAACGCTGCAAACCGCGCACGCCGTCTGCTCGCGGACGCAACGACGATGATGCCGAGCGTCTCTGGGAGATATCGGCCGCACTGACAGGAACCGACGCATGAGTGATCGCAAGGAAAACCTGATCTGGATCGATCTGGAGATGACCGGGCTGAACCCGGATCAGGATCGCATTATCGAGATCGCCACCATTGTGACCGACAAGCAACTCAAGGTGCTGGCGGAAGGGCCGGTGATCGCCGTGTCCCAGCCGGATGATGTGATCGGTGGCATGGATGAATGGAACACCACCACGCATACCGGCTCCGGGCTGGTGGAGCGGGTGCGGCAGAGCACCCTGGACGAACGCGCGGCCGAGGCCGCCACGCTGGATTTTCTGCAGGACTGGGTGGAGCGCGGCATGTCACCGATGTGCGGCAACAGCATCTGCCAGGACCGTCGCTTCCTGTGGCGCTACATGCCCCGGCTGGAGGCCTGGTTCCATTACCGCAATCTGGATGTGTCGACGATCAAGGAACTGACACGGCGCTGGGCGCCGGAGTTGCTGTCCGGAGTGAAGAAGGACAGCAAGCACCAGGCGCTGGACGACATTCGTGATTCCATTGAGGAATTGCGCTATTACCGCGAGAAGGTCTTTTCGATCTGACCCGCGCTGCCGGCCATGGTCTGGGTGCCCAGAATGATCATCCGCACCATGGTCACCAGCTGATCGATGATCTCCGGGTGTTTCTCTTCTGGCTGGTCCATGGCGGTGGCGCCCATGGCGAAGACCAGTCGGGTGATGGCCCGGGCCACCACCTCAGGACGATAGATGCCGGTGTCGCGCTCCTTCGCCAGCCGCACCAGGTCGTTGCATAGCTCCTCCTCGAAGTAGCACAACTGTGTTTCCACGGCGTCCTTGAAGGCGTCCGACCCAACGGTGCCTTCACGCAGCAGCAGGTGCAGATGTTTCTGATCGCCACGCAGCTGCTCCATGAAGGCCTCGATGGAGCTTTGCACCACGCTGCGCTCGGCCACGGCCCGGGTGCGGGCCTCACCGATAATCTGCCGCAGGGCCTCACCCGCCTGGTTGATCAGAGCGACAGCCAGTTCGTCCACATCGCGGAAGTGCCGGTAAAAGCTGTTCGGGGCGATGCCCGCTGCCCGGGCCACTTCCCGCAGGCTCAGCGTGGACACGCTGCGGTGCGGGCCCACCAGGGTCAGCGCGGCGGCGATCAGATCCTCGCGGGAAATCACGGCACGCCGACCGGCGTGGGGGCGGGTGGCGTCAGGGCGGGCGTCCTTGGCGGTCAAACTCATCCTCGGCTCTCTGCGGATCGGTGTCGATGGAGGCATGATAGCCCATCAACGCCGGGACGGGTGTATAGACTGTTATATATACATATGTATAATAACTCCGAATTCACGTTTGAGACCCTCTGCCATGGCCGCTTCCAGCGCCCTGAAACGCCTGATGAACCCGCTGATCGACCCGGCTGCCTTCGACTTCTGGGCCGGCAAGGTCAGCCCGCTGCTGTCCTGGGAGCGGCCGCTGGCGCGCATTGTGGCCCGCGAGGTCAGTGCCCGCGACACGGTGACGCTGGTGCTCAAGCCGAACCGGCATGTGGCGCCCGTCATGCCGGGGCAACATCTGCCGGTTACGGTGGAGGTCAATGGCGTACGCCTGACTCGGCAATACAGCCCCACGCAGACCGGGGGGCGCCTGGCGATCACCGTGAAACGTGTCCCCGGCGGTGCGGTGAGTACGTACCTGAATCGGGATGCCCGGGTGGGCGATGTGCTGGAGCTGGGTACACCGTTCGGGGCGATGCGGGATGACCCTTCCGTGCCCGGGTGGCTGTTCGCCGCAGCGGGCAGCGGTATCACCCCGCTGATGAGCCTGTTGCGCGCACAGGCCGCGCGCGGCCGGGTTCGTACCACATTGATGTACTGGGCGCGCACCCGAGCCGATCTGTGCTTTCTGCCCGAGTTGCAGCAGATGGCGCGCGACTGGCCGGGTCTGACGTTGATCCCGGTGCTGACCCGGGAAGCGGATCTGGTGCCGGGCGAAGATCGCGGGCGGCCGGACAGCGATCTGCTGGCGCGACATGTGCCGGACCTGGCCACCCGCCAGGTGTACGCCTGCGGCCCGGCCGGTTTCGTCGGTCAGCTGGAGCGGCTGACAGCGGACACCGCTGCGGGCTTTCTGGGCGAGGCATTCACGCCACCGGAGCGGGCGCTCGTGGCGGGCGCGCCGGTGCAGGTGACGCTGGCGCGCAGTGGCCGCGTACTGGAGATTCCGGCGGGTGAGGCGTTGCTGCCTGCCCTGGAGGCGCGCGGTGAATCCCCGGCCTTCGGCTGTCGCATGGGGGTGTGCCACACCTGCGCCTGCCAGCGCCTTGATGGCACCAGCGAGGACCTGCTCAACGGCCGCCAACATAGTGAACCCGGCATGCTGCGACTGTGCGTCAGCGCCGCCCGAAGCCACCTGACACTGGACCTGTAAATGACTGCGCAACAACCGGCTCCGACCTCTCTGTCTCCCGTGGCGCGCGGCAATGTCGCTCGTCGCCCCCTGACCCGTGCCCAGGTCGAGGCGTTCGGCGCCGAGCTGGACGCGCTGCGTGATCGCACGCTGGCCGACATTGGCGAAGTGGATGCGCGTTATATCAAGCGTATCTACGCGGCCGTGCGCTATACCGAAGCCGTGGGCCGCGTACTGCTGTTTTTCGGTATTTTCCCGCCCGCCTGGATACTGGGTACCCTGCTGCTGGGGATCTCCAAGATCCTGGAAAACATGGAACTGGGTCACAACGTGATGCACGGTCAGTACGACTGGATGAACGACCCGCGCTTCGACGGCAAGACCTACGAATGGGACGTGGTGGGCACCAGCGACAACTGGCGCAAGACGCATAATTTCCAGCATCACACCTACACCAACGTCAAAGGGATGGACGACGATGTCGGTTACGGCCTGTTGCGTCTGTTCCCCGAACAGCGCTGGAGCCCCTTCTATCTGTTCCAGCCGATCATCGCCGTGATCTTTGCGCTGATGTTCCAGTGGGGGGTGGCAATACAGGACCTGCGCCTGGGGCGCTATTTCGCCGGCAAGATGACCCGCGAGGAGTTGGCGGACCAGTTCCGCCCTGTGGGGCGCAAGATGCGCCGCCAGTTGCTCAAGGATTACGTCTTCTTCCCGCTGCTGGCCGGGCCGTTCTTCCTGCCGGTGCTGCTGGGTAACCTGGTGGCCAACGGCCTGCGCAATCTGTGGACTTACATGATCATCTTCTGCGGGCACTTCACGGCCAACGCCGAAGTCTTTCCGAAAGAAATGGTCGAGAACGAAACGCGCGGCGAGTGGTACCTGCGCCAGTTGCGGGGCTCCTCCAACCTGCGCGGCGGCAAGTTGTTCCACATCATGTCCGGCAACCTGAGCCACCAGATCGAGCATCACCTGTTCCCGGACATTCCCGCGCGTCGCTACGCCGAACTGTCCACGGACGTGCGCGCCATTTGCGATCGCTACGGGATCTACTACAACACCGGCTCACTGGCCTCGCAGTTCGGTCAGGTGGTGTGGCGCATCCTGCGTTATGCCTTCCCGAGCAAACCGGTGAATCTGGCGGGCAAGACGCTGGTGGTGGACTGATCCCGGTCGGTGCGCATCATGCGGAGCGCTGTTCCAGCTGGTGCAGCGCCCAGCGCACATGCCGCACCACCATGTCAGATGGAAAATCCAGGCGAGCCTGCAACGCTGTAATGGCCGCCGCACTGGCCGGACCGTTACCCAGTCCCACAGCAAGATTTCTCAGCCAACCTTCATAGCCGGTACGGCGAATGGGGGAGCCGGCGGTGTTCTCCAGAAAAGTAGCCTCATCCCAGTTGAACAACGTCACCAGGTCCGCCTGATCCAGGGCGTGGCGTGGCTGGAAATCAGCTTCGCGGGTGTGTTGTGCAAAGCGATTCCAGGGGCACATCAGCTGGCAGTCATCACAACCGAACACACGATTGCCCATCTTCGCACGCAGTTCCTCGGGAATATCACCGCTGTTTTCAATGGTGAGGTAACTGATACAACGCCGCGCATCCAGCTGGTACGGCGCGACGATGGCGTCGGTGGGGCAAACGGTGATGCAGGCCTTGCAATTCCCGCAGTGATCTTCCACCGGCGCGTCCACCGGCAGCGGCAGGTCGGTATAGATTTCGCCAAGAAAGAACCAGCTGCCTGCTTCGCGATTCAGGATCAGCGTATGCTTGCCCTGCCAGCCAAGCCCGGCCTTGGCGGCGAGCGGTTTTTCCATGACCGGTGCACTGTCGACAAAGGCGCGGCCCAGTTGCGACGCGGGGGCTGCGTGGCGAATCTGCTCCGCCAGGCGCGCCAGCCGTTTGCGGATCACCTTGTGATAGTCGCGACCCAGTGCATAACGTGACACGTAGGCTTTTTCCGGTTGCTTGAGCCTCTGCACCGGGCGGGTATCCGGTGGCAGATAATCCATGCGCACGGAAATCACGCGCAGCGTGCCCGGCTCCAGTTCGCCCGGCCGGGTGCGCTTGTGGCCGTGGGCCTGCATCCACGTCATGTCCGCCTGGTAGCCTTTGTCCAGCCACGCCTGCAGGCGGGCCTCGGCGGCACTCAGGTCGGTGTCCGCGATGCCGGCCTGCTGGAAGCCCAGCTCCCGGGCCCAGCGCTTGATATCGCGCGCGAGGTCCGCCAGAGCGGTGTCGGTAGTCGGGTCAGTCATCGAAGTCGCGTATACTCGCGGTATTGGTCTGCAGCACAGGAAAGCGTAGCCGTCATGCTAGCACAGCTCCCCCTTACCCCTGATCCGCACTGGTCGCGCCTGGACAGCGCCGAGGGCACGCGGTCGCTGGATCGCCATGCCATTCAGCAAGCGGGCATACCGGGCGCCACGCTGATGCAGCGCGCCGGGGAAGCCGCCTTTGCATTGCTGCGACAGCGCTGGCCCGAAGCCCGGCGCATCCTGATCTGCTGCGGGGGTGGCAATAACGGTGGCGATGGCTATGTGGTGGCGGCGCTGGCGCGCCAGGCAGGTCTGTCGCCGATGCTGTTGGCGATGACGCCGCAGGAATCACTCAAGGGGGATGCGCACACGATGTGTGAGCGCGCGGCGGATGTTCCGCAGGTCAATCAGGCGTCGCTGCCCGCCGCGTTGCGCGGCGCCGATCTGGTGGTGGATGCCCTGCTGGGCACCGGTGCGGACAGGCCGGTGCGCGAGCCTCTGGCCGCCGTGATTGACGCCATCAACGCCAGCAACCGCCCGGTGCTGGCACTGGACCTGCCCAGCGGTTTGCATGCCGACACCGGTCAGCCGCTGGGCGTGGCCGTGCGCGCCACCGCCACGATCACGTTTATCGGCGTCAAGCAGGGCCTGTTGACCGGCGCGGGCCCGGACCTTGCCGGAGCCCTGTCGTTCGACCGGCTGGGTGTGCCGGTGTCGGTGTTCCAGCGGGTGTCGCCTGCGGTGATGAGCCCGAATCCGTCCTGGTTGTCCGCGCTGTTGCCGCCGCGTCTGCGCGCCGGGCACAAGGGCATGTACGGTCATGTGCTGGTGATCGGTGGTGACCATGGCTATGCCGGCGCCGCCATGATGGCGGCCCAGGCCGCACTGCGCAGTGGCGCGGGGCTGGTCTCGGTGGCGACACGCGCCGCGCATGTGGGTGCGTTTCTGACCCGCCAGCCGGAACTGATGGTGCGGGGTGTGGACACCCGCGATGCCCTTCAGCCGCTGCTCGACCAGGCCAGTGTGCTGGTGGTGGGGCCCGGGCTGGGGCAGGACAAATGGGGGCAGCTGCTGCTGGAGACGGCGCTGGCTTCCGGGTTGCCCGCCGTGCTGGATGCGGACGCCATCAACCTGCTGGCCGCACAGGGCAATCCGGTGCAGCGCGCAGATGTGGTGTGGACGCCGCACCCGGGTGAAGCGGCGCGTCTGTTGCAGCAACCTACCGCTGAGGTGCAACGGGATCGCTTCGCGGCGCTGCGCACCCTGTGCCAGCACACCGCCGGTACAGTCCTGCTCAAGGGGGTGGGTACCGTGATTAATGATGCCGGCGATCAGGCGCCGATACTGATTCGCCAGGGCAATCCGGGCATGGCCAGTGGCGGCATGGGGGACGTGCTCAGCGGTATGATTGGCGCCTTGCTGGGCCAGGGGCTGACACCCCGGGAAGCGGCCGCCGGTGGCGCACTGCTGCACGCGCTGGCCGGTGACCGGGTGGCGGGCCGTCAGGGCGAGCGCGGTATGGCGGCGACGGATTTGCTGGCGGAACTGCCAGCGTTGATCAACGGACAGAGTATGGCGTGATGTCGACACAGCAGATCGCACAGGAGATGTATCTGGCCGATGATGCGGCCACCGAAGCGCTGGGCGCCACACTGGCTCGGGAATTTGCGCGCGGCGGTGTGGTCTTTCTTGAGGGTGACCTGGGTGCAGGCAAGACCACGCTGGTGCGGGGCTGGTTGCGGGCACTGGGTCATGCGGGGGCCGTCAAGAGCCCCACCTATACCATTGTGGAACCCTATGAACTGGGGGGGCTGGATGTCTATCATTTTGATCTGTACCGGCTGGCCGACCCCGAGGAACTGGAACTGATGGGTGTGCGCGATTATTTTGCTCCCGGCAGCCTGTGCCTGGTGGAGTGGCCTCAGCGGGGGGCGGGCATGTTGCCGACGCCGGATCTGACCGTGCAACTGTCTGTCGCCTTGCCCGGGCGCCGCGCGCACCTTGTCCGTACAACATGATACAGTCGCGACAGACAGCTAATGCAGGACGGTTGATGCCAGTGCAGTCGATGAGCAGGCCGCAAAACGGAGTGCATGCCGGTGCCCTGATTCAGCGTGCCGCCGGTGCGCTGTCCCTGGCGCTGACCCTGTTGTGCTCACTGTTCGCCTCGGCCTGGGCCAGTGCCCAGAATATCGAATCGGTGCGTCTGCACCGCGCTCCCGATCACACGCGGATCGTGTTCGACCTGAAGGGCCCGCTGGATCACAAGGTCGACCGCCTCAGTAATCCGGACCGGATTGTGGTGGACCTCACCGATGCGACCCTGGATTTCGACATGAACAGCCTGTCGTTGTCGCGCAGCCCGATCAACGGAATTCGTGTGGGGCGCCACGAGGCCATGACCCGCGTGGTGTTCGACCTTAACGATAGCGTACGACCCCGCAGCAACCTGCTCAAACCCATCGACCCGCACGGCTGGCGTCTGGTGATCGACCTGTTCGACACCGACCCCGAGCCCGTGCGCAGCATGGAAAAGATTGTCGAGCAGCAGGCCGGGCCACGCCCGATGATCGTGGCCATTGATCCCGGCCACGGTGGCGAAGACCCGGGCGCCATCGGCCCCGGCGGGGTGCGCGAAAAGGATGTGGTGTTGCAGATTGCCCGACGTGTTTACCGTCTGATGGACGCCGAGCCCGGCATCCAGCCGGTGCTGGTGCGGGATGGCGATTATTATGTGCCCCTGGCAGAGCGCCGCCGCATTGCATCGGAGCAGCACGGTGCGGATGTGTTCATTTCGCTGCACGCTGATGCCTTTACCGATCCGCGCGCCAACGGTGCCTCGGTGTTTGCCTTATCCAATCGCGGGGCCACCAGCGCGCGCGCCGCCTATCTGGCGCGCATGGCCAACGACTCCGACCGCGTGGCCGGGGTCTACGAGGAAGAAAAGGACAATAGTGGCCTGATGGGCGTGCTGGCAGACATGACGCTCAGTGGCTCCATGGCCCACAGCCTGTACATGGGCAAGGAAATGATAGAGGAAATGGGCAGCTTCACTCGCTTGCACGGCAACCGCAGGCAGGTGGAGCAGGCCAATTTTGCGGTGTTGCGCGAACCCAGCATGGTTTCGGTGCTGGTTGAGACCGGGTTTATCTCCAATCCGGACGAGGCGCGCAAATTACAAACTGCCGAGCATCAGGATCGCATCGCCCGGGCGATCCTCAATGGCGTGCGCCGTTATTTTGAACATCACCCGGCGCCGGGCAGCTGGTTTGCCGAGCAGCGCCGCAATGGCGGAGGCGACAGTGTGGCCAGCCACCGTATTCAGCCGGGTGAAACCCTGTCGGCCATTGCCCGCCGTTACAGCGTCACCGAGGCCGCCCTGCGCGACGCCAACAACCTCAGTGGTGACCTGATTCGCGTGGGCCAGGAACTGAAGATCCCATGACACGTATCAATCAGCTCGACCCTCGCCTGGCCAACCAGATTGCTGCCGGTGAAGTGGTCGAGCGGCCCGCCTCCGTACTCAAGGAACTGCTGGAGAATGCCCTGGACGCCACCGCGGCGCATATCGTGGTGGATGTGGAGCAGGGCGGTGTGCGCCTGGTGCGTGTACGCGACGACGGCAGCGGTATCGAGCGCGATGACCTGCCGCTGGCGCTGTCACGGCATGCCACCAGCAAGATCAGCGCGGTGGAAGATCTGGAGGCCATCGGCAGCCTCGGTTTTCGCGGCGAAGCCCTGGCGGCGATCAGTTCGGTATCGCGCCTGACGTTGACCAGCAATGCCGGCGACAGCGAAGACGGCGCCGCCTGGCAAGTGCAGGTGGCGGGGCGTGACATGGCGCCGGAGATCAGCCCCGCTGCGCATCCCCGCGGAACCACCGTCGAGATGCGTGATCTGTTTTTCAATACGCCTGCACGGCGTCGTTTCCTGCGCACGGAAAAAACCGAATTCGGTCATCTGGAAGAAGTGTTCCGGCGTATCGCCCTGAGCGAGTTCGATACCGGCTTCCGGCTGTCCCACAACCAGAAGCCGGTACACCAGTTACCACCGGCGAAGGATGCCGCCAGCCGTGCCCAGCGCGTTGCCCGCTTGTGTGGTAGCGCTTTCATGGAGCAGGCTGTGGCCGTGGATATGGAAGCCGCCGGGTTGCGTTTGCATGGCTGGCTCGGCTTGCCGACCTTTTCCCGCGCCCAGGCGGATTTGCAGTACTTCTATGTGAACGGACGCGTGATCCGCGACAAGGTCGTCAATCATGCAGTGCGCCAGGCCTACCGGGACGTGCTGTATCACGGGCGGCATCCGGCGTATGTGCTGTTTCTGGAACTCGACCCGGCGCTGGTCGACGTCAACGTACATCCCACCAAGCATGAAGTGCGTTTTCGTGAGCAGCGAATGGTGCACGATTTTCTGTTCCGTTCCCTGCACCGCGCCATTGCCGAGATGCGGCCCGGCGAGGGGCCGGTGCCACATGCGCGCGCGGTAGAGGCACCACAGGAAGCAGGCGGTGAATCCGCTCAGGCGCCCCGACAGGGCAATATGATGCTGGCGCCACCACGTGCTGCACCGCAGCAGGATGGCCATGCCCAGTCACGGGCCTACGCGAGCCTGTTTGGTGCCCCCGACGCTGGCACGCGCGGTAATCTGGAACGGCAAGTCAGTGATGCGCTGGCGGGCTGGCCCGAAGCGGCCCCCGATCCTGCCGCTGCCAGCCCGCTTCCTGACAGTCGCGACGATGGCATGCCCCCCTTGGGGTTTGCCCTGGCACATCTGCACGGCATCTACATTCTGGCGCAGAACGCCGACGGTCTGGTGCTGGTTGACACCCATGCGGCCCACGAGCGCATCACCTATGAAGGGCTGAAGCGCGCCTGGGGCGAAGCCCGCGTACGCGCGCAGCCACTGCTGGTGCCGCTCTCCATGGCGGTGTCTACCCGGGAAGCTGATTTTGCCGAAAACCAGCCCGACACCTTTGCCCGTCTTGGCTTTACCGTGGAGCGCGCTGGCCCTGAAACCCTCATGGTGCGCGAAATTCCCGCCCTGTTGCGCGGCGCCGATGTGGAGGCCCTGGTACGCGATGTGTTGTCCGATCTGGTCATGCAAGGCAGCAGCGAACGCATCGAACAACAGATCGACGAACTCCTTTCCAGCATGGCTTGCCACGGCAGCGTGCGCGCCAACCGGCGCCTGACCGTGGATGAGATGAACGCTTTGCTGCGCGATATGGAAGCCACCGAGCGCAGCGGCCAGTGTAACCACGGTCGCCCCACCTGGATGCAGCTGAGCATGAAAGAACTCGACCGCCTCTTCCTGCGCGGCCGTTAATCGGGTTCTTCGTTATTTACTCTGATCACGATCTTGCCGCGTGCGCGGCCGGTTTTGCTGTGCTCATAGGCGTCTCCCAGCCTGGCCATCGGGTACAAGCTGTCGATGACAGGTGTTACGCGGCCCGCCTCAATCCACTGAGTGAGTGTTTCCAGATCGTGTCGCCAGGATTCGACAATGACCAGTCGCGCTTTCACCTTGCCGGGCAGCAGCTTGCTGCGGGCGACGTTCAGGTAGGCATGGGCGTAGCCGCCGGTGGTGATGAAGATGCCGCCGGGTTTCAGGAGTGAGGCACAGGTGTTCGGGCTTTCATGGGACGTGGCATCGAAGACGACATCGAAGTGGTCATTCCGCCGCAGGTAGTCCTCAGCGGTGTAGTCGATGACGGCGTCGGCACCGAGCTGGCGGACCAGGTCGAGGTTGCGATGGCTACATACACCCGTCACGTGCGCGCCCAGGGCCTTGCCGATCTGCACGGCAAAGGTGCCCACACCGCCGGAGGCACCGATGATCAACAGACGCGTACCGTCGCCCACGGCGGTCTTGCGGAAGGCCTGAACAGCGGTTTGTGCTGCCAGCGGTACAGCGGCGGCCTGCTCATGACTCAAGTTGACGGGCTTGTGCGCCACGCGGCGTTGATCAATCACCGCGAATTCGGCGCAGGCATTGGTGCGCAGGCGCATGTCCATGCCGTATACCTCGTCACCGATCTCGAAGTCGGTCACGCCGGCGCCTTTGTCCACGACCACGCCACTCAGGTCATCGCCGAAAAGGTGGGTGCGCAGTGGACCACCCAACCGGGGTATCACGGCAGCGATATTGCGATTGAGCTTCCAGTCCTTCGGGTTCACGGAAGAGGCCTGCACGGCCACCAGCAGATCATGGCGACTCGGCCGTGGCCGGGGGACGTCACCGACTATCAGGGGCGCGCGGAGGCCCATTCCTGACGTGATAACAGCTTTCATGACAGACTCCTGAAACAGCATGCAGACATGATGGAGTAGTTTATCGGGTCGTTCACGGCCCCATTCATGGGGCACTTTCCCTGTTGAGGCGCAGCGTGGTGGTGCGTGTCAGTGGCCCTAGCACCAGTTGCTGGCCGGATTGCCGGGTGCCAGGCAATCCGGACTGATAACGCCAGCCCGGCGGCAATATCAGTGTCAGACCTTCCAGCGCTTCATCGGGGTAGAGGGTGAGGCGTGGTTGTTCACCCTCCATCTTCAGGGAGAGCTGAACGGCGTCCCTTGCCCGCCACCAGTTGCCATAACCTGAAACGGTATCGAACCAGGCCCGTTCGCGGAAATATGAAAGGTAGCGATCCAGAAAATCGATCTTGTGCCCGCGTTCATCGGTATGAATCAGGATGTTCACCAGGCCGCGGTAATGCGCGACGGATTCACTGAGTGCGACGGCCTCGTCGAAGCGCTCGCCGAGTATGCCTGCTTCGTCTTCTATCGTGACGGGGAATTCGAAAACGGGCACGGCAGCGGTGTAGCCACGATCATGTATCATGCGGAACGGCAGATGTGTGAGGGCTTCGTTGGCGGTCATACTGGAGCTGAATTCATAGCCGGTGGCGGCCAGCAGCTGCGGTAGTTGCTGTGGAAACGAGAGGTGGCCGGGTCGAAATGCACGAACGTGTGCGCCTGAGGTTTCTTCCAGCAAGAAGCGGCTGACGCGAAGCTCGCCGAGAATGGTGGCGTCGCGCACGGTGGTGAAGTCGAAAACGAAGGGCCGGTATTCCGGATACTGTTCCGTGCCGGTTCCGGTGGGCATACGCTGAAATTCATTCGAGTGCGCCACGGTATGACTGGCTATTTCCATATCCTGCTCCACCAGCGTGCGGAGTGCCGGAATCCGTGAGGCGTCAAAAAAAGCCCGGTCATTGTAATCGGTGACGTACTTGGTCTGGATGAAAAAAGTGGCGGGCACGCCGTGCTGTACCGCGACGGCGGCAAAGTACGGCACATTGTTCATTGACCGGGTGAAATCCACATCGTGTGTGATCAGTGCTGTGAAGTCGCGTCCATGGGGCGTGGGTGACAGGGTGATGGCATCGGGATCGCCCTCGCGGTATATGGCCTTGATGATACGCAGCAGCGTGTCCACCTGTGGCTGGAAGGCGTTCACGTAGGTGTCGGAGAGGTTCGGAAACCGCCCGTTTTGCGCGCGCAGGATGTAGTGCCCGACATCAATGCCGAAGGCATAGGCGTGCCCGGTGCCATGGGTCTTGCGCAGTATGGCGCCGCTGCCATCATTGAAGCGGGCCAGCGGTGCTTCGTCGGGATCAAGATAGTGCACACCGGGCAGGCCGGTGTCTTCCGCCAGGTGACTGCCCAGCATGATCGTCGAGGCGGCGCCAGCTGAGGGCACGATGTTTGTGGTTGCCGACGTCTGCAGGGCCAGAGACCGGCGCTGGCCATGCTCACGGGATTCGCCGTAGCCGAACAAGGTGCGCGCACCGCCACCCACCACAGAGAACCCGACTAGGGTGCCGCCGGTTTCCACATGCGCCATTAATGATGCCAGCATATCCGGCGTGGTGTTGGCGCCGGTCAGTGAGGGGTAGATCATCACCACTCGATGCTGCAACGCTTCTTCAAGTCGGGTGACCACCCGGAAGGGAACGCCGAGGCTGTTGAGGCCATGCGCCAGACCCAGCCAGGAGCTGGCCGGGTCGCGGATATACAGGCCGATGCCGAAAGAATGGTCGCTGGCGTAGGTGTGTAACGGGTCCGGGCGGGGCTGCGTGGGCAGGGACGTCACTGTCGACGGGCCAGACAGTCCCGGGAATGCTGGTTGCGATGTGCTGTACAGCCAGTACCCGGCCAGGCCGACACCCAGCGCCAGCAACAGAGCGATCAGCACACGGTTTTTCATTGCGTCTTGTCTCCCCGGTTCAGATATTCATCCAGCCCATGCAAGCTGAGTCCGCCATAGGATGACCACTGCTGCCAATGCGATTCCATTGCGGCGGCTACGGCAGCCAGACGATCCGGGTCGCCGGCGAAGGTGTGGCGGCTGGCGGGCACAAGGTTCGTATCCTGATGCGAAAAGGCGATGCCGGGAAGGCCGGAACGGGGCCGATCCAGCAGTACCAGCACCGGCGTGTCAGCTACAGCCACAATCCACAGATCTCCCTGATGAGGGGTGCGTGCAAAACGCAGCTGGGTTTCGTCCGCCAGCGTGCCGGTTTCAAGTGCAATCCGGATCTTCGCGCCGTGATGTTGCGCCCAGGAAAGAAACGGTTCGGCGTCGTGCCTGAGGCGCTCCGGGTCCGTATGATAATTCATCACGGTCATGCGGGTGCCGGACCAGTCAAGCGCGTCGAACAATCGCTCGCCCCAGTGAGCGTGAATGCCCCACCAGGACGGGACCACCAGGTCGATGGGCATGCTGCCAGCTATCTCGTCCTGAGCCATCCGCACGGTGTCCACATAACGTGCCCGCCACAAGCTGTGGTTCTGAGCGAAGCCGGGGAGCAGGTAAGGTTCGATGTCGAGTTGCACGCCCGCCAGCCTGGTCTGACCCGCCCGGCTTTCATTGTAATGGCGGAATGCACGCAGCCGTTGCTGCAGTGCAGGCCAGCTCTGGGTCAGTACATCGCGCGGATCGCCCACCACCGCCCAGACGGACAGGCCATGACGTTCGGCCCGTTCGATAAACGCCGAGAGCGTGCCCGGTTCGGCCACGCGGCCTTCATGCACTGGCACCGTGATGTACAGCTCCTCCAGCGATTCAGCGATGGCCGCGTCGATAATCTTGTCCGGTGTCTGTTGCCAGAGATCCGGGGACCAGAACCAGGCGCCCGCGCGCCGCTGCGGGCCATTGTGCTGCGGAAGCATGCGCACGTCTTGCAACGTCAGGGTCGCGCCTTCCGGCGGGCAAAGGAAGGTAAGCGACGACCATCGCCGCGCATTGCCGGGCACCTCGAAAAGGAAATCCTGTGCTTGCTCTGTCAGCGTCATCGAGCCCAGTGCGAGGGGCGTTTCCTGCTGGTCCCGGTGACTGTCGCCAATGGCGACCTCCACCTGGCCGCTACCCTGCGCACGCACCGACAGAGTCATCGGAGATGATGCGAGCCAGCGCTGTGTCGAGCGATAGAAAACCCCGGCCGCCTTTTCACCTGATGCGCAGACGATCTGATCCGGCGCGTGCAGGCTGGCTCGCTCTTCAATGCCGAAGGGCTGGCCGCTGAAGGCATGCAACGCGGCGCGATTGAACGGCAGCCAGGTTCGTGTCGGCGGCGCGGGTGATGAATCTGCGATGATCTCGCTGACGCTGACGGCATCCGCGAACTGGCCCTGAAGCAGAAGTGTCTGCAAGGCTTCGGGGCGCATGCCGGGCTCCGCCGGGCCGATCCAGCGCACTTGGCTTGCCGCTACGCCCGGTAGCGATACGGCCTGACAATTGTCGGTGGCACCGTTTCCCGTGGCGACGAAGAGATGTCGTGCGGCGCCGCTGGCTGAGAAGAAGCTGGATGCCATGTGCGCGGACTGCCCTTCAAGCGGCGCGTCACAGATCTGCACCGTCGCCTCCTCTGCGGATGCCGTGGGGATGGTGGTCAATGCCAGGCTGGCACTGACAAACATAAGCCATGATGGGGATAAGCCGGGCACAGTGCGCCCCTGTTACGGGTTTACCAGCGTGATGAAGGCAGTGGGAGGGTGTGTCGATGGGAAGAGGCCGGGGCCGACCTGTGTCGGCCCCGTGTGGTGCATCAATCTTCGAGCAGCAGGGCACAGCTGGCGTTGTCGGCCTGGGCATGATTACCCAGAGTCAGCCAGGTGCTTTCGACGGGCAGCAGGTCCACGTCCCAGGCTTCCAGTCGATCTGTCAGGTCAAAACGGATGCTGGCCAGAGCATCGCCACTTTGGACCTGCGCCCAGTCCAGTTGCAGTACGCGGCTGTAGGGCATGCCCGGCAGCAGGTTCAGGCTCAGCAGCAGGGAATTGTCATTCAGGCGGCTCCACCGACCACTCAGGTAAAGCGGGTCGGCGAACAGCTGATTCTGTGGCAACACGCCCTGCTCCTGGTAGCGCACACAGGCTTGCAATGAGCCGCCATCCAGCGGTGCGCTGGCGGATGTCGGTGTCAGCAGGAACTGGGCGCGACCGTTCCCCTTGGCGGGGTCGTCGTAATGGATGTCGATCACCTGACCGACCAGGGCGCTCAGGGTGGCGTCGAAGAAATCCGGCTCGAGCAGGAAGTCGCCAAGGTCTATACCCGGCAGGTCACGGCCCGTATCCAGCAGGAAGTCCACCAGCCTGGCCAGATTGATGCGCTGACCGGTGTCATGGGCTTCTCCGGAGAGACCTGCCAGGCTGGCGAGCAGCAGATCAAAATCCTGGTTGCTGAAGCTGTCATTCAGTGCGTCGTCCTGCAGCAGTTGCGTGACGAATATCTGCAGTGCCTTGTACAGCGGTGCGTTGGTTTGTGGCGGCACCTCAGGTTGTTTCTGTTCGTACACAAAGTAGGCGGCGTCGACCAGCTGGGCCCGTTCGGCGGGCGTAGTGTAATCGTTTATGGGGGGCATCAGGCCCATTGATATCGCAGCGGCGATGTAGTCCTGGGCCCATTGGCCGATGTTGTCCGGATCGGTGGGCGTTACATCGCCGAGTAGTGATTTCGTAAGCAGGATGGCGAGTTCTTCGAGAGACACCTGGCCGCCACGGTCGAACGGACCGCCGGTGTGTCCGGACAGCAGGAAGCCCTTGGCTTCTGCCAGATAGCCTGCGCTCCAGTGGAACGCATCCAGATCAGGGAAGCTGGCATTGGAAGGGGGTTCCGGGGGCTGGCCGAGCAGTCGGCTCAACAGGTCTGCGATGTTCGCGCGCGTCATGTTGTCGTCGATCACGGTGTCGTCGCCCAGGCCCTGGAAGATCCCGGCGGCGACCAGTGCGTCGAACTTGGCCTGGGTATCCAGCATGTCATCGCCATTCAGCGCGCGTGCCCTCGGCGTCAGCATCAGTGGAGCGCTGTCGCCAATATTCACCTGATAGAAGGCGTCGATGATGGCGTAGAGGATGTCCAGGCCGTCGTCGCTGTCGGCAATCGCCGAGACCATGGCCAGGGCGCCGTCCAGGTCGAGGCTGCGATCCCGCAGCGCATCGACCTGAACATGGTAGCGATACACGACATCGTTCTGTTCACCGGTCAGCAGATCAACGCCGCCGTAATAAAACACGGTGACCTCGTCCGGCATGTTGCTCAATGAGGGCAGGCGCAGGCAGTGCTGCCGGAGCTGCGGGTCATCGCTGCGGCAATAGTTGACCCGGGTGATCGGGTTGTAACCAAAGAAACCCTGGCTGTCGGTGTAGCCGATGGGCTCGTCATCGTCATGGCTGCCGGAGTCGTTCATGTCCACAAAGATCGTGGCGCCCGCCAGTCCGCCGTTGATAGTGATGCGGCCTTCACTGCCAGCGCTGGAACGATTGTTGCCATCCTGGGTGCTGGTACCGCCGCAGGCTGCCAGGGCCGTGATGGCCAGCGAGAGCAGCGACGTTTTCAAGAAAGTGTTCATGAGATCCCCCTCATGGATGCTCAGAAACGGGACTGCCAGCCGAGGCTGATGGCGGCAGTACGTGGCAGCGAGCTGCCGTCAATTTCAACGCGCTCCAGGCCCACCAGCGCATCCAGTGTCAGTCGGTTGAACAGTGTCATGCCGGCGCTGAGGCTGGACAGCTTGCTGCCTCGCTGATTGGCGTGATAACCGGCGCGCAGGCCCGGCGCCCAGACGTTGGGCAACTGGTAGGCGGTGACCAGCGACAGCATCTGCTCGCGATCGCCGGTGGGCGTGTTGGCGTCGGTCAGGTCATAACTGAAACCAGCCATGCCGCGGCCATTGCTGAACTCATAGCTGCCGTCCACGGTGGCCTGGCTGGCGAGTACCCATTTTTCGTTGGCGGCAATGCGACCTTCCTGCACGAAATAATCAGCGGTCAGGCAGTTGCTCTGCGCCTGAGAGCCAGGCGCGAGGTCCGCACAACCGACACCCACGGTGCCATAACGCAGTGATGGCTCGTTGAGGTTTTTCAGGGTCAGTCCGCCGCGCCAGTTGTCCTGCTGGAAGGCTACACCCACATCCAGCCCGAGGGCGGTGCTGGTGCGTTCGTTGGTGTCGTACTGATCCGAGATGATGTCCCCGATGCTGTCGTCGTCATCATTGGTGGCAGCAGTCTTCAGGTTGATCACCTGCTTGCTCAGAGCGCCGTTGATCAGGTTGGCGCGCGCGCCCACGCTGATCGACCGGTTGTCCTGCTGCCACAGTTCATCGGCCCAGCCGACGCTGACGCGGGTCAGCGTGGCCGATTTCAGATAGAGCGAGCTGCGGGTGCGCAGTTCCTGGTTGACGGCGTCATAGGTGACGGCGTCATCGAGGATGCTGGAACGTACTTCCGCATCGGCTTCCAGCGAAACACTGAAGGTGCCGACAGCGGTGCGGAAAGCAATCGGTGTCAGCGGCGCCTGCAAGCCGACGTTGACGCGCAGATAGCCGTCGCGGCCGAGGATTTCCACCAGTTCGTTGGTTTCGTTGGCCAGGGCGATGCCCTCGGCGACGGTCAGGTTTTCACGTTCCAGGTTATCGAGCACGTCATCGGCGCGATCAAGAAAGTTGTCGAGCTTGCCTGCTTCGTAACCCAGACTGAAGGCGCCGGCGCGGCCCATGCGAAAACTGCTGTCATCCGCGAGGACGCGAGCGCCGTGGGCAGGATTGCCGGAAAGACTTTGCAAATTGACGCCGTGGCTGTTGTGGCCATAGGTCACGTTGGGACCTTTGCCCACGGTGCCCGGCAGGGCCAAGGCAGGCACAGCGAGACTGACCACCACGGTGGCCGTGAGAGCGCGTATGAACATGGATTCCCCCAGATGAACCCGATCCGTTTGTTATGTACCGTGAGTATAGAAGGCGGCTGAAGCAGCTCACAACAGAAATGTGAGGATTGTCCCCTGTTCGAGGGACAGCGCCTGGCGACAGTTCAAACCAGGTAAGCAATTCAGACCAGATAAAGGGACAGGCTGGCCAGGGCGGTGCCGATAGTGAGTGCAGCCAGTACGTCACTGGGGTAATGGAGGCCCAGGAAGACGCGTGACAGGGCGACGCTGATGGCGAACGGCACCAGCAGGATCCCGAGCATGGGGTAATAGGCCAGAGCAACCAGCGTGAAGACGGTGGCGTGCAGGGTGTGCCCGGACGGAAAGCTGAATTCATCCAGTGGGGCCACCCAGGCGTGAATACGACCGTCATGGGCAAAGGGGCGCGGGCGGCGCGTCCAGCGTTTCAGGGTCTTGTACATCAGCAGTGCGACCAGCCCGGTGGCCAGCATGTGGGCAGCGGCGATCAGCCCGTACAGCCCATCCACCAGCACCATGGCCAGCATCAGGGTGTACCAGAAGACACCATCGCCCAGTCGGCTGACCACGGAAAAGTAGGTGCGCAGCAGGTGCTTCTCGCACCAGCGATTGGCGCGCAGGCACCAGCCGACGTCACGCAGCAGGATTACTTCACGGGATAGCGGTTGCATGGCAACTCCTCCTCGCGTCGTGGGACGATGGCCAGGCCAGACAGCACAGCCTCGAAAGCCGCCGCCACCTGATCCGGGTGCAGGCGCTGCATGGCGGCGCGTGCAGCCCGGCCCTGTTGCTGGCGGGTACTGTTGTGAGTAGCCAGTGCGACGGCGGCGTCGATAAAGGCGGCGTCATCGTCCACGGCAGCGCCGTGCAGGCCACTGCGCAGGTGCTCACGTGCCGCGCCATAATTGAAGGCCACGGTGGGTACGCCGCTGGCCATGGCTTCCAGGGTGACGTTGCCGAAGGTCTCGCTGCGGCTGGGGAACAGGAACAGGTCGCCGCTGGCAAAATGCCGGGCCAGGTGCTCCCCCCGTTGCAACCCGCAGAAAACGAAGTCCGGATTGGCCTGTGCCAGCGGGGCGCGCTGCGGACCTTCGCCCACCCAGATAAAGCGGGCGTCGGGGCGTTGTTGCTGGATGGCGCGGAAGGCGCGCACCGCCAGGCCCAGATTTTTTTCCGCCGCGATGCGGCCCACATAGATGACGGCGAGGTCCGTGTCGGTCAGGCCCCAGTCGGCGCGCAGGGTGCTGTCTCGTCGGGTCGGGCAGAAGCGTGCCGGGTCCACCGCGCGGGCAAGATGGATCGGGTGGCGGAAGCCGCGTTCGCCAATGAAGTCGCGTAATTCCGCCGTCGGCACCAGTGTGGCCCCGGCCCGGTTGTGGAACCAGCGCATCCAGGCGAAGGCCAGACCTTGCAGTGCTCCCAGGCCATAGTCACGCATGTATTCGTCGAAGCGTGTGTGCAGGCCGGTGGCGACCGGGATGCCCAGTTGCCGGGCGGTACTGACCGCTGACAGTCCCAGTGGGCCCTCGGTGGCGACGTAGACCGCTTCCGGTCGGTCAGCCAGCCATTGCTGGCGCAATGTGCGCCCGGCGGGCAGGCCGAACTTGAGGCCGGGATAGCGGGGCAGCGCCATGCCGCGCACCAGCGTATCCTGCAGGCCCGGCTCGTCGACCAGGTCGGCCCGTTGCCCGCAGGGGCGCTCGGCTTCATGATCCTGGCGCGGTCGCACCAGCGAGACACGATGACCGCGGCGGGCCAGACCCCGTGCCAGATTACGAACCGTCAGGGCCACGCCGTTGATCTCCGGCGGGAAGGTTTCAGTGACGATGGCGTAGTGCTTGGTAGTGCTCATACCGGCAAGGGTGAGCGCCGCCGGTGACCGGTCTGTGTCAGCTTTATGACAATTCGTTGACCGGGCGTGGCTGGCCCGCCGGGCGCTGGCGCCTTACCATGGCGCTCCCTGAGGCCCTTGTCCGTTTGCCGCCATGTCCGTTCGCCAGCCCCCTGTCCTGTTTCTGATGGGCCCCACCTGCTCGGGCAAGACCGCGTTGGCCGTGGAACTGGTGCGCCGCAGGCCTCGGCTGGCGATCATCAATGTGGATTCGGCGCTGGTCTATCAAGGGCTGGATATCGGTGCGGCGCGGCCTGAGCCGGAAGTGCTGGCGGTGGCGCCGCACAGGCTGCTGGGGTTCCGCGATCCGGCCGAGCCCTATTCCGCCGCAGACTTCCGCGAGGACGCACTGGCAGAAATCAGGGCACTGCATGAGCAAGGCCGTATTCCGCTGCTGGTTGGCGGCACCATGCTCTATTTCCGCACCTTGTTGCAGGGGTTGGCCGCCTTGCCGGCGGCCGACGCGACGGTCAGGGCGCAACTGGATGCCCGGGCCGCAGCAGAGGGGTGGCCCGCGCTGCACGCCTGGCTGGCCGAAGTGGACCCGGAGACGGCGGCGCGGCTCAAGCCGAATGACCAGCAGCGGGTGCAGCGGGCGCTGGAGGTCTTCCTGCTGACCGGGGAGCCGTTATCCGCCCACCATGACCGGCAGGCGACGGAGGGCGTTGGTGGCAGCCCTGCCTTCCCCTATAATGTGAAGCAGTTCGCATTGTTGCCGAGTGACCGGGCCCTGTTGCATGCCCGGATCGAGACCCGCTTTCATGCCATGCTGAAGGCGGGGCTGATAGAAGAGGTGCAGCGTCTGGCGGCGCGGGGTGACCTTCACCCGGGACTGCCCGCCATTCGGGCAGTGGGCTACCGGCAGGTGTGGGGTTACCTGGCGGGGGAGTATGATCGCGAGGAAATGGTACGTCGGGCCATCGTGGCCACGCGGCAGCTGGCCAAGCGGCAACTGACCTGGCTGCGGGGCTGGCCGGGGTTGATCCCTCTGGATCCCGAGCATTCCCTTGAAAGCCTCTGCGAATCGGTGTTTAGTACCCTTCAGGAACCTTTTTATCCTGAGATGTGACGAACAGGCGTGGCACCCGGTTTGGGGTCACGAGAAAGACTGCTGCGGCGCTGGGCGCGTGCGCGGACAGGGGGACTTGAAATTCCACCTTGAGACCGCATTCACCAGAACCGTGACAGGTCCGGGTTTTGCCCGGTTATTGCGCTGATTGCCCCGGGAGCACTGTTCTGGCCATGGCCTGCAGCATGTTCTTGTAGGGCGTTACTTTTTACCCAGGACGTCAAGGAGAACCACCATGTCGAAAGGGCACTCGCTACAAGACCCTTTTCTGAATGCACTGAGAAAGGAACGGATTCCCGTATCCATCTTTCTGGTCAACGGCATCAAGCTTCAGGGTCAGATCGAATCCTTCGACCAGTACGTTGTGCTGCTGAAGAATGCGGTCAGCCAGATGGTATACAAGCACGCGATTTCCACCGTCGTGCCGGCACGCAATCCCCGTGCAGCGGGGCCGGCGGGCGGTAACCCGGCCATGGGCCAGCCCAATGGCGACAGCTTCCCGGGTAATGCCTGACGTCGAACCGGCCACCCCGGCAGCCAGGCTGCCGGGGTGGTGCTTTATCCCGCCCTGCCGGTTGGCGCCTCTCGCAGACACCCCACTACAACCGGTACTTCATGGAATTTTTTGAACGCCCAGATCATGCCGACCGCCCCGTAGAGCGGGCTGTGCTGGTGCACCTTGAGCTGCCTGACGCTGCCGGCCAGGAAGACCTGGAAGAGTTTCATCATCTGGTGGTCTCCAGCGGTGTGACGCCGGTGGCCGAGGTCACCGGTCGCCGTGACCGACCGGAACCTGCGACCTATATCGGGTCGGGCAAGGTGGAAGAGGTGGCCGCTGCGGTGCTGGAGCATGACGCGGACGTGGTGCTGTTCAACCACGCCCTGAGCCCGGCCCAGGAACGAAACCTTGAGCGCGCCCTGAAATGCCGGGTGCTGGATCGCACCGGGCTCATTCTGGATATCTTTGCCCAGCGTGCCCGCACCCACGAAGGCCGCTTGCAGGTGGAACTGGCGCAGCTGCGTCATCTGTCCACCCGACTGGTGCGTGGCTGGACCCATCTGGAGCGGCAGAAAGGCGGCATCGGGCTCCGCGGGCCGGGTGAAACCCAGCTGGAAACCGACCGTCGTCTGGTGCGCGAACGTATCCGCGCCATTGAAGGGCGTCTGCTCAAGGTACGCAGCCAGCGCGCCCAGGGGCGTCGCGCCCGTGAACGCGCCGAAACGCCGCTGATTTCGCTGGTGGGCTACACCAACGCGGGCAAGTCGACCCTTTTCAATGTCCTCACGCAGGCCGAGGTATACGTGGCGGATCAGTTGTTTGCCACCCTGGACCCGACCTTGCGACGGGTGCGGGTGCCGGGCGTCGGCCCGGCGATTCTGGCGGATACGGTAGGGTTCATCCGCCATCTGCCTCACCGGCTGGTGGATGCGTTTCGTGCTACGCTGGAAGAAACGCTGGGGGCCAGTTTACTGCTGCATGTCACGGATTGCGCGGCTGAGGAGCGCGATCGGAACGTGCAGGCGGTGGAAGAGGTGCTGGCGGAGATCAGTGCCGACGCGCTGCCGGTGTTGCACGTCTACAACAAGACGGATCTGGCGGGCGAGATGCCACGCGTCGAGCGTGACGAACAGGGGCGGCCGTGGCGTGTCTGGTTGTCGGCGCATACCGGGGCTGGCATGGATCTGCTTTATGAGGCCATGGCCGAGCGCCTGGCGACGGGTTGGGTGGACCGCTGGGTGCGCCTGCCAGCCAATGCTGGTCGACTGCGGGCCCGCCTGCATGAGGCCGGAGAAGTGCTGTCCGAGGAGTCTGATACCGGAGGCGGCATGTTGCTGCGGGTGCGGGTCAACCGCATCCATTTTGAACGACTTTTGCGTGGTGAAGGCCTCAGCGAGGCCGATGTGGCCGTCGCCGCGCCGGTTGCAGGGGGCGAAGCCCCTTCCTACAATCCTTCCCGCCCGCGCGCAACGGGACGAGACTGACGGAGATTTCGATGGCCTGGAACGAACCTGGCGGACAGAAGCCCCGCGACCCCTGGGGGGGCGGCGGTGGTGGCAACAAGAATGATCAGGGGCCGCCTGATCTGGACGAGGTGATCCGCAACCTCAAGGACAAGTTGGGTGGCGCCTTTGGTGGCAAGGGCGGCAACAACAGCGGTGGGGGTGGCAGCAGTGCGCCATCCGGCGGCGTCGTCGCTATCGTGATCGCGGTGCTGCTGTTCGTGTACGCCTTCTGGGCGTTTTTCCAGGTGGACTCCGCTGAACAGGGTGTGGTGCTGCGATTCGGCAAGTTGCACCGTATCGTGGACCCCGGTCTGAACTGGCATCTGCCACCGTTTGAAGAATACAGCAAGGTCAACGTGACCCAGGTCAACAGCCATCGCATCAGCGAGGAAATGCTGACCGGGGATACCAACATTGTCAGCGTGACCCTGGACGTGCAGTACCGCGTGCTTGATCCGGCGGCGTACCTGCTGAAAGTGTCCAACTCCGAGCGCGTCCTGCGCAACGCCACCGAGAGCGCACTGCGCCATGTGGTGGGCAGCAAGACCATCAATGCCGTGCTCAGCTCCGAGCGGGAAGCGCTGCGCTCTGAAGTGCAATTGCGCTTGCAGGAATATCTGGATACCTACTCCACCGGTTTGCTGGTATCGGCGGTGGTGCTGGACAGCACCCAGGCGCCTGCGGCGGTGCGGGATGCGTTCCAGGATGTGACCCGGGCTCGTGAAGACGAGGATCGGTTCCAGAAAGAAGCTGAAGCCTATGCCAATGCGGTGATCCCGGAAGCGCGGGGCCGTGCCCAGCGTCTGCGGGAGGAGGCCGAAGCCTATCGGGCCGAAGTCGAAGCGCGTGCGACCGGTGAGGCGAGCCGCTTCTCGGCGCTGCTGACCGAGTATCGTCAGGCGCCGGAAGTGACCCGCGAACGTCTCTACATCGAGACGATGCAGGAAGTGATCGGCCGCAGCAGCAAGGTGCTGGTGGACGTGCAGGGCGGCGACAGCCTGATTTACCTGCCGCTGGATCAGATCATGAAGCAGCATCGCGAGCGTGACACCTCGTCGGGTAGCAGTAGCGACCGCAGCAGCAGCCAGCGCGAGAGCGGTAGTGGCAGCGGCGGCAGCAATGCGTCCGGCACTAACCAGCAACCACGCAGTCTCTATGGCCGCACCAGGGAGGTACGCTGATGTCCCCGAGAAGCCTGATGGGTCTGGTGGCCGCCCTGTTCCTGGTCATCGTGGCGCTGGATTCCTATTTCATCGTCAATGAAACCGAGCGTGCGGTGCTGAAGCGATTCCAGGAGATCGTGCGCACCGATATCGAGCCCGGTATCCACGGCAAGATGCCGTTCATCGACCAGGTGTTGAAGGTGGATGGCCGGGCGACCGCCTACGAGTTGCCCGCGCAGTCCTACCTGACGTCCGAGCGCAAGCTGATGGATGTCAGTTCCTTCGTCATCTGGCGTGTCGACGACGTGCAGAAGTACGTGACCGTTATCGGCGGTGGTGGCGCCAACACCTCTGAGCGCATGCGCGAGATCGCCCAGCAGCGGCTCAACGCCCGGGTGGCTGAGCGTCTGCGTAACGCAGTGGCCCAGCGCACCGTGCAACAGGTAGTGGCAGGTCGCCGCGAGGTGATCGTTGACCCGGAAAGTGGTCTGATGGATGGCAATGGCGAAGTCACCGCCCGCGAGCTCGGCTTCGGCGACGGCACCGGTGAGGATGACGAGCCGCTGGAGACCATTACCGCTGAGGAAGCCTCGCGCATGGATCCGCAGGAAGATGCGCGTGAGCAACTGATGGTGGCGGTGCTGGCTGACGTGAAAGATGAGGCGCTGGAGGATTTCGGTATCGACGTGGTCGATATTCGCCTCAAGCAGGTGGACTGGCCGGACGAAGTGCGTGAGCGGGTGTTCGAGCGGATGCGGGCCGAGCGTGCCCGGGATGCGGCCCGGCACCGGTCTGAAGGTCGCGAGGCCGCGGAGATCATCCGCGCCCAGGCGGATCGTCAGCGCACGGTGCTGCTGGCCGACGCCTTCCGCGATGCCGAGCGCACGCGTGGTGAGGGCGATGCCACCGCAGCACGCATCTATGCGGACGCCTACAATCGTGATCGTGAGTTCTACCGGTTCTACCGCAGCCTTCAGGCCTACCGGGAGACCTTCCGCGACAGCGGCGACGTGATGGTGCTGGAGCCGGATGGCGACTTCTTCCGCTACCTGAAGAGCGCGACGGGTAACTGACCTGAAGCAAGGCACTGGGATGAGGCACTAAAGTCGCCCGGGATGAGTGCCCGGGCGGCGTCAAAGTGTTACCATGCGCAACGCCGAGCCAGAATGGCTCGGCGTTTTGCTGTCTGGGTTTCCGCCAGGGCGGGCTGTGATGGACTGGTCTTTGCTGTTCAAGGCGCTGTGTCTGGTGCTGGTGATCGAGGGAATCCTCCTGTTCGCCGCCCCGTCGCGCCTGCGCGAGGCCGCACAGCTGCTGGCCCGGCTGGATGACCGCACCCTGCGACTGATCGGCCTGGTGGCGATGCTCGCCGGTGCGGGCCTGATCAGTCTGTTCCGGATATAGGACATGATGAATCGCGAAGAACAGTGGCTGTTGCCTGAAGGGGTGGAAGAAGTCCTGCCCGACCGTGCCGCCGTGATCGAAGGGCTGCGCCGGCGGTTGCTGGACCTGTACGACCGCTGGGGCTACCAGTTGGTGTTCCCGCCGCTGATCGAGTTTCTGGAGTCGCTGCTCAATGGAGCCGGGCGTGATCTGGAGCGCGAGACCTTCAAGCTGACCGACCAGTTGAGCGGCCGCCTGATGGGTGTGCGCGCCGACATTACCCCTCAGGTGGCGCGGATGGACGCCCACAGCCTGCGCCGTCAGGGTCCGACCCGGCTTTGCTATTGCAGCACCGCACTGCGCACCCGTGCCGCTCAGCCCGGTGGGTCGCGGATTCCTTATCAGATCGGCGTCGAGCTGTTCGGCCACGATGGCGTGGACAGTGATGCCGAAGTCATCAGCCTGATGCTGACCACCCTCAGCGAGGCTGGCGTCAGCGGCATTACCCTGGATCTGGGCAACGTGGCCATCTACCGTGCACTGGTGGCGGCCGCCGGCCTGGATGACGTCGACGAAGCCACCCTGTCGGATATCTTCCAGCGCAAGGCGCGCACGGAGCTGGACGCCTTTCTGGCTGCCCGTGATCTGCCCGCACCCGTGAGCCGCGCCCTGGCTGCGCTGCCCTGGCTGGCTGGCGCTCAGGCGCTGGTGGAAGCGCGGGCGCTGCTGGCACAGACCGGCGAGCAGGTGCTGGCGGCCCTGGCCCAGCTGGAAGCGCTGGTCAGCCGCATCCAGACCCGCTTTCCTGCGGTGCGGCTGCACCCGGACCTGGGGGAGCTGCGTGGGTATCATTACCACACCGGGTGCACCTTCGCGGCCTACCGCGATGGCCAGAGCGAGCCGCTGGCCAAGGGTGGCCGTTACGATCATATTGGTGAAGTCTTCGGTCGCGCGCGGCCGGCCACCGGCTTCAGTGCCGATCTCAAGCTGCTGGCCGATTGCCAGCCGCAGCCGCCGGTGCGCGGCATTCTGGCGCCAGCGGGGTCCGATACGGCCCTGCTGGCGGAAATCGGTCGCCTGCGGGCGGCCGGTGAGCGGGTCGTACAGGCCTTGCCGGGCGTCGATAGCGACCCGGTGGAATTGGGCTGCGACCGGCGCCTGGACGCTGACGGCGACCGCTGGCAGCTTGTGTCTTTCCAACATCGCGGATCAGTAGAGCACTAATGGGCAAGAACGTCGTTATTCTCGGCACCCAGTGGGGTGATGAAGGCAAGGGCAAGATCGTGGATCTGCTCACCGATCAGGTGGGCTGCGTAGCCCGGTTTCAGGGTGGCCACAACGCTGGTCACACGCTGGTGATCGATGGCAAGAAGACGGTCCTGCACCTGATTCCCTCCGGCATCCTGCGCGATGGTGTGCAGTGCCTGATCGGTAATGGTGTGGTGCTGGCGCCGGACGCCCTGCTGCGTGAAATCCGGGGTCTGGAAGACAAGGACGTGCCGGTGCGCGAGCGCCTGCGCCTGAGTGCTTCCTGCCCGCTGATCCTGCCGGTGCATGTGGCACTGGATCAGGCCCGCGAGCGTGCCCGCGGTGAGGCCAAGATCGGTACCACCGGGCGTGGTATCGGCCCGGCCTATGAAGACAAGGTCGCGCGCCGGGGTGTTCGCCTGGGCGACCTGTACCAGCGCGAGCGCTTTGCCGCCAAGCTGGGCGAGCTGATGGATTACCACAACTTCGTGCTGCGTAATTACTACAACGCCGAGCCGGTGGACTTCCAGCAGACGCTGGACGAGATGATGGCGTATGCCGAAGAGCTGCGCAGCATGGTGACGGACGTCACCGAAATCCTGCATGCCAAGCGTCGTGCGGGCGAGAGCATCATGTTCGAGGGTGCCCAGGGCACCTTGCTGGATATCGACCACGGCACCTATCCCTACGTGACGTCCTCCAACACCACGGCGGGCGGCACGGCCACCGGGTCCGGTTTCGGGCCGTTGTATCTGGATTACGTGCTGGGGATCACCAAGGCCTACACCACCCGCGTCGGGTCCGGCCCTTTCCCCACCGAGTTGTTCTGTGATGTGGGTGAGCGTTTGGCTGAGCGGGGCCATGAGTTCGGCTCCACCACCGGGCGTGCGCGTCGCTGTGGCTGGTTCGATGCTGTGGCGCTCAAGCGCGCGATCGAGATCAGTTCGGTCAGTGGCCTGTGCCTGACCAAGCTGGATGTGCTCGACGGACTGGACACCATCAATATCTGTGTGGGCTACAAGGATGCTGACGGCAACAGCCTGTCGGCGGCCTGGGATGCAGATTCCTATGCCCTGATGGAGCCGGTTTACGAGACGCTGCCAGGCTGGAAGGAATCAACGCTGGGCGCGCGCACTCTGGAGGCACTGCCGGAAAATGCGCGGGCGTATATTCGCCGCATTGAGGAAGTTACTGGCGCGCCTATCGATATCATTTCCACCGGGCCCGACCGTAACGAAACCATCGTATTGCGTCACCCCTTCGCCTGATTCCTGCCCCGCCGTCACGGGTTGTTGAAACCCGTGGCGGCATTGTCCGGCTCATACGCTGCATCACACGCCGAATTTACAAAATAATCCGCTTCTCCGTTGCCGTGCCCGCCGGGCTTGGGTAAACATGGAGGTGTGGCGGTGACGCCGCGCAGACAGGGAGAGCCGGACATGGACATCATCCGTATCATCTTCGCCGTATTGCTGCCGCCGGTGGGCGTGTTTCTTCAGGTGGGCCTCGGCGGTGCCTTCTGGCTCAATATCCTGCTGACATTGCTGGGTTACTTCCCGGGTGTCATTCATGCGGTATACATCATCGGCAAGAAATAGAACACAAGGGGACCCACAGGCATGACCGACGACGCATACGCCGAAAAAATGAAGGCGCTGCGCCTGCAGTACCTGAAGACACTGCCAGAGCATGCCCGTGTGCTGAACGAGCACTGGCGCCGGTTACGTCACGTCAGTTGGGAGGCACAGTCGGTCCAGGCCATGTACCAGGCGGCTCACAAGCTTGCGGGCAGCGGGACCACCTTCGGTTTCAGTGAGATCACGGACAAGGGGCGTGCGCTGGAGCAATTGCTGGTGCCGATGATCGAGACGGGCGAGGTGGCATCCACGGCGCGCCGGGAAGCCATTCATGGCGCCCTGAAAGCGCTGATCAGCGCCATGGAAGCGGCCCTGCGCGGACGTCGCCCGGCTGAGCCCGCGCCGTCGGCTGCGCAGGCACCCGCCGAGTCAGTCCGTGCCGCCCGTGTGGCGTTGGTGGAAGACGACGAGATGGTGGCCAGCCAGTTGCGTCTGTGGCTGGAGGATGTGGGCTATGACGCCATCTGGTTCACAACGCCGGAGGCGTTCGAACAGTCGCTGGTTCAGAGTCATTTCGACCTGTTGTTGCTGGATGTGAGTTTTCCGGACGCGCCGCTCGGCGGCGTTGACTGGCTGGCGGAGGCGCGTGAGCGTATCGGGCAGCGATTGCCGGTGGTCATGCTGTCCGCGCGCACTGACATGACCTCGCGTTTGCGCGCCCTGCGCGCGGGGGCAGCGAGTTACCTGCCCAAGCCGGTGGCGCGGGAGGATCTGGTGGCGCGTGTGCAGGGTCTGCTGGAGCACCGCGAGGCAGATCGCCCGCGTGTTCTGCTGGTGGACGACGATGTCGCCCTGTGCAACTGGGTCAGTACCGTGCTGGATGAACAGGGATTCAGTGTACGTGCCCTGAATCAGCCGCTCGGGATTCTGGACGCCCTGGAGCGTGCCCGCCCGGATGTGCTGGTGCTGGATTACCAGATGCCGGGCATCAATGGTGTGGAAGTGGCGCGATTGCTGCGCCAGGACCCGCGTTATCTGGATATTCCTATCCTGTTCGTGTCCGGGGACCCGGAAGCCCTGTCGCGGCAGCATGACTTCAGCATTGTCGGTAACGCCTTTCTCAGCAAGCCGCTGGATCCTGCGCAACTGGGGCTGTCCCTGCGCAGCCTGTTGCAGCAGGCTCGGCAGGTCTCGAACCGGATTCGCATGGCCAGTGCCCGGCAGCGGCCGGAGGGACTGCAGAACCGGGCCTATTTTCTGTCGGCCCTGAACGAGACGCTGGGCGCCCAGCGGTTGTCGGGCGCCAGTCATGGTGAACTGCTGCTGCACCTGGTGGTGCATAACAGTGATTACCTGCGCCAGCGCCATGGTGTGATGGGGGCGGCGGCGATTCATGATCGTATCGAGCAGGCGCTCGCCTCGCGCCCCGAGGTGGCGGGGCGGGGCTGCGTCTGGGGGGAATTCACCTTTTTGCTGCGCTTGTCCCTGCCTGAGGGCGAACTGGCGGAAGAGTTTGCCGACACCTTCCGGCAAGCATTGCAGAGCAAGGACTTTGTCGGTGGTGAGGGGCAGAATGCCGAGTTTTCGCTGGGCGGTGTGATGCTGGATGGCAGTCATGCGAGTGTCGAGCAGTTGTTGCGGGCGGCCGAAAAGGCCTGCGCGGAGGCACTGAAGGACAAGTCAGTGGGTACTGTGCTGGCGGCCACCGATCGCACAGCGGGTCGCAAGCCAGCGGATGACGCGCTGCGTCAGGCGATCAAGGCGCGCAACTATCGCCTGATGTTCCAGCCGATCGTCAATCTGGAAAGCAATGAGCCCCTGTTCGAGGCGTCCATTCGCCTGGAAGATGCCGCGGGCAACAGCTACCTGCCTGCCCAGTTCCTGGAGTTTGTCGAGCGTTACGCCGAGGGCGGGCTGACTGGCCTGGATCGCTGGATCATCGAGCATACGGTGCAGGAGATGTCGCAGTTGCGCGGCAAGGAGGCCGAGTCCTGGGCCGTCGTCATTCGGCTGTCACCGGTGGAGGAAACGCTGGACAAGTTGCTGCCGTTCATCGCCAACGTGCTGCAGAACTCACGTCTGAAGGGGACGCGCCGGGTGTACTTCTCGCTACCTGAGTCATTTGTCATGCGTCACCCCGCCCGGGTGGCCACCCTGTTCGAGCATCTGCGCAAGATGAATTGCGGTGTGATGATTGATCAGGTGTCCGGTGATGACAGCACCGAAGCGCTGATGCGTGAGCTGCCCGCCCCGGACATGATCAAGCTGGCGGAGGAGTGGAACCAGCGCATTCGCCAGCGGGATCAGGCGGCGCCGGTACTGGCGCGACTGGCCGGCTATGTGGGCGGCAACGATAATCTGGTGGCGGCGGGTATCGAGGATACACAGCTGTTTGCCGCCTTCTGGGACCTGGGTATCCGTCAGTTCCAGGGCTTCTTCATCCAGGAGCCTTCAGAGGCGCTGGCCTGGGAGGCGCACTGACCCCCTCTTTGCTACTTGCGGCGTTTGACGGTCAGCACCAGGACGATCACCAGCAGCACGGCCCCCGCCGGGAAGAACAGCAACACGTTGCGACGCTTCTCGGCGCGCTCGCGCTCGGCATCGTCAATCGGGCGGATTTCCTGAGGCTGGAAGACCGATGAGGCCTGGGCAGGCGTGGCGACCGGGGGCAGAGACGTGGTCACGGAGACGGCCAGGACCAGTGCCAGGCCGACGATCAGGCGGCGCAGGGCGCGGGTCATGCGGGTAACGTGCGCTGTAGCGTGCATGCAAGTACCTCAGAGTGGCAGAACCCCGGACAGGTTCTGGTGGCCCGGAGACAAAAAAGGCTCCCATCGGGAGCCTTTCTTTTAATTGGTGCCGAGGAGAGGGCAAAAAGCACTGCTTTTTGCGCCTGCGCAGCGACGGGATATCGCCCGTCGCGTCTCGGCGCTGGCCGGGAGTCCGACCGAGAAACAAGAGAGGCTCCTGTGGGAGCCCTCAATAATTGGTGCCGAGGAGAGGACTTGAACCTCCACGCCCTTTCGAGCACTAGCACCTGAAGCTAGCGTGTCTACCAATTTCACCACCTC
>ERZ869909.266-NODE-266-length-73401-cov-11.236962_pt1 | contig 73401 bp, 60 predicted proteins | sample MGYA00520892_ERZ869909 | MGnify/ENA primary metagenome ERZ869909 (study PRJEB32215, sample SAMEA104723947) | bioreactor metagenome | biome: bioreactor; feature: anaerobic bioreactor; material: water | place: China | collected 2015-03-12 ...
TCAAACTCATCCATGAGTAGAAATTATACCCTTTTAGGTCGCTCTGCAAGATAATGAAGGCTGGCTGAACTGCTAACAGTGATTAGGTCGCACGCAGCGATATTGAATCAACGTGCGCGCTTCGTTATTACGTTCTACTGTACATGCAGTTACAAGATAAGTGTATATATTTCAACACCTTTTCTCGCGGGGAGCAAGCGAGTGTCGTAATCGCTTGACTGCAACATATCCACGACGCAAAATACTGTACACGCATACAGTCACATAGAGCCGTACGGAGGCCTTATGACACAGATTTCGCATCAGCCTAGGCTTCGTGAACGGGTACACGAAACAGTTCGCGTACTTCATTACAGCTTGCGCACCGAGAAGAGCTACTGGTACTGGATTCGCTATTTCATTCGGTTTCATGGACTACGGCATCCTGAGGAGATGCGGGAGGCCGAAGTCGCCGCGTTTCTGACGTGGCTCGCAACCGAGCGGAAAGTCGCGGCTGCCACACAGAATCAGGCGTTGAACGCACTTGTGTTTCTGTACGCCAGAGTACTGCAGCAACCGCTAGGCGATATCGGCAACGTTACACGCTCAAAGCGACCGGCTCGCCTACCCACGGTGTTCACACATGAAGAAGCGATGGCGGTCATAGCGGCCACACCTGAGCCCTATCGCCTGATGGCATCACTGCTATACGGTTCCGGCCTACGTGTCGTCGAATGTGCGCGGTTGAGAGTGAAGGACCTGGACTTCGATCGCTCGATCATCGTCGTGCGTGATGGCAAGGGCGGGAAAGATCGAACAACGCTCATGCCGCAGGGGCTCAAACCTGCACTGCATAGAAGGGTGCAGAAAGTCCGGGAGATTTTCTCGGGTACGCCGATCTGCGCACTACGCAGATCTATACGGATCCCTCTTCTCCGGATCGATCTCCAGCTTCTCCATCACGTCCACCAGCACTGCGCCATCCAGCTTCCCTTCCCGCACCAGTGATTGCAGCGCCGCGAGGGCGATGTAGCGCGCGTCGACTTCAAAGAAGTCCCGCAGCGCGGCGCGGGTGTCCGACCGGCCGAAGCCGTCGGTGCCGAGTACGGTGTAGCTGCCGGGCACCCATGCACGAACCAGGTCGGGGTAGGCGCGCACGTAGTCGGTGACGGCGATGGTCGGGCCGCGTCCGCGCAGCTGCGCTTGCAACCAGCAGGTGCGCGGCGTCTGGGTGGGGTGCAGCAGATTCCAGCGGTCGCAGGCAAGGCCTTCACGACGCAGTTCGCCGAAGCTGGTGACGCTCCAGACGTCGGCGGCGATGTCGAAGCGCTCGCGCAGCAGTTGTGCGGCAGCCAGCGCCTGGTGGACCATGCTGCCGCTGGCGAGCAGTTGCGGGCGGTCGGCGACGGGGACGGTGGCTTCGGACTCGGCCAGCAGGTACAGGCCGCGGCGAATGCCCTCTTCGCAGCCTTCGGGCTTGGCCGGCTGGGGGTGGTTCTCGTTGTACAGCGTGAGATAGTAGAAGGCGTTGTGCTGTTCGTCGAGCATGGCACGGATGCCGTCTTCGATGATGACGGCGACTTCGTAGCCAAAGGCGGGGTCCCAGGCACGGCAGGTGGGCACGGTGGCGGCATACACCTGGCTCTGGCCGTCCTGGTGTTGCAGGCCTTCGCCGGACAAGGTGGTGCGGCCGGCGGTGGCGCCGAGCAGAAAGCCGCGCGCCTGGGAGTCGGCGGCGTTCCAGATCAGGTCGGCGACGCGCTGAAAGCCGAACATCGAGTAGAAGATGTAGAACGGCAGCATGGCCTGGCCGGTGTGCGAGTAGGCTGTGCCAGCGGCGATCCACGAGGCCATGGAGCCGGCTTCGGTGATGCCCTCTTCCAGTATCTGACCCTGTACGTCTTCGCGGTAGAAGGCGAGCTGCTCGCGGTCCTGCGGTTCGTAGCGCTGGCCCCAGGGGGAGTAGATGCCGAACTGGCGGAACATGTCCTGCATGCCGAAGGTGCGCGCCTCGTCGGCCACCACCGGCACGATGCGCGGCCCCAGGGTGGAGTCGCGCATCAGCTTGTTGAGCAGGCGGACGAAGGCCATGGTGGTGGAGATTTCGCGTTCGCCACTGGCGGCATGAAAGCTCTTGAATACGGCGTCGTCGGCGACGGCGAGCGGCGGCGCGACGCGGTTGCGCGCGGGAATGAAGCCACCGAGCGCGGCGCGGCGTTGGCGCAGGTAGCGCACTTCGCGGCTGTCCTCGCCGGGGTGATAGTAGCGCAGCTCGTTCAGGTCCTGGTCGGATAACGGCAGGCCGAAGCGGTCGCGAAAGCGCTCGAGGTCTTCGCGGGCGAGCTTCTTGGTCTGGTGGGAGGTGTTTGCCCCCTGCCCCGACGCTCCCATGCCATAGCCCTTGGTGGTCTGGGCGAGGATCACGCTGGGCTGGCCGCGATGGGCCAGCGCGGCGGCATAGGCGGCGTGAATCTTGACCGGGTCGTGACCGCCACGCTTGAGGCTGTCGATGTCGTGGTCGGAGAGGTTGGCGACCAGCGCGGCGAGTTCGGGATAACGGGCGAAGAAGTGCTCGCGGTTGTAGTGACCGTCGGTGGCCGACAGCTTCTGGAATTCGCCATCCACGGCTTCGGCCATGCGGCGCAGGATCCAGCCGTCGCGGTCGCGGGCGAAGAGGACGTCCCAGTTGCTGCCCCACAGGCATTTGATGACGTTCCAGCCGGCACCGGCGAACAGGGTTTCGAGCTCCTGCACGATGTTGCCATTGCCCCGCACGGGGCCGTCGAGGCGTTGCAGGTTGCAGTTGACGACGAGGACGAGGTTGTCGAGTTCTTCGCGTGCGGCCAGCGAGATGCCGGCCAGCGACTCCGGTTCGTCCATCTCGCCGTCGCCGACGAAGGCCCAGATGCGGCGCTGGCTGTCGGTTTCGGAGAGCAGGCCGCGATGACGGAGATAGTGCTGGAAGCGCGCCTGGTAGATGGCGCTGAGCAGGCCGAGCCCCATCGAGCCGGTGGGAAATTGCCAGAACTCGGGCATCAGCGTCGGGTGGGGATACGAGGACAGGCCGCGACCGATGCCGCCGGAAACTTCGCGCCGAAAGTACGTCAGGTTGTCCTCGCTCAGGCGCCCTTCGAGAAACGCCCGCGCATACACTCCGGGGGCGGCGTGGGGCTGGAAATACACCAGATCGCCGGGGTGGTGGGCGTCGCGGGCGCGGAAGAAGTGATGAAAGCCGACTTCGTAGAGGTCGGCGATGGAGGCATAGGTGGCGATGTGTCCGCCGAGCTCGGGGTGGGCGGCGTTGGCGCGCGACACCATGGCCAGCGCGTTCCAGCGGTGGATGGCGGTGATGCGCGCCTCGAGGTCGAGATCGCCGGGGTAAGGCGATTGCGCCTCGACCGGAACGGTGTTGCGGTAGGGCGTGGTGTGGCGGGTGTGGAAGCGTCCGCCGGCGCGCCGACCGAAGTCGATCAGACGGTCGACCAGATATTCCCCGCGCTCGATGCCTTCGCGCTCGATCACCTCGGCCAGGCTGTCGAGCCAGTCCAGGGTTTCATCGGGGTCGCCGTCGTGTTCGGGCAAGGGGGTGATCTGCCGTGCGGTCTGGGTCATCGGACGTCTCCTGTCGGTGTTTGAGTGGCCCCGCGCCGGGCGGGGTCAGATCCGCGCCAGCGCCTGGTCGAGATCGGCGATCAGGTCGGCGGCCTCTTCGATGCCGGCGGAATAGCGGATGAGACTCTCGGGGATGCCGGCGGCGGCCCGTTCGGCGGCGCTGAGTTCGACGTGACTGGTGGTTCTGGGCGGGCCGACCAGGGTGCCGACCGAACCCAGACTGGCGGCCTTGTGGGCGAAGCGCAGGTTCTCGAGTACGGTGACGACGGCGTCGAAGCCGCCATGCAGCGAAAAACTGAGCATGCCGCCAAAGCCCCGCATCTGGCGCCGGGCGATGTCATGGTTGGGGTGGGTTTCCAGCCCCGGGTAGAACACCTGCTCCACTTTGTCGTGGGCGGCCAGATGGCGCGCCACGGCCAGGCCGTTCTGGTTGTGGCGGGCGATGCGCAGCGCCAGCGTCTTCATGCCGCGCAGGATCATGTAGGCCGAGTGCGGATGCAGCGTGGCACCGGTGATCTCGCGGTAGTGGAACACGGCGTCGATCAGGTCCTTGCGACCGACGGCCAGCCCGCCCATGACGTCGGAGTGGCCATTGAGGTATTTGGTGGCGCTGTAGACGACCAGGTCCGCCCCCAGCGCCAGCGGGTGCTGGTTGATCGGGGTGGCAAAGGTGTTGTCGACCACGACCACGGCCCCTTGCGCATGCGCCGCTGCGGCGAGGCGCTGGATGTCGACGATCTTGAGCGTGGGATTGGTCGGCGATTCGAGGTAGAGCACTTTGCAGCCGGCGCGGATCTCGCGTTCGATGGCGTCGAAGTCGGTGGTGTCGCAGAGGCAGACGTCCACCTTCATGCGCGGCAGAAACTCGATGAAGATCTTGTTCGAGCCGCCGTAGGTGTCCTTGATCGCGACGACGCGGTCGCCCGGCGCGAGCAGCGCGAACAAGGTGTTGCTGATCGCTGCCATGCCGGTGGAAAAGCTGGTGGCGGCCTCGCCGCCATCGAGCGCGCGGATCTTCTCCTCCAGCGGTTGCACGGTGGGGTTGGTGTTGCGCGAGTAGATGTGCCCCGACCGGCGACCGAGGGCGACGTCGAACCATTCGCCCATGTCCTCGTAGCCGAAGGTGACGGAGTTGTACACCGGCGGACAGATCGCCCCGTCGGCGAACAGCCCCTCCTCTCCCGCCCAGACGGCCGCGGTGTGGTCATGCTCGAATCGGGTCCTGTCCTTGTTATCGCCTGCGTTCATGCGGGGGTTCCTCCGTTGTGTTCCACGTCGGTCCAGCCAACGCGATGAATGAAATGCCGTGATCGGGGCTGCCATGCCGGTGCGGCCGGCGCACACTCAAGCCATGACCTCTTCGGCGAGCACGGCCAGCGTGTCGCCGATCTGGATCAACCCCGGAAAATGACGTGCCACCAGGATGCCGTCGCGCCCGGCGTGGTATTCGACCGCGGCCTCGCCGGTGCGGGTGATCGAATGCACGCGGGCGAGCAGATCGCCGTTGTGCACGGTGTCGCCGAGGTCGCGGCACATCTCGAGCATGCCGGCGTGTTCGCAGCCGACGTAGCAATCGCCGTCCGGCATGTCGAGCAACACCGATCCATGCCGTGGCGGACTGTTGTCGACGATGCCAAAATGATGAAGAAAGCCCTGGATGCCGTGGGTGGCGATGTCCACGCTGCGCGCGGTCGCGCTGCCACCACCGCCCAGCTCGGTGGTGACGAAGACCTTGCCGGCGCCTTCGACCACGGTGTCGAACAGGCCGACGCTGTCGAGCTCGAGCATGCGCAGCGACCAGGGGGCATCGAAGGCGCGCATCGCCGCTTCGCAGCGTGACTGCAGGTCGGTGTCGGCGAGCACATGGACGGCAGCGAAAGGCAGGAAATCGAGCGTGCGTCCGCCCGCGTGGATGTCGAGCACGCAGTCGGCGCGGGCGACCAGCTCGCGCATCACGAAGTCGGCGATCTTCTGGGTGATGCTGCCGTCGGGGCGACCGGGAAAGCTGCGGTTGAGGTTGCCGCCGTCGATCGGCGAGGTGCGCCGACCGGCCAGCACCGCGGGATGGTTCATGAACGGCAGGATGATCACCCGCCCACGCACGTCTTCCGCGCGCAAGGTGTTGGCGAGCCTGGCGAGCGCAATCGGCCCTTCGTATTCGTCGCCATGGTTGCCGCCGGTGAGCAGCGCGGTGGGACCGTTGCCACGGGCAACGACGGTGACCGGAACCATCACCGCGCCCCAGGCCGAGTCGTCACGCGACCACGGCAGCTTCAGAAAGCCGTGGTGCACGCCGTCGGCATCGAGGTCGATGGTGGGCACGACCGGCGATTGCGCACCCCCGTCCGGGGCGGATACCACGGACGATGCAGGCGGATGCGCCGCGCCGGATGGGGGGACGGGTATCATGCCGGAATCACTCCTTGATCATCAGTTGGCGCGGCGTGTTGCAGAAGGTCTCGACCCCTTCCGGGGTGATGAGGATGCTTTCGGTGATTTCCAGCCCCCAGTCGTTCTGCCACAGCGCCGGAATGAAATGAAACGTCATGCCGGGCTCGAGCACGGTGCGATCGCCCGGGCGCAGGCTCATCGTGCGCTCCCCCCAGTCCGGCGGATAGCTGGCGCCGATCGAATAGCCGCAGCGGCTGCGCTTGTCCAGGCCGTGGCGCTTGATCACGTCGAGAAAGGCGCTGGCGATGTCGCCACAGGTGTTGCCCGGCCGCGCCGCCGCCAGCCCGGCTTCGATGCCTTCGAGCACGGCCTTTTCAGCGTCGAGAAAATGCTGGGGCGGCCTGCCCAGGTACACGGTGCGCGACTGCGGGCAATGGTAGCGGCGGTAACAACCGGCAATCTCGAAGAAGGTGCCGCTGTTGTTCTGCAGCGGCTCGTCGTCCCACGTGAGGTGGGGCGCGGCGGCATCCGGGCCGGTGGGCAGCAGCGGCACGATGGCCGGATAATCCCCGCCGTGACCATCCGCACCGGTGATGCCGGTGGCGTAGATCTCGGCGGCGAGCTCGTTCTTGCGGATGCCCGGTTCGATGATCTCGAAGATGCGCGCGTGCATGCGCTCGACGATGCGCGCGGCGATGCGCATGTAGGCAATCTCCTGCTGCGACTTGACCGCGCGCTGCCAGTTGACCAGACCGGTGGCGTCGGCCCACAACACGTAGGGCAGATAGGTTTGCAGCGTGACGTAGGCGGCGGCGCTGAAGTAATAGTTGTCCATTTCCAGCCCGATGCGCGCCTTGTCCCAGCCACGCGCCACGACCCCCTCGCGTGCGAGGTACTCCATCGGGTGCAGGTCGGGGGCCTGCACGTACTCTTCCGGGTAACGGACGATGTTGTCGTTGTCCATGAAGGTGGTCAGCTCGGCGCCGATGGCATCCATCTCGCGCCCGAACCACACCGGCTCGCCTTCCGGGCCGACCAGCACGCACTGGTGTACATAAAACGACCAACCGTTGTAGCCGGTGAGCCAGGCTTGGTTGGTGGGGTCGCTGACGATGAGCACATCAAGGTTGCGCTCGGCCATCGCAGCGCGCGTCTTCGCCAGCCGGGCGGCGTACTCGCTCCGGGAAAACGGCAGCTTGTAATCTGGTGCCATGGCGCCTCCTGCTTGCCCCCAACGCTTACCATGGTGCGTGAATCGGCGGCAAAGCACAAACCTTGAGGCATGCCCCTCGTTTGTGCTATAGTGCAAGTCCTTTCCATTGGCAGCAAATTAATTTGCCTGAAACAAGGTAGATTACTTTTGCAACGTAATGATTGGTAAACGAGAACGCGCACAGCACGATTCCGCTCCCCATTCCCCGCATTTCGACGCCGCCCGGCTTCACCCGCAGCATGGCGTCGCACCGGCCCTGCTCCGGTCAGCTTCATCCCGATTCGTTTCGCTTCGGCCCTTTCTGTACTCCCGCGCATCGAGCGCGTGGCTCAGCGCACGCGCGCTGTCACAGGGCATGAACTTCGGCGACCAGCCTCCCTGATTCACGCCCACCGCGCAGTGTGTCGGCAAGCCCGCGTCCCTGACCCGGCAACAAGCTCCCGGCACTGAGCGCAGATTCGCTACGCAGCCAAAATCCGTCCATTGCAGTCATCGCGACTGGCAATGCGGCCTCGCGCACGCCTCGCTTATCGATCAAGGCGCAACCAAGACGCCAGAAGCCACAACGCAGCACACCACAACACGCCACACCATCCACACACCCATAAGGACGACAACAGGTGACGCCATGAAGATCAAGACCGCTACCCACTTATCCAGTATTCAACGGCCCAGACTGCGCTATCGCGCGGCGCGCAAGGAAGACGGCGCGGCGATGTGGTCGCTGGTCCAGTCGGCCGGCACGCTGGAAGTCAATTCCGCGTACTTCTATCTCCTGTTCGCCACCGATTTCGGCGACACCTGCCTGATCGCCGAACAGGATGACAAGGTGGTCGGCGCCGTCATCGGCTACCGCCCGCCCATGGATCCGCAAGCCGCCTTCGTCTGGCAGATCGGGCTTGCCCCCGAGATCCAGGGCAAGGGGCTGGGCAAGCGTCTGCTGGCCGAATGGCTCGACCTGCCCGGCAACCGCGATGCCCGCTGGGTGACCGCCACGGTCGCAACCGACAACGCACCGTCGCGCGGCCTGTTCCAGGGTTTCGCCCGCGACTGCGGTGTCGATTGCGACATCGCCGATCACTTCACGCCGCAACTGTTTCCGCACGACCACCCGGCCGAACAACTTTTCCGGGTCGGCCCCATTGCCCGCGACGAAGGCGCTCGCCTTCCGGCCGCGACCGCAGCGGTTCCGACCATTCGCACCCCCGAATCCAAGCAGATCAAACTCAATAGAGGAGCACCCAATATGAACATCTTCGAACAGCACGAATCCGAAGTCCGTGGTTACTGCCGCAATTTCCCGGCCGTCTTTCAGAGCGCCAAGGGCGCGTGGATGACCGACACCGAGGGGCGCAAGTACCTCGACTTCTTCGCCGGTGCCGGTGTGCTCAACTACGGCCACAACCCGGACCGCATCAAGGAAGCGCTGGTCGAATACCTGACCGGCGACGGCATCACCCACACGCTGGACATGTACAGCGTGGCCAAGCAGAATTTCATCGAGGCGTTCCAGAGCGTGATCCTCGAACCGCGCGGCCTGAAGTACAAGATGCAGTTCCCCGGCCCCACCGGCACCAACGCGGTCGAAGCCGCGCTCAAGCTGGCGCGCAAGGTCACCGGCCGCGAACGCGTGGTGAACTTCACCAACGCCTTCCACGGCATGACGCTGGGCTCGCTGGCGGTCACCGGCAACGGCTTCAAGCGCGCCGGCGCGGGCGTGCCGCTCAACCACACCGCCTCGGTGCCGTTCGACGGCTACATGGGCAAGGACATCGACACCCTCGACTACCTCGAGGCGATGCTGGTCGATGACGGCAGCGGGCTGGACACGCCAGCGGCGGTCATCGTCGAAACCGTGCAGGCCGAGGGCGGTGTCAACATCGCCACCATGACGTGGCTCAAGCGCCTGCGCGAAGTCACCGAAAAGCACGGCGTGCTGCTGATCATCGACGACATTCAGGTCGGCTGCGGCCGGACCGGCGGCTTCTTCAGCTTCGAGGACGCCGGCATCACCCCCGACATTGTCACGCTGTCCAAGTCGCTGTCCGGCTATGGTCTGCCGCTGGCGCTGGTGCTGTTCAAGCCGGAACTCGACAAGTGGGCGCCGGGCGAACACAACGGTACCTTCCGCGGCCACTGCCCGGCCTTCGTCACCGCCACCGCGGCGCTGAACTTCTGGAAGAACGACTGGCTCGAGAAGTCGGTCATCGCCAAGGGCAAGCTCGCCACCGAGCGCCTCAAGAAGATGATCAAGAATCTCGGCGTCAAGGCCGAAGTGCGCGGCCGCGGCCTGATCATCGGTGTCGCCTTCGAGGATGCCGAGCTGGCCGGCCGGATCTCGGCGGCGTGCTTCGAGCGCGGCATGATCATCGAAACCGCAGGCATCAACGACGAAGTGCTCAAGCTGCTGCCCAGCCTCACGATCAGCGACGAAGAACTCGCCAAGGGCCTGGACATCATCGAGCAGAGCACCAAGGCGATGATGAAGGGCGGCGCGCTCAACGCCGCGTAACGGGTCGCGTGCGCCGTCACTGAGCGGACATCATCGCGAGACGGCACCACCATCAGAATCAACTTGCATGTTACGCGCGACCGGGGCTTGAAATCCCCGGTCGCGTCCCCAACACTTTACAAGCATGTGGAGAACGCATACATGATCGTCAAGCACCTCGACGACCTGCTCGGCACCCCGGCCGAGGTCGACAGCGACGGCTGGACCAGTCGCCGCTTCATCCTCAAGAACGACCGGATGGGCTACTCGGTGAACGACACCATCATCAAGAAGGATGCCGTGCTCGAGATGGAGTATCGCAATCACCTCGAGACCGTGTATTGCATCGAGGGCGAAGGCGAAATCGAGGATCTGGGCACCGGCAAGGTGCATCCGATCCGCCCCGGCACGCTATATGCGCTGGACAAGCACGATCGCCACATCCTGCGCGCAAACAAGGGTACGCACATGCGCATGGTGTGCGTGTTCAACCCGCCGCTGACCGGCCTCGAAGTGCACGACGCCACCGGCGCCTACGCCTTGCCGGCCGAAGAAGCGGCATAGCACGACAAGGGCCGCGAGCGGCCCGCGTGCATTCGCGCCTGCGCCTCATGCGGGGTGGCGCGTTTGCGGCAACAACCGAAGCTCACGTCTTCGACGCACCGTCAGGCTGCGCGCCTGACATACCGGTGCAAAGAACCCGCCCGAACCTCGGTTCGGGCGCTTCCGTTAACACAATCCGCGCCGGCTGTCCGACGCGAGTCGGTTCCGGCGCACATGCTCAAGGAGAGTTGATCATGTCCCTGGCAGCACGCCGAATCGAAACACCCAATGACCGCTACCCTTCGCGCGTTTTCAGCACCCCGCGGTGCATCGAGCGCAGCGACCCGGTGGTCTACGGCAGCGAGCACGATGGCCCGCTCGACCGCGAGCAACTCGACTTCTACGAGCGCAACGGTTATCTCAGCTTCGATCAACTGTTCTCCGCCGACGAGATCGCCCCCTACATCGACGAACTGCACCGCCTGCGGGCCAGCGATCTGGTCAAGCGCGAACCAGTGGCCATCATCGAACCGGAAAGCAAGGCGCTGCGCTCGGTGTTCGAGATCCACAAACGCAACCAGTTGTTCGCGGCGCTGTGCAAGCACCCGCGCCTGGTCGCCATCGCGCGCCAGCTGCTGGGCAGCGAGGTCTATATCCATCAGTCGCGAATCAACTACAAGTCCGGCTTCAAGGGACGCGAGTTCTACTGGCACTCGGACTTCGAGACCTGGCACGTGGAAGACGGCGTGCCGGCAATGCGCATGGTCAGCTGCTCGATCAGCCTCACCCCGAACACGCCGCACAACGGGCCGCTGATGATTCTGCCCGGTTCGCATCACGAGTATGTGTCGTGCGTCGGCACCACTCCGGACAGTCACTACGAGCAATCCCTCAAGCGCCAGGAAATCGGCGTGCCCGATAACGAAAACCTCGCCGCGATGGTCGAGAAATACGGCATCGATTCGCCTGTTGGTGGCATCGGCTCGGTGACGTTCTTCGAGTGCAACGTGATGCATGGTTCAAATTCCAACATCACGCCGATGCCGCGAAGCAACATCTTCACCGTTTACAACAGCGTGGAGAACACGCCCGTGGCCCCGTTCTGCGGTCTTTCGCCGCGACCGGCGTTTCTCGCCGAGCGCGAGGACTTCACACCCGTTCCCTGCGAAAACTGATCCGTGAGCCCCGCCCTGCCGCGTGTCTGGACACCGGCAGGTGCTCCACCGGCACACGCACTGTCCGGCGTCTCCCCGGCAGTCTTGCTACCGCCCACACCGTGCCGGAGAGAATGTGCCCGCTCAATGCGCCCTCTCAAACTCCACAGCGGATGCTGCGGCACAACATTTTTTCATGATTCTTTCTTGAAAACGGGTATTTGCGGTTGACCACCCCGGCAACGCAACCTAAAATTCGCCCCATCTAAAACAACGGAGTTCCTCGTGGGTACTGGTTCCAGTGATGGTAGTTGTCGATCTATGATCGGCACCTGCCTCTGACAGACACGACAGAACTTCGCTCTGCCGCGTCTGCCTGACGCGGTGTCCTGACGCGGCTTCACCTCCGCTCCCTTTCATGATCGCCACGCCTGCCGGTCTTCAGGTCTGAAGACGAAGCCGGCTCGCCCTGTTGTTGTCCGCCTGCATTCCAGGCCGGAGGATACGGTGGCAGGCTGTCTTCGTTTCGCCTGACCAGGGCTCACCGACTCTTTGCCATGAAGAGGTCACGGTGATGATCCAGTCGATTTGCAACCGCCGTGCGGTGTCGCACACCGTCCATGCGCTCGCCGCTCCCAGCCGCTTTACGCGTCTTGGCGCACGCCTGCGCGCCGCGCTCGCCTTGGTGCACCGGGGCACCACACCCCGGTCCGGCAACGCGCCGCTCGAGGCCGATCGCTTGTCCGTCGATAGCGTCGCACAGCCTGCCGATCAAGAGCGTGCCTACCGCCTTCGCATCGCCTGCACTTCGCGTGAAGCCGCGCAGCAGGTACTCGACCAGGTCTGGGCAACCCTTGATCACGACAACCCTCGCGTCGAAGGCGCCAACCTCGGCGGGCGCGATCACGACACCTCGACCTGGCTGACGGTGCGCGTACGCTGCACGCCTTCGCAGCGCGCACAACTGGTGCGCTTCGTCAACGAGGTCAGCGCCCGCGACGACGTTCTTCGCGTGCGCTGGGAGACCGTGCCGGAGGCGCGATCCTGATCAACACTCACCCAGCCGTGCCCAGTCGGCGGCTCGGCTGACCAGACAGAACCCAGCCTGCGATCATCCTCGTTTCCGGCAAACCGAAGATCACGCCGGTCACAATCAGGAATGACTATGGCGCAACGACCAGGAGATTCAATGGACCCCGACCCAGAACCCGAGCCGCACCCGCAACTCTCGAAACGAATCCCCGCATCCGGATTCGGCCGAGACTGACCCGCCCCTTGTTCATTCTTGTGCGGGTCCATCATGGCCGACCCGTACTTGCCTGCAGCGCCATTCGGCGCACCGATTCGATTCGAAATTTGCGTGGACGCCTCGCGACCCGTTCGCGACGTCCGCATACGTCATCGCGACCGCTGCCCGCCAGCGGACGTGCGGGCCCCTTTGCGCCGAAGAAGAGCGCAAACGACCGCCCCTGAATCAATCGACAAGAACAAGGAGTCAGACCGATGAACTTTCCCGAAATCATCTTTTCCCTGAAGGAAATCCTCGCCTCGCGCAGCGCCGATCAGTTCGCCACGGTGATCGCCCACAATCACCCGGCCGACCTCGCCACCGCGCTCGAGCACCTGCCCGAACCCGACACCCGCACCCTGCTCGCGCTGGGCGCTCCGCTCGACCGGGCGCTGATCTTCGGCTACCTGAACCCGGAGTATCAGGCGAGTCTGGCCGCGCACTTCGACCGCAAGGAACTCGCCGACCTGTTCTTCCACATGCCGCCCGACGATCGCGCGGATCTGTACAACCGCCTGCCCGAGGAGCGGCGCGACGACTTCATGCCAGCGCTGGCCCAGGTCGAGCGCGAAGACATCCGTCGCCTGGCCGCCTATCCCGAGAACTCCGTCGGTTCGGTGATGACCTCGGACTATGCGACGCTGCCCGCGGAGCTCGACGCGCGTCAGGCCATCGAGCACCTGCGTCGCATCGCCCCGGACACCGAAACCATTTATCAGGCCTTCGTCATCGACGACGGGCGCCGCCTGCTGGGCACGGTATCGCTGCGCGAACTGATCGTCGCCGCGCCGCAAACCCGCGTTGCCGAGTTGATGAAGACTGAACCCGTGTTCATCAAGGCCGACGCGCCACGCGAGGAAGCCGTGCAGCTCATCGCCAAGTACGACCTGCTCGCGTTGCCCGTCATCAATGGCGGCGACAAACTGGTCGGCATCGTCACCTACGATGACGCGATGGACGTCGAACGCAGCGAGACCGACACCGACTTCCGCAAGGTCGGCGCCGTCGGTGAGCTGGCCGGGAGCATCAAGGATGCGACCATTTCGGTGCTGTACAAGAAGCGCGTGTACTGGCTGGTACTGCTGGTGTTTGGCAACATCTTCTCCGGCGCCGGCATTGCCTACTTCGAAGAGACCATCGAGGCTTACATCGCGCTGGTGTTCTTCCTGCCGCTGCTGGTAGACAGCGGCGGCAACGCCGGTTCGCAGTCGGCCACGCTGATGGTGCGGGCACTGGCCACCGGCGATGTCCGAATCAAGGACTGGTCGAGCATGCTGTTGCGTGAGCTGATTGTTGCCGGTCTGCTCGGCGCGACCATGGGGCTGGCGGTGTCGCTGCTTGGCGTGTGGCGTGGTGGTCCCGAGATCGCGCTGGTCGTCGCGCTGACGATGCAGATCGTGGTCGTCGTCGGCAGCCTCATCGGCATGTCGCTGCCCTTCCTGCTCAGCCGCCTCAAGTACGACCCGGCCACCGCAAGCGCGCCGCTGATCACCTCGATCGCGGATGCCTGCGGCGTGCTGATCTACTTCGGCATCGCCACCGCCATCCTCGGCCTGCCGGCACCGGGGCTGGACTGAGCGCGGGCCACGATGCAACCGCCGGCGAGCGATGCAAGGAGCGATCACGCATCGCTTGCCGGCCAACTCCGGACACTGAACTCAACGTATGTCGTACCGGCCACTGTTTGGTGCGACGGGCGCGATGCGCCGACTCAAAGGACACTTTCACCATGATCATGAACACACCGAATACACTCACACTCGCGAAGTTCCTGCGTCAATCGCGTCGCTATCTGCTCAACGCAGGCGCAGTCGTGGCTACCATCGTAGTGGCGACCAATACCCATGCCGGCCGCCCCATGGTGGTCGAGGATGCCGAGCTGCTCGATGAGAAGAGCTGCCAGGTCGAGACCTTCGTGCAGCGCAACCGCGGCGAGAGCACCGAGTACTGGGTCGTTCCCAGCTGCAACCCGACTGGCAACCTTGAGATCTCGATCGGCGGCATGCGCGAGCGTGCTTCCGGCGAACGCGAAACCCATGGTGTGATCCAGGCAAAGACCGTGTTCCGTGAAGTCGAACCCGGCGACTGGGGCGTCGGCCTGGTGGTCGGCAACGAATGGTCGCGTTCAAGCCGCTTCTGGAACGACTACTACGCCACGGTGCCCTTCACCTTCGCCCTGCGCGACGAGCGCACGCTGGTCCACGCCAACATTGGCTGGCGTCACGAGCGTGACGGGCGCCGTGACTTTCTGACAGCCGGTCTCGGCCTGGAGTATGAGCTCAGCGAGCGCAACGCGCTGTCCGCCGAGACCTTTGTGGAAGACAGCGGTCGCCCGTTCTATCAGGTCGGCTACCGCCACTGGCTGGTGCAGGATCGGGTGCAGTTCGACCTGTCCTACGGCAGCCGTTTCGGTGGCGGGCGAGAGCGCTTCGCCACCGTCGGCTTTGTATTCGTGAGCCCGCCGTTCCTGCCCTGAGACGATTGCATCCACGCCGGTGATCGCGCACCCCGCCGAACAGGACGGCGATGCGGCGAGGTGCGCCAAAATGGCGAGAGGCATAGAACCGTTCGGGAAGCGAGTAGACGCGCGTTGTGCCCGGGGCTCGAAGAGGGAGCAGCAACACCTGCCCCTTCGATGCACGACGCTGACCAGCGGCTGGAATTTAATATTTCGTGCATAGAATCTGCCTTTCGTCTTAACCCACCCATTCGAAGAACGCTTCGCCATGCTCGCCATACAAACCTTCAGTCTCGTTTCGCTCGCCGACACCCTCGTCAGCCTGACCGCAGCCTTCATCCTCGGTGGCCTGATCGGCTTCGAGCGCCAGTACCGGCAACGCACCGCGGGCTTGCGCACCAACGTGCTGGTGGCGGTGGGCGCGGCGCTGTTCGTCGATATCGCGGTGCGCATGCACGGCATCTACGGCGGCACGCCGGGCGCGCTGCACGTGGTGGCCTATGTCGTTTCCGGTGTCGGCTTTCTGGGTGCCGGTGTGATCATGCGCGAAGAAGGCAGCGTGCGCGGCATCAACACCGCCGCCACCTTGTGGGGTTCGGCCGCGGTGGGGGCGGCGGCGGGCGCCGACCTCATCGTCGAGGCGACACTCGGCGCCATCTTCGTACTGGCCGCCAACACCTTGCTGCGCCCGATGGTCAACGCCATCAACCGGCAACCGATCGACACCGAGGCCACCGAGGTCACCTATTCAGTCAAGCTGATCGCGCCGCGCACGCACCAGAAAGAAGCCCTCGCCCTGCTTGAAGATACCCTCGAAGCGGCGAACTACCCGGTCAGTGAACTCGACATCGAAGTGTTCGGCGAGGACGACATCGAGATCTCGGCGGTGTTGATCTCGACTTCGGTGGACTCCGACGAACTCGACCGCCTGATCGAGACGTTGCTTCGCCACGACTACGTTTCGCAGGCATACTGGAGCCCGAGCGCGGGGGATTGAGCGGGAACTTGTTGCGTTGCCCGCACTCTTTATCAGCATTTTATGATAAAGGACGTACTCATGCCGCAACCGCAAATCCACTCCCTGTTCGATCCCGCGACCTTCACCATCACCCATGTCGTCTCCGACCCGGAGAGCGGGCGCGCAGCGATCATCGACAGCGTCCTCGACTACGACCCCAAAGCGGGACGCACCTCGCATGCCAGCGCGGATCAGGTGATCGCCTACGTGCGGGACAACGGACTGACGGTGGAATGGCACCTCGAAACCCACGCGCATGCCGACCATTTGTCCGCGGCACCGTATCTCAAACAGGTACTGGGCGGGAAGATCGGCATCGGCGCACACATCCGCGACGTGCAGAAGGTGTTCAAGGGCATCTTCAACGCCAAGGACATGAACACCGACGGCACCGAGTTCGATCACCTCTTCGAAGACGGCGAGCGCTTTCGCATCGGCGCACTCGAGGTGTGCGTGCTGCATACGCCGGGCCACACCCCGGCCTGCCTGACCTACCTGATCGGTGACGACGCCTTCGTCGGCGACACCCTGTTCATGCCCGACTACGGCACCGCGCGCTGCGATTTCCCCGGCGGCGACGCCGCCACGCTGTTCCGCTCGATCCGGAAACTGCTGGTGCTTCCGCCGCACACCCGGCTCCACCTTTGCCACGACTACATGCCCAACGGTCGCGATCCCCAGTGGGTGACCACCGTTGGCGACCAACGCGCACGCAACATCCACGTGCATGAAGGCGTGGGCGAAGCCGACTTCGTGACGATGCGCAACCAGCGCGACAAGACGCTTGAGATGCCTACGCTGATCCTGCCGTCGGTGCAGGTCAACGTGCGCGCGGGCAACCTGCCCCCGGCCGAGGACAACGGCGTACGCTACCTGAAGATTCCGCTCGACCTGCTGTAACCTCACCATCCGGTCGGCCGCGAGCTTGGCGCGATGGCGAAGCCGCCTTGCGGGCTCGGTTCAGACCGCGCCCGCTGCCAGCTCCGGCGTCAATCCCGGGCTTCGTCGAAATCCCCCTTGTGTTCGGGATTCGGACGCGCCTCTTCGGCGTCGATCACTGTCGCCGGCTCAGGCTTGCGCGGTGCCGGGTGAATCATGCTCACCCGCGCTGGCGGGGCCTCGCCGCGTTTGTCCTCACCGAAGTAAAGCGTCATGTGCGGGAACGGAATCTCGATGCCGGCCGCGTCGAAGTGACGCTTTACCAGGCGGTTGTACTCGCGTCCGATCGAGAATTGCGAGCCGGCGATGGTCTTGATCCGCACGCGCACATTGACCGAGCTGTCCGCCAGCGCCGTGACGCCATGCACTTCGAGCTCGTCGCTGAGGATCTGCCCGCGCAGATCCGGATTCTCGAGCAGCTCGGCAAAAGCGGCGCGCAGATGGACGATGACCTCGTCGGTATCCTCGCGATAGGCGACGCCATATTCGCCGACATGGAAACCGAACTCACGTGAGTAGTTGGATACCGTGGCGACCGACGAGAACGGCAGCAAATGGTAGGTGCCGGAGAGGTCCCGCAACCCCAACGAACGAATCGTCATGCGTTCGACGACGCCGGTCGTTCCGGCCGCGGTGACGACATCGCCGACGTTGATCGCATTCTCGAGCTGGATGAAGACGCCGGTGATCACGTCCTGCACCAGCTTCTGCGCACCGAAGCCGATCGCAAGCCCGAGCACGCCGGCACCAGCAAGCAAGGGCGCAATGTTCAGCCCGATCTCGGCGAGCACCACCATCACCGTGACCACCACCAGCGCAATCGCCACCGCGTTGCGGAAGATGGTCAGCAAGGTACGCGCCCGTGGGTTGGGTTCGCCATCGCCCGCCAGCGGGTTCAGGCGGAACTCGATCCAGCTCGCCACCAGCAGCCACACCGTCAACGCGAGCACGATGATGACCGCGACCGAGAACACCCGCCCGATCATGTGCGCGCCGGCGTCCGAGGCCATCCATGCGCCCAGGTCGAATGGCGTCCAGGCATCGACGATGAACGCCACCACCAGCGCCAGAATGACGAATCGCGCGATCTTCAGCGCCGTTGGCACGTAGGCGTTGAGCCGGGCCTCGAGCAACGGAAAGCGCGTGCGCAGATCGTCGTTCAACTGGATCCGCCGCAGGATGACCTGTGACAGCAGCGCCGCCAGCGCGATGCCGACCACCACCGCGATCAACGTCTGCAGCGTTGCCCCAACCATGAACGGCAAGGCCTGTTCGGGATAGAGGATGGCGGTGCCCAGGATCGCGCTCAGGTAGGCGATCAGCACCACATGCCAGATTCGCGCGCCAAAACCGATGCTGACCCGCGCGAACGAGGTCTGCATGCGCTGCGCGAGACGGTCGAGCGCCTCCCTTCCACGCTTGCGATTCTGCAAGGTGATCACCGCCCCCTTGAGCAAGGCGAAGAGCATGATCAGGATCGCCACGGCGCGACCCAGCTCAGGCGTCAGGAAACGGTTGATCAGCGGCACCAGCAGCATCAGGCCATAGCCGAGGAAGAACACCATGCGGGATGACCAGATGTACCAGTAGGCCTTTTCCTCAGCCGAAACGGGGAGCAGGCGCATGTGCTCGCCACGCCGCGCGAGCACCGCGCGGAGCACCATGCGCACCGCCTCAACCACCAGAAACGCGTTCAGAAACAAGGACTCCTGCAGGTTGATCTCGCCCGGCGCACCGAGCACGAACAACGCAATGCCGTAGCCGCTGATCCACGCGAACGCGATCACGGCCACGTCCAGCGCCGCAGCACCGGTCACGGCAATCAGTCGTCGCGCCCACATCAGCACCACCGAGCGTGCCACGCGCCCCGCATAGCGGTCGAGCGCGGCATAGCCCGATCCCACCACCTTGCCGGCCAACCAGAAAACGGCCAGGGTCACCGCCACCAACACGGCGAACTCGCCGAGCGCCCAGCCGAGCTCAACCGGATCGGCATCCAGGATGCGGGTGAGCGAAGCTCCCAGCGAATCGAAGGCGGCCCCCGCCTCGTCGCTGACCGCGCGCGCCACGGACTGGCTGACCCCGGCAATCTGCCCGGCGAGCGTAGTCGATTGATCGTTCGCGAGCGCACTCGCGGCCTCATCCTCGCCCAGGCGCCGCAACTGCTCGATCAGCACCGTGCGCGTGGCGTCGTCCTCGAGCAGATCGGCCAGCCGCTGATGCGCGGTCTGGCGCTCTTCGGCCTCCGTCGCCAGGGCGACTCCGCCCAGACACATCAGCAGCGCCATGAACAGGAAATGAAGAAAACGAAATCGGGGGTTGAAAATGTTCTTCTGCGTCATTGAGCCTCCTTGGCATCCGGCCAGGCGTGATCGTTCACGTCGGGGATGACGTCGCCAACGATGACGCCGAACCCCGGGAACCCCATCGGACACGACGCCGGCGCGCCGTATCCACGGGCTTGGGACGGGGCTGTACGGCGGCAAATTGTAACACACACCTCACACACGCCCCGGCGGACACCTACCGCTCCCCCATCAGCACACGCCCCTCGTCGCGCAGGAATCCGATCAAGGCTTCCACCGCCAGGGAGGCGGAACGGTCTGCGTGGAGCAGCAGGTTCCACTCCCGCTCAACCGGGGTGCCGCGCACGTCGAGCCTGACCAGCTTCCCGGAGTCTGCCTCGATCCCAAAGGTGTGATGCGATAGAAAGGCCACGCCCATGCCGGCCATCACCGCCTGCTTGAGTGTCTCGTTGCTGCCGAGCTCGTCCGCACGCAGCAGCCGCACTCCATGCGCGCGCAGGAAGCGCTCCATGTTGCCGCGCGTACCCGATCCCTGCTCGCGCAGCAGCAGCCGTTCGCCGGCCAGCGAGGCTGGCGGAATCCGGGCCCGTCCGGCCAACGGATGGTCCGGGGCGGCGACAAAGGACATCGCGTCGCGCGCGAAGGGAATCCGCCGCAGGTTCAGGCCCGCCGGCGGTTCGCCCATGATCACCACGTCCGCCCTTCGTTCGCGCAGCAGTTCGGCCATGCCGGCACGGTTATGAACGCTGAGCTTGAACCCGATCTCGGGATAGCGCTCACCAAAGGCCGCGAGCAGACGCGGCACGAAATACTCGGCGGTGGTGATCGCGGCAACACTGACCGTGCCCGAGGCGACCCCGCGCGCGGCCTTCAGCTCCACCTCGGCACGCTCCAGCGCGAACACCACTTCACGCGCATGACGCAGCAGGATCTCGCCCGCCGAAGTCAGGCGAAACCCGCGTCGGCCGTCGAGCAACACCTCTCCCACCAGTGATTCGAGCTCCTGCACCTGCATCGACACCGCCGGCTGCGTGACGTGCAGCAGCCGTGCCGCCAAGGTGAAGCTGCCCGTATCGGCTACCGCAATCAGGGTACGCAGCTGTTTCAGGGAGACCCGGTTCGCCAACTTCATAAGTTTTCCTGATGAAAATTCAAAAAATATCCTTGTTTGTTCTTATTTTAGAGACTGATTAAGGTGGCTGGAAAGAAAGCCCCCGGGCTGCGAACAAGGAGGAGACACATGTTCAACATCGAACGCACCACACTCACCGAGTACCTGATCGCGCATCGACGTGCCCACCCGGAGGCCACCGGAGAACTCAACGCGCTGATCCTGCAGGTCGCCCAGGCCTGCAAGGCGATCTCGCGGGTCGTCGCTCACGGCGCGCTGGGCGGTGCCCTCGGGTCGCTCGAATCCGAGAATGTGCAGGGCGAAACGCAGAAAAAGCTCGACGTCATCGCCGACGACATCTTCCTGCGCGCGACACACTGGGGCGGCGACCTCGCCGGCATGGTGTCGGAAGAAAACGAAGCGCCGATCGATTTGCCCAAAGGCCACGCGCGCGGCAAGTACCTGTTGGTGTTCGATCCTCTCGACGGTTCGTCCAACATCGACGTCAACGTCTCGGTCGGTTCGATCTTCTCGATCCTGCGTGCCTCCCGACCCGGCGAAGATGCGGCCGCGGCCGACTTCCTGCAAAGCGGCACGCGACAGATTGCAGCCGGATACGCGATCTACGGCCCCTCGACGATGCTGGTGCTGACCGTCGGCCATGGCGTGGCCGGCTTCACGCTGGATCCGATTCTCGGCGAATTTTTCCTCACCGGCCCCGATCTTCGCATCCCGCCGCAGACCCGGGAGTTCGCGATCAACGCCTCCAATGCCCGTTTCTGGGAGGCGCCGGTGCGTCGCTATGTGGACGAATGCCTGGCCGGGCGCGGTGGCCCCCGTGAATCCGACTTCAACATGCGCTGGATCGCGTCTCTGGTGGCCGAAACCCACCGCATCCTGATGCGCGGCGGGGTTTTCCTCTACCCGCGCGACAACAAGGATCCAGGCCGGGCCGGTCGTCTGCGTCTGCTCTACGAATGCAACCCTATCGGCATGATCGTGGAACAGGCCGGTGGTCGCGCCTCCACGGGCACCGGTCCGGTGCTGGAGGTCGCGCCCGAAGCCCTGCATCAGCGCATCGGGTTCGTCTTTGGCTCGCGCGATGAAGTCGAGCGCATCGAACGCTATCACGCCGAGCCCGGCGATACGGCCGACGGTGGCAACGGGATTCCGCTGTTCAACAGCCGCAGCCTGTTCCTCGGCAGCTGAATTTTCGATCCGGAGGAGATCCCATGTCAGAGCGCCACCCCATCGTCGCGATCACCGGTTCGTCCGGCGCCGGCACCAGCACCGTGCAGCGCACCTTCGAGGAGATCTTTCGCCGCGAAAGCGTGCGCGCCGCGATCATCGAAGGTGACAGCTTCCACGCCCTCGACCGCAACGCGATGCGCACGCGCATGAAGGAGATCGAGGCGGACGGCAGTCTGAGCCATTTCAGTCATTTCGGTGAGGAAGCCAACCTCTTCGCTGAACTCGAGGCGCTGTTTCGCAGCTATGCCGAAAGCGGCACCGGTAAACGTCGCAAATACCTGCACAACCACGAAGAGGCCCTGCCCTACAAACAGGACCCAGGCACCTTCACGCCGTGGGAAGACCTCCCGCAAGGCAGCGACCTGTTGTTCTACGAAGGGCTGCATGGCGCGGTGGTGACCGACACCGCCAACGTCGCGCAATACCCCGACCTGCTGATCGGCGTGGTGCCGGTGGTTAACCTCGAGTGGATCCAGAAGCTGCACCGCGACCGCTGCATGCGCGGCTACTCGACCGAGGCGGTGACGGACACCATCCTGCGTCGCATGCACGACTACGTGCACTACATCTGCCCGCAGTTCGCACGCACTCACGTCAATTTCCAGCGCGTGCCAATGGTGGACACGTCCAACCCCTTCATCGCCCGCGCCGTTCCCACCGCCGACGAAAGCATGGTGGTGATTCGCTTCGCCAGACCGGCGGGCATCGATTTTCCCTACCTGCTGAACATGATTCACGGCAGCTTCATGAGCCGCGCCAACACCATCGTCGTCCCCGGCGGAAAGATGGAACTGGCCATGCAGCTGATCTTCACCCCTTTCATCTGGCGCCTGGTCGAGCGCCGCAACAAGGCGATGCAACGATGAACATGCGAATCGAACAAACCACGCTCGACACCCTGTGCGCCAACGCCCTGCGTTTTCTCGCCATCGATGCCGTGCAGCAGGCGAACTCCGGTCACCCGGGCATGCCCATGGGCATGGCTGACATCGCCGTCGCGCTGTGGACGCGCCACCTGCGCCACGATCCGGCCAGCCCCCTGTGGCCGGACCGCGATCGTTTCGTGCTGAGCAACGGCCATGGGTCGATGCTGTTGTATGCCTTGCTGCATCTGACCGGCTACGATCTGCCGCTGGACGAACTCAAGCACTTCCGGCAGCTGCATTCACGCACCCCCGGGCACCCGGAACACGGGCTGGCACCCGGCGTGGAAACCACCACCGGGCCACTCGGACAAGGTCTGGCCAACGCGGTCGGCATGGCGCTCGCCGAAAAACGGCTCGCCGCCGAGTTCAACCGACCGGGCCACACGCTGGTCGACCACCGCACCTGGGTGTTCCTCGGCGATGGTTGCCTGATGGAAGGCATCAGTCACGAGGCGGCGGCATTCGCCGGCGTGCAGCGCCTGTCGCGGCTGATCGCGTTCTGGGACGACAACCGGATTTCGATCGACGGCGACGTGGCTGGCTGGTTCGGCGACGACACCGCGGCGCGCTTTCGCGCCTACCGCTGGAACGTGATCGAGGCGGTCGATGGTCATGACGTCGAGGCGGTCGACCGCGCCATCCGCGAGGCACTGGCCAACGCCGACAACGACGTCGGTCCGACCCTGATCTGCTGCCGCACGGTGATCGGACACGGCAGCCCGGCGCGCGCGGGCACCGCTGACGTGCATGGCGCGCCACTGGGCGCGGACGAGGTCGCCACGACCCGCGCCGCGCTCGACTGGCCGCATCCGCCGTTCGAGATTCCACAGGAAGTGCGCACCGCCTTCGATGCGCGCGCCGCCGGCGGCGAACGACACGCCCGCTGGCGCGATTGCCTGCAAGCCTATCGTCAGGCCTTCCCGGAACAGGCGGTCGAGTTCGAACGGCGCACCGCCGGCAAGCTCCCGACCGGTTTCGCGGTACTGGCCGACGCGTTGTTGCGTGGCGTGCAGAAGGAATGCGCCGAAGAGATGGCGCACGCCGGCGTCGGCAAGCAGGCCGGCGTCGCCTCCCGCAAGGCGAGTCAACAGGCCATCGGGCGACTGGCGCGCGCCCTGCCCGAACTGATCGGCGGTTCGGCCGACCTCACCCACTCGAATCTGACCAACTGGCCCGGCTGCGGCACCCTCGGCGCCGACCGGAGCGGACGCCACATCCACTGGGGGGTGCGCGAATTCGGCATGGCGGCGGCGCTCAATGGCATCGCCCTGCACGGTGGCCTGATCCCGTTCGGAGCCACGTTTCTGGTCTTTTCCGACTATGCGCGCAACGCGATCCGCATGAGCGCGCTGATGAAGCAGCGCGTCATCCACGTGATGACGCACGATTCGATCGGACTGGGCGAGGACGGCCCCACCCACCAGCCCGTCGAGCATCTGGCCAGCCTGCGCCTGATCCCCGGCCTGGACGTCTGGCGCCCCTGCGACGCAGTCGAAACCCAGGCGGCATGGAACGCGGCGCTGATGCGCACCGATGGCCCCAGTCTGCTCGCACTGTCACGCCAGAACCTGCCGCACCAGCCACGCGCCACCTCGACCCTCGCCGAGATCGCGCGGGGCGGCTACGTGCTGGCCGAGGCCGAGGATCGCGAGGTGATGGTCGTGCTGATCGCAACCGGTTCCGAGGTGTCGCTGGCGATTCTTGCACGCGACCTGCTCGCCGTCGACGGCATTCATGCCCGCGTCGTGTCGATGCCCTGCACCAGCCTGTTCGACCGGCAGGACGACGCATGGCGTACCCGGGTGCTGCCGGACGGCGTGCCACGCGTCGCCATCGAGGCGGGTCGCAGCGACCTGTGGTGGAAGTACGTCGCGACCAGCGGGCGACCCGGCGCGGTGATCGGGGTGGACCGCTTTGGTGAGTCGGCGCCCGCGACCAAGCTCTATCCGTACTTCGCGCTGACCCCGGAGCACATCGCCGACACCGCACGCCGTCTGTTGCGCTGACCGAAGGCCGCAGGCTCCTTCGCAGACACCCCACACGCGCTCGCACGGGCAGGTGCCGGCTCGTCCGCGGACGACCCAGTCGCGCCGTTTCGGCGCGGCCCCGGGGCGAGCCGAAGCCGCGCCACGACGTGCGACCGGAACCGCATTGCTCTCAAGAGAACGCCGAGCCGCCTCAAGTTCTCTTGCCCCCTCGGGGGGTGGAAACGGCATTCGCCGTTTCCGCGGGGCGCTCTGAAACACCCCACGCAATCAACGACAAGGAGACCGTCTTGAGCATTCGCATCGCCATCAATGGCTACGGCCGTATCGGACGCAACGTGTTGCGCGCGCACTTTGAGCGGGTGCACCGTCATCCGCTTGAAATCGTCGCCATCAACGATCTCGGCAGCGTCGAGACCAACGCCCACCTGACACGCCATGACAGCGTGCACGGCCGCTTTCCGCACGAGGTCGCGGTGGATGGCGACGCACTCGTGGTTGCCGGCCAACGTATCCGGGTACTGGCCGAACGCGACCCGGCGCGATTGCCATGGCGCGAGCTTGGGGTGGACGTCGTGCTCGAATGCACCGGCCGCTTCACCACCCGCGCCACCGCCGCGACCCACCTCGAAGCGGGCGCGGACAAGGTCCTGATCTCGGCACCGGGGGACGACGCAATCGACGCCACCATCGTCTACGGGGTCAACCACGAACGCCTGCGCGCCGAGCACCGCATCGTATCGAACGCGAGCTGCACCACCAACTGCCTGGCACCGCTGGCATTCGCATTGCATGGACCGCTGGGCATCCGGCGCGGCCTGATGACCACGGTCCACTCCTACACCAACGATCAGGTCCTGACCGACGTGTATCACGAGGATTTGCGACGCGCGCGCAGCGCAACCCTGTCGCTGATCCCGACCCGCACCGGCGCCGCCCGCGCGGTGGGGCTGGTCCTGCCCGAACTGGCGGGAAAGCTCGACGGATTTGCGATTCGCGTGCCGACCGCCAATGTGTCGTTCACCGATTTTACCTTCCACGCCGCGCGACCGACCTCGGTCGACGAGATCAACGACCTGGTACGCGAAGCCGCTCACGGCAGACTGCGCGACGTGCTCGCCATCAATACCTTGCCACTGGTGTCCTGCGACTTCAATCATGACACGCACTCCTGCGTTTTCGATGCGACGCTGACCCGCGTCGACCATGATCTCGTCAAGGTGACCGCCTGGTATGACAACGAATGGGGGTTCTCCAACCGCATGCTCGATACCGCGGTTGCCATGGTGGAGGCGAACTGACATGGAACACGATCTGCAATCCCGTCCCGCACATACCCTCGCGCCACGCGTGCTTCCGGACGAGGACGCCGGCCCGGGCTTTGCCCGTCTGCAGAATCTGTCGCTCGCCGGCAAGCGGGTCTTCATCCGCGCCGACTTCAACGTACCGCTACGGGATGGACGGATCACCGACGATACCCGCATCCGTGCGACCTTGCCGGGGATCCGTCACTGCCTTGCCGCGGGGGCTGCGGTGTGCATCACATCCCACCTCGGCCGTCCCGCAGAGGGCGCGCTGCGTCCCGAAGACTCGCTCGCGGCGGTGGCGCTGCGACTCTCCGAGTTGCTCCGGCAACCCGTTCCATTGATCCAGGGCTGGGTCGGAGGAGACTGGACACGCGACCCTCTGCTCGCCGCACCGGGCCGTGTCGTGCTGCTCGAGAACTGTCGCGGCAACCCGGGCGAACGAGCCGATGATGCTGCCCTCGCCGCGCGCATCGCCCATTGGATCGACGTTTATGTCAACGAGGCGTTCGGCACCGCGCACCGTCGCGAGTGCACACTGCACGCGCTGGCAAGACAGGCCCCGGTCGCCTGCGCCGGTCCGTTGCTGGCCAACGAGCTCGATGCGCTCGGCAAGGCCTTGCGCGCGCCCACTGCACCGGTGGTCGCCATCGTCGGCGGATCCAAGGTCTCGACCAAGCTGACCATTCTCGAGAATCTCGCCGAACGGGTCGATACGTTGATCGTCGGCGGAGGTATCGCCAACACCTTTCTCGCGGCCCGCGGTTACCCGGTCGGGAAGTCGCTTTGCGAGCCGGGCCTGCTCAACGCCGCGCGCGCGGTCGAACGTCGGCTGTCCGGGCGTGGAGCCCGTCTCTGGCTTCCCGGGGACGTTCTCACCGCCGACCGCTTCGACGACGAAGCGGAGGTGGCGGTGCGTCCCGCCGACCGGATTCCAGCCGAGGAGATGGCGCTAGACATCGGCCCCCAGGCACGTGCCGAACTGAATGCATTGATCCACGCCGCAGGCACCATCGTCTGGAACGGACCACTGGGTGTGTTCGAGATGGCGCGCTTTGCCGAAGGCACACGGGCGCTGGCCCACGCCATCGCCTCGGCGCCCGGCTACTCCATTGCCGGCGGCGGCGACACCCTCGCCGCGATCGCGGCATTCGATGTCGGCCAGAAGATCGACTACATCTCGACCGGAGGCGGTGCATTTCTGGAGTTTCTGGAAGGCCACGAACTGCCCGCCGTGGCCGCGCTCGACGGCCGCGGCGCCGACGGACGGCGCATCTGACCCGCCACCCGGACCGCAACGACATCCCTTTCACGGAGGAACACCTCATGGCAATGATCGCCCTCAGACAGCTGCTCGACCACGCCGCAGAACAGGACTACGGCGTACCCGCCTTCAACATCAACAACATGGAACAGATCCAGTCGATCATGATCGCAGCCGAGACCACCGGCAGTCCGGTCATCCTGCAGGCTTCGGCGGGTGCGCGCAGCTACGCCGGCGAAGCGTTCCTGCGCAAGATGGTCGAAGCCGCGGTCGAGCAATGGCCGGACATCCCGATCTGCCTGCACCAGGATCATGGTTCCAGCCCGGCCATCTGCCAGCGCTCGATCCGCTCCGGATTCACCAGCGTGATGATGGACGGGTCGCTGCGTGAAGACATGAAGACCCCAGCCAGTTACGCCTACAACGTCGAAGTGACTCGCAAGGTGGTCGACATGGCGCATGCCGTCGGGGTGTCGGTGGAAGGCGAGCTCGGTTGCCTGGGATCACTCGAAACCGGACAGGCGGGCGAAGAGGACGGAGTCGGCGCGCAAGGAACCCTGGATCACGCCCAGCTGCTGACCGATCCGGCCGAAGCCGCGGATTTCGTTGCCGCCACCGGGGTCGACGCACTTGCCGTCGCCATCGGCACAAGTCACGGCGCTTACAAGTTTACGCGCCCCCCGACCGGCGACATTCTCGATCTGCAGCGTATTGCGGCCATTCACCGCAGGATTCCGGACACCCATCTCGTCATGCACGGATCGAGCAGCGTGCCGCAGGAGTGGCTGGCGGTGATTCGCGAGTTCGGCGGTGAAATCGACGAAACCTACGGGGTACCGGTGGAGGCCATCGTCGAGGGCATTCGCAACGGCGTGCGCAAGATCAACATCGACACCGATCTGCGGCTGGCGATGAGCGGCGCGATGCGCCGCCTGAGCGTCCAGGCACGCAAGGAGTTCGATCCCCGCAAGTTCTTCAGGGTGGCGCGCGAGGCCGCATCGGAAATCTGTGCGGCGCGGTTCGAAGCGTTCGGGAGCGCCGGACAGGCAGGCCGGATCAAGCCGTTGCCGCTTGAGGCACTGGCCCGTCGCTACTGCACCCCGGTTTGAGTCGCACCGGCCCGTACCCCGTGCGCCGGCCCCTTGTGCCGGCGTCGTTCATCGGCAGGTCAGGCCGGCGAACAGCGTCGGCAGGCGCTCGGGCAGGCGCGCAATGTGGTCGATCACCGTGTAGCGCCCGGCACCGAAGAGGCGTTCAACGTATGCGTCGGCGCGCGGGTCCAGCGTCAGGCAGTAGCTATCGATCCCGCGCGCGTGCAATCCTTCGACCGCCTTGCGCGTGTCGTGGCGCAGGGTTTGCGGGTCGCGCTCGTCGATATCCGCCGGTTCGCCATCCGTGAGTACCAGCAACAACTTGTGGCGCGCGCGCTGGCGCGCCAGAACCGCTCCGGCATGGCGCATTGCCGCACCCATGCGCGTGGACAGGCCACCCTGCATCGCCGCCAGGCGCGCCCGCGCATCGTCGCCGAAGTCTTCGTCGAAATCCTTGAATCTACGGTACTGCACGTCGTGCCGGCCATCGCTGCAAAAACCGTGAATCGCGAACGGATCACCAATGCCGGCAATCGCCGTGGCCAGCAAGGCCGTGGCCTCGCGCGTCAGATCGAGCACGCTCTTGCCGCCCTCGGCCGTGATGTCGTTGGTCGATTCGGACAGGTCGAGCAGCAGTACGACGGCGATGTCGCGCGACTGGATGCGGTTACGCAGTGTAAATCGGGTATCCGGTTGCTGGCCGGCGCGCAGCGCGACCACCGCATCGACGGCGGCGTTCAAGTCCAGCTCGTCGCCATCCTCGAGCTTGCGTTCACGCTTCACACCCTGCGGGCGCAAGCGATCCACGATCCGGCGAATGCGACCGACGACCGGCTTGTGATCGCTCAGAATCCGTTCGATCCGCCCGGCATCGCCACGCTCGGCACGACGTTCGATGACGGTCGCCCAATCCGGTCTGAACAACTGCACCCGGTAATCCCACTCGGGGTAGTGAAACGGCTCCGAGTGCGGCTCACGGCCTTCGCGGTCGTTCCATGTCGAACCATCATCGTCGTACAGCACACCATCGAGCACCCACACTTCCCCGGCATCCTCGCCGGCGGTCTCGGTATCGATCTCGTTGACGAATTCCATCAGTGACACCTTGCGCCGCCGCGACCCCCGACCGACGGTGGTCGACGCGAGACCGCCGCTGGGGTCGAATGCCGCCTGCTGCCAGATCAGGCGATTGTCGTCACGATAAGGTATGCGCAAGCCCTCGAGCACGCGCAAGGAAGGCAGGACACCGCCAGCACTCAGTGCCTCGAACAGCGCGAGCCCGAGTTCGACGCTGATTCCCGGGTCGCCTCCACGCACGCTGGAGAGCGCACGAAACCGGTCGACAAACCCGGCAATCAGTGCATCGTCGCCACGCTCTCCCCCCTCGTCGCCTGCATCCCGCTCACCGCAACCCGCATTCAGCAAGGCCCTCGCCAGTCGTTCGAGCAGGGCCACCGTCGGATGTGCCGCGGGTGACACGTCGATGCCGTGCAGACCGCGCCACAGACGCGCCAGACCGGGAAACGCCCGCATCGCCATCGCTTCGACCCGTGCGTCCTCGAACAAACCGATCACCAGCCGTTGCGCCGGGGCATAGCCCGGGTCGCACAGTGCTTGCGGAGTATGGGCGAGATGTGCCGCCATGTGCGCGACCATCGCGCGATACACGCCGGCACCATCGGTATTCCCGACGCCATCGACGGCATCGGGCAGGAACAGCGCGCCGTTCTCGACATGGGGCCGGAATCCATCGCAGTCCGCGGCAGCCGGTCGCAAAAAGAAGTCACGCGCCCAGAATGCACGCAGATACAGGTTGAGCCGCCGCTGCTGGTCGACGAACAGCGTACCGCGCCGCTCCGCCTGCAACACCGCGCGACTGTCCTCGGTTTCGAGGGCGAAGTATCGCGCCTGGCCGGCAAGGTCGCGGCGATAGGCCTCGGCGCCGAAGTCCGCCCAGCGCGCGAGGCCGGACAGCGTGAGCCTGGCAAGCAGCTCGTCGAGCACGCCAAGCATGGGGCGCAACCCGCGCGGCGCACGCGCGGCAAGGCGATGCAGCTGACGCAGATAAGCCCGCAGCAGGTCGGGGTCGCCGAACCGGCGTGCCGCGGTGGGCAGGTTGGTCAGCGCGAGCGCGATCACGCTTCCCGACGTCAGCGAGGCGATCTTCATCATCGCCTCGAGCGTGTCGTCGATGACGTCCTCGCCGCATTCGCGCACCACCGCCGGCAGATGCTCCAGCCATGCGATGACCGGCTCGTTGCCGCGACCAAGGCCGTGCAGGGCGCGCGCGCCCTCCGTCCAGGCACGAAGCCCGGCCGGACCAAGTGCGCGCGCGGCATCGACCGCCAACGCCTCGATCCCGTCTGCCAGGGCCGGCGACAGATCTCTCCATTCACTCGCCCAGCGGCTCGCGTCGTCGGGCAATCGGTGCAGCATCGGGGCTTCCATGGGCGTCTCCGTCGCAAGCGCCGCCGGCGCGGAATCGGAATCAGGCGAGACAGGTATCGACCGCCGCCATCAGCGTGTCGCGCATGTCGGGGTCGTCGCTGACCGGGCTCACCAACGCCATTTCGGCCGCCTCGCGCGGCGCGATTCCGCCCGCGATGAGCTGCCCGGCATACACCAGCAGGCGCGTCGAAATGCCTTCGTCGAGGCCATGACCCTTGAGATTGCGCGAGCGTGTCGCGATCGCCACCAGGCGGGTGGCCACTTCGGGGGCCACGCCGGCCTCGTGGGCGACAACTTCGGTCTCGATCGCGGCGGCGGGAAAATCAAAGTCCATCGCGCCAAAGCGCTGTCGGGTGGATGGCTTGAGATCCTTCATCAGGCTCTGATAGCCCGGGTTGTAGGAGATCACCAGTTGAAACCCGGGATCGGCCTGCACCAGCTCGCCCTTCTTCTCCAGCGGCATCACCCGCCGATGATCGGTGAGCGGGTGAATCACCACGGTCGTGTCCTGGCGCGCCTCGACCACTTCGTCGAGATAACAGATTGCGCCGATTCGTGCGGCGGTCGTCAATGGACCGTCCTGCCAGCGCGTGCCGTTGATGTCGAGCAGAAAGCGCCCCACCAGATCGGCCGCGGTCATGTCCTCGTTGCAGGCCACCGTGATCAGCGGTCGCCCGAGCTTCCAGGCCATGTACTCGACGAAGCGGCTCTTGCCGCAGCCGGTCGGCCCTTTCAACATGACCGGCATGCGCGCCGCGCAGGCCGCCTCGAAGCGCTCGATTTCGTTGCCCACCGGGCGATACCACGGTTGCCTGCGGATTTGATACTGCTCGACGTCGACACTCATCACCTTGCCTCCGGGTACCACCGGCAAGTATCCGTTGCCGGTGGCTGCGGGTTGAACGTTCTCGTCAGACGGTTCTGCCGCGATGGATCACCATCGCCGCGCCCTGCGACTGCCTGAAGTTGTCGTAACCGATCAGCCGCACGTGATTGTCCGGATTGGCGGCATGGCAGGCTTCGGCCTCGGCGAGAATCGCATCGACATCGGTTTCGCCGAACATCGGCAGTTTCCACATGTACCAGTACGAATCCATCAGATACTCCGGTTCGGTATGCTCGATGGCGGGGTTCCAGCCACGCGCGACGATGTACTCGACCTGCTTGCGGATTTCCCCGGGATGCATCGCCGGCAGGTAAGAGAAGGTTTCGAACCGGCGGCTGGCGGGATCGGACAGGCGGCTGGTGTAGTCCTGCATTTCACTCATGGTGTGCTCCTCGATGTAGTGCGAACTCGGGCGATGGCGTTCAGCGATGGGCGACGTCAAGTTTGTCCACCGTGTCGAACTCGAAGCGGATCTCCTTCCAGGTCTCCATCGCAACGCGCAACTCCGGACTGTGGCGCGCGGCCTCTGTGAGCACCGCTTTGCCGTCCGTTTCCACTGCGACGCCTTCGTTGCGGGCCTTCACGCAGGCTTCGAGCGCCACCCGGTTGGCAGCCGCGCCGGCGGCATTCCCCCATGGGTGACCCAGGGTTCCACCACCAAACTGCAGCACCGAGTCGTCCCCGAAGATCGACACCAGCGCCGGCATGTGCCACACGTGGATGCCACCCGAGGCCACCGGCAACACCCCGGGCATCGAACCGAAGTCCTGGTCGAAGAAGATGCCGCGCGAACGGTCCTCGCGGATGTAGCGCTCGCGCATCAGATCGATCCAGCCCAGGGTGGCATCCCGGTCGCCCTCGAGTTTGCCGACGACGGTGCCCGAATGCAGGTGGTCACCACCCGACAGCCGCAAGGCCTTGGTCAGCACGCGGAAATGGATGCCGTGATGCGGGTTGCGGTCGAGCACGGCGTGCATCGCGCGATGGATGTGCAGCAGCACGCCGTTGTCACGGCACCAGTTGGCCAGCCCGGTGTTGGCGCAGAAACCACCGGTGAGGTAGTCATGCATGATGATCGGCGCACCCAGCGACTTCGCGTACTCGGCGCGCTTGTACATCTCTTCCGGCGTCGGCGCGGTGACGTTGAGATAGTGGCCCTTGCGTTCGCCAGTCTCGCGTTCGGCCTTGTGGATGGCCTCCATGACGAAGTCGAAGCGTTGCTTCCAGCGCATGAAGGGCTGCGAATTGACGTTCTCGTCGTCCTTGGTGAAATCCAGTCCGCCGCGCAGGCACTCATACACCGCGCGGCCGTAGTTCTTGGCCGAGAGCCCCAGCTTGGGCTTGATGGTGCACCCGAGCAGCGGCCGACCGTACTTGTTCATGATGTCGCGCTCGACCTGAATGCCGTGCGGTGGCCCGCCGCAGGTCTTGACGTAGGCCAGCGGAAAGCGCACGTCCTCCAGGCGCAGCGCGCGTACCGCCTTGAAGCCGAACACGTTGCCAACGAGCGACGTAAACACGTTGACCACCGAGCCTTCCTCGAACAGATCGATCGGATAGGCAATGAAGGCATAAAAGCAGGTGTCGTCCCCCGGCACGTCCTCGATCGCGTAGGCGCGCCCCTTGTAGTAGTCGAGGTCGGTCAGCAGGTCGGTCCACACCGTGGTCCACGTGCCGGTGGAAGACTCGGCCGCCACCGCGGCCGCGGCCTCTTCCCGGTCCACCCCTGGCTGCGGGGTGATCTTGAAGCACGCCAGAATGTCACTGTCCTTGACGGTGTAGTGCGGTTCCCAGTATGTGCCGCGATAGTCCTTGACCCCTGCATTCCATGTCTTGACGGCCATTGTTCGCTCCTCCGGTCGGTGTGTACGGGTCTGAGTGCCGCGATGGATCTCGATGTCCTGCGGCTTGAGCGAATCATGCGCGCCCGATAACATAAATAACAGTCAGAGTTTTCGATTAAAATCATAGACAAAAATCTATGTAAAGAATGATGCGCCACGCCACCTTTCGCCAGCTCGAGATCTTCGAGGCCATTGCCCGTCACGGCAGCTTCACGCGTGCGGCCGAAGTGCTGCACCTGACCCAGCCCACGGTATCGATGCAGATCCGCAAGCTCTCCGGGACCGTCGGCACGCCCTTGTTCGAGCAGATCGGCAAGCGCATCGTGCTGACTGACGCCGGCCGCGATCTGGCGCTCGCGGCGCGCGAGATCTTCGGCGTGCTCGACCGCTTCGAGATGATGGTTGCCGAGCGTCAGGGCTTGCGGCGCGGGCGACTGCGCCTTGTGGCAATCACCACCGCGTCGTACTTCGCGCCACGGTTGCTGGGTGATTTCGGTCGCCGCCATCCCGGCATCGAGGTGTCGCTGCGGGTCGCCAATCGCGAGCAGGTGATCGCCAGCATCACCGAGAACCTCGACGATCTCTACATCCTCGGTCAGCCGCCCGATGAACTCGATCTCGCGTCCACCGCGTTCATGGAAAATCCGCTGGTCGCCATTGCCGCGCCGGATCATCCACTGGCCGGCGAAAGCGGTGTCCCGCTCGTGCGGCTGGCGGCCGAACCCTGGTTGATGCGCGAACCCGGCTCGGGCACGCGCCAGGCCATCGAGCGTCTTTTTGCGCGGCACGCCCTGACCCCATCGCCACGTCTCGAACTTGGCAGCAACGAGGCGATCAAGCAGGCCGTGCTTGCCGGGCTCGGCGTCTCCGCCCTGTCACGGCAGGCGTTGGCGCTGCATCCCCCGGGACAGTTCGCGATTCTCGACGCCGAGCACTTTCCGATCCTCCGCCACTGGTATGTGGCCCACCCCACGCAACGCGAACCGAGTCCGGCTGCACGCGCCTTCATGGATTTCCTGCTGTCGGGCAGGACCGCTGCGCCCGAAGCCATCGACCCAACATCGTGACGACACACCTGCCCTGCCACCCCGCGACGAATTTGCTACAATCCGTTTCGTCCAAAGACAAGGCAGCTACAGCCACCATGGCGCTAGAGATCGAACGCCGCTTTCTGGTTCTTGAAACCGGCTTTCTGCAGCCCCTCACGGGCGAACGCATCATTCAGGGCTATGTCGCCAAGGAGGCCGGGGCGATGACGACGCGAGTCCGCATCCGTGGACAGCGCGCGTATCTGACCCTGAAAGGCCCGATCAACGACCTGTGCCGCGACGAGTTCGAGTACCCCATCCCGGTCGACGATGCCAGACAGATTCTTGCCAGCCACTGCGGCGGAGTGCTCGTCGAGAAGACCCGTTACCTCGTCGACTACCGTTCGCAGTGCTTCGAGGTGGATGTGTTTCACGGGCGTCTGAGCGGGCTGACGATCGCCGAGCTCGAGCTCGCGCGCCCGGACCAGCACATTCAGCGCCCCCCATGGCTCGGCCCCGAGGTCACCGGCGACAAGCGCTACGGCAACTACGCGCTGGCGCAGTTCGGCCTGCCCACGGTCGCGGCCGGGATTGCGTCCCCGACGTTTCGCGGCGCACCGCAATCCGTTCGACCCGGCGGCGAGCGGCACTGAGTTCCCCCGGATACGTTCCATACCCTTTCCATCCGCCCCCTTCCTGACCAGGGGCCGATGCCGCCGGAGCTGTCACACCACGGAAACATGATCGTGTGACGCTTGCTCGGATGAAGCCGCTACGCGTATTGATGGTGTCCGATGTCTATTATCCCCGCATCAACGGGGTGTCGACGTCGATTGAAACGTTTCGCGAAGCGCTTGCTTCCGAGCGAATCGAGGTGCGGCTGCTCGCTCCGCGCTATGCCGACGAACCGGACGTCGACGGCGTCGTGCGAGTGAAGGCACGCCCCGTACCGCGTGACCCGGAAGACCGCATCGCCGGCTGGCGGGCAATGCATCGCGCTGCCATCGAGGTGGCCGCCGATTGTGACCTGATCCATGTGCAGACCCCGTTCGTTGCGCATTATGCGGGGCTGGCCGCGGCAAGACACCACCGCCTGCCGCGGGTGCTCACGTACCACACCTTGTTCGAAGAGTACCTGCACCACTACGCGCCGTTCCTGCCGAACGCGCTGCTGCGCGGGTGCGCCCGCCGCCTGTCGCGGGCGCAATGCAACGCGGTCGACGCGGTGATCGTGCCGTCCAGCGCCATGCGGGAACGACTGGAAGCCTACGGCGTGTGCACGCCCATGCATGTACTGCCCACCGGAATACCACTTTCCGATTTCCGGGGCGGTCATCGCGCGCGTTTCCGCGCGGAACACGGCGTACCCGAAGACGCGCCGCTGGCCTTGTTTGTCGGACGCGTCGCACACGAGAAGAACATCGACTTTCTGCTCGATGTCGTCGCCCGGGCGCGGGCCACCCTGCCGGAGCTCGTGCTGATGATCGCTGGCGAAGGGCCCGCCATGCCGTCATTGAAAGCCCGTGGCGAGCAACTCGGAATCAGCGCCAGTCTGCGCTACGTCGGCTACCTGGACCGGCGCCACGCCTTGCAGGACTGCTACGCTGCGGCGGACGTGTTCGTGTTTGCGTCCCGCACCGAAACCCAGGGACTGGTCCTGCTCGAAGCCATGGCCACCGGCCTGCCGGTCGTCGCCCTGGCCGCGATGGGTACCCGTGACATCGTCTTGCCCGAACAGGGGGCGCGCGCGGCACCGGACGACCCGGCTGGTTTCGCCGAAGTGTTGCTCGCGGTGCTCGACAACACCGCGCTGCGCGAGCGCATGGCGTCGGAGGCCCGTGCTTTCAGCCAGGGCTGGCGTGCGGACGAGCTTGCGCGCCGTCTGGCCGCACGCTACAGGACGCAGGTCGAGGAGGCGGGAAGGCGCCGAGCAGCGGGGGATTGAGTCGTGACCGGTCCTCCAGTCGACTCGAACCCACCACGCACCATGGATGCCTTCATCTTCCGTTGGCCGGACGCACCGTTGTCATCAAACTGTCCAGATGTTGAAACGGTTGAGCGGCATACTCGGCAAGCCGTTCATCACCGGAGCTCACGATGTACCCACGTCAATTGATGCTTGATCACCACTCCGAAACACTCGACAACCTTACCGGACTGCTTCAGTCTGGACTGGATGCGACACACAAGGCGCTGGACATTGGTCTGAAGATCTCGCGTGAGCAACTCTGCTACCCGTACGAGTGGTCTCTCGCCGTGGCCGAAGGCCAGGCGCCGCGCCAGGTCTCCGAACTGGCTTCCGCACACGTTCGAGGCTCGACTCACCTGTTCACCGAGCAGTATGCCGAGATGGTGCGCTTCTTCGAAGCACAATTGCATGTTCTGAGCAACAGCGCGCACAAGGTGCTCGACCACATCCAGTACTGGGCTCCGCGCGAAATCGAGTCAACCTTGCTCAGCATCGATCGCGTGGTCGACGCGGCGGAGGCGTCGGCCGATCAGATTGCCGACACCAGTGTCGAGATCGTCCGCAACATGGGCGATGAACTCGAAACACAACAGCCTCGCCCCCGCTCCAGCCGACGCAGTCGCGCCGCCTGAACGCGCTCGAGCAGCACACCGGGCGGTCGCGCACCGCCCTTCATCTCATCGACTCCACCCGGCTCCAGCACCCTATCGATGACTACCACCGACGCAGGCGTTGGAGCCATTCGACGGGATACTCGAGTTCGGTTGAGACTTCGCCCTCGAATACCAGCCCATTGTCGCCATCGAGCGTGATGAGCGTCCCCTCGTTGAGCCGCCGTTCCCCCAACTGGACGCCACCCCCTTCGGCGTTTCGCAGGGCCTGGCAACCGATCACGCAAACCTTGCCCATCTGACGGGCCACGACGGCCGCATGCGAGGTTCTGCCACCAAAGCGTGACAGAACGCCTTCGACGAGTGACAGGGCATCGATGTCGTCGGTCGCGATGTCCTCACTCACCAGGATCACCGGCACCCCCTCACCGAGCAGGTGACGTACCCCCTCAACCGACGTGGCGATACAGCCGGACGCAACACCTGGACCGGTTCCCGTGCCGCTGGCCAACGGCCGCACACCGCAAGCCGACAGACTTCTCCTGCGGGCAATTCGGTCCGGATCCAGGCCGTCGAGCCGGCTTCGCGCTTCCCCTGGCGTGATCAGCCCTTCCTCGACCATCTCGACCGCAATGACCAGCGCCGCCCACGGCGTTCGCTTTCCGTTTCTGGTCTGCAGCATGTACAGGCTGCCATCCTCGACGGTAAACTCGAACTCCTGCAGATCCTTGAACTCTGTCTCGAGTATCTCGGCCACTGTCTCGACCTCGCGCAGCACGGTCGGCATGCGCCGCCGCAACCCGGCAAGTCCATCTCCGATTGCGTGGCGCCCGGAAACGACGTCCTCACCCTGAGCGTTGAACTGAAAATCGAGGTAGAGCCCCTTCTGCCCACTACCGGGATCGCGTGTAAACGCCACACCCGATCCCGACGTTCCCCCGCCATTGCCAAACACCATTGCCTGCACGGTGACCGCCGTACCCGGCTCGTCCCCGATGTCATTCAGGCGACGATAAGTCACGGCACGCTCGCTGTTCCACGATTCGAGTACAGCAATGATCGATCGGCGAAGCTGCTCACGTGGATCCTGAGGAAAGTCCTCTCCCGCCAGACGACGAAAAAGCAGGAGGCTCTCACCAGACACTTCTCTCAATGCCGCATAGTCCAGATCTCCCGGGCTTTCCACGCCTTGCCGAACGGTCCACTCAGCCTCGAGGGCATCGAACGGATCAGGGCTCAGCCCGGCGACCACTTCAGCGAACGACCGTATCAATCTTCGATAAGCGTCCCAGACAAGTCTCGGGTTACCGGTTGAACGCAGAAATCCCTCGATGCTGGAATTGCAAAGACCGACATTCAGCAGGGTATCCATCATTCCTGGCATGGACACCGGCGCTCCGGATCGCACGGACAACAGCAACGGTCTGCGCGCAGCACCGAAGTAACGTCCCGTACGCTGCTCGAGCCACCGGACATGCCTTGGCAGAACGGCCTCGAAATCGGCATCGCAGCGCTCGCTCCAGTGCCGGCACCACCCCGTCCCCAGCACGAAGGCCGGCGGCACTCTCAACCCGATGCGCGCCATGCGTGCAAGATTCCAGGCCTTGAATCCGATCACATCGGCATCGGCGGGCGGACCCACGTCCTCGCCGGAGACGTGAAATACCTGCTCGGTGTAATCACGACTAATCGCCATTCCGGTCTCTCCCGATTACGCGATGCTCTGCGCAAGCATCCGGTCCCTCAGCCACTGCACGCTGTGCATCAGCGCGTCGGTTGCGCGCTCGAGATTGCCGGCGATCGCGTCGAGTACCAGTAACTCTCTCGCCTCGACGGGTTCGCTCAACAACTCGCGACGCACCTGCCGCAAGGCGTCGTCCGCCATCTTCTCGAGATCCATCACACGATGCACCGCCTCGAAGAAGTCCTGCATGTCCTCACGTACGCCGCCATGACGCAGACTGCGCGCAGCAAGCAACGCCTTGACGTAATCCTGCGTGGCCGAAAGCGTCAGGGACTGCAGTGTCGCCATAGCCGCCACATGTCTGGGCGCGGTCCCGGTGATCGGTAGCAACGAGCAATGAAACGCCGCCTCTTCGAGTTCGTCCGGCACGTCGTCGGCCATGCGCGCCAGTTCGAGCGGCATGTCCTCGGTCTGCGCACGCGAGACAGCTTCGCGAATGCGAATCACGATCCGATCCGCCCTTCTTTCCCACTCCTTCGCTCGAGCCGCTCTGGAGCGGACACGTTCGCCAAAATCGAGCGAGCCGACTTCGAGCCACGTATCGCGCAGACAACTCGCGATCTCGACCGATATACAGCCATGTTCCACGAGAAGATCGAACAACCCCTGTTCGGCGCTTCTGAAGTAACCGATCAACTCCGCTCTCAATTCGTCACGCACGAGATCGACCTGCTTGCCCGACAACATCGCGTTGCTGCACGTTCGTAGTGCGAACTGCATGAACCTGCGGGCATTCTCGATACCGACGATCTGATGCAGGGCTTCACCATAGCGAAACGCACCACGGCCAACCAGCTCGAGAATCTCGAACAGCATCTGCTGTCCGCCGCAGCGCAGGAAACCCATGTGGCCATGATCGTTGTCCGCCGCCCAAGCGAGCAGTTCGCGCGCATCGGACTTTGGCACGAACACCTTGAGTTGCTTGCGGGCCTTGTTCCAGTCGATCAGAAACACCAGGCGTGAGCCGAGGTACTCGAGAAAACGCAGGCAGGCGTCTCCATCACGGCCTTCGAAGCGGCCAACCGACAGGTGATAGACCCCATCTTCCATGCTCTGGTCGGCCCGGGAGCGTGCATCCTCCCATTCCACCTTCCAACCCCGGAACAAGCCCTGGAAGAAGAGCAGACGCTGCAGATGAACATCGGTATAGGTCACGCTGACCGAATCGCCCACGACATGCACCACCAGCACGTGGGCATCGGTGGTGCCGATGTCATTCTGGATCACCAGCCTGCCGCCCGCGCGGGTGGCGGTCGTCCCAAGCCCCGGGTGCTCGAACTTGAGCGACTCGGTCCGCCGCACCCCCGCCATGAAGGCGCTGATCGCAGCGCGATCCGAGTCTTCGATCGCGTACACCGCCGCCCCGTCGACGTCTTCCGCCGAAAGTGCCACCTGCAGGCGATTCAACGCCTTGAGGGCATCCATCACGAGTACATGCAGGCTGTCGCCGGCATCCCATCTGCCAGAGGTGAGCATGGCGATCAACGCCTCGTCGATGACCTCGTGCTCGGGCATTTCAAACGCTGCGAGGAGGTTGTCGAGACGCTCGCGCAGGCTGTGCTGATCGTGATCCGGTGTCATCCCCGAACCATCCTCCAGGGGTGCGAGCATCGTCTGCATGTCTTCGCAGATCCCCGCCAGAAGCGACGCCGCCTGCGGAATACGATAACCGCCATTTTCCAGCACCGCGCCCGGGACGACTGAATCCAACTCTGCCCCCTCGATTCCACAGGCACGTCGTTCACCCTGCAGCGTCGGGTGATTCCGATCGGGATGCAGTGCATGCGCACGCGCCGCCTGAAGCAGCGCAAAACGATACTTCAGGCGATCATTGGCAGCGAGCGCCGAGTTGACCAGTGCCGGCAGGGCGATGGCATCTTCGCCCAATGCCCTGACGATTTTGCTCTTCACCACCATGCCCCGTCCCGTCCCTTGTAAGCACTTCAGGTCCAGTGTCCTGACCGAAGACTCGTCGTGGAGTGTCCAAGCGCCCCGGAAGGAGGTGTTGCTCCACCTGACGGGTAAACTAGACAGGTATGGTTGCAAGCGTGTTGCAACGCCACGTGGTCCCCAAGAAAGTGCCGCGACGACTACACGAAATGATCCATGGACGCGTAGACTCACGCCTACCTTCATCACGTTCACCAAACCAATGACGAACAAGAGCGAAGACAAAACCAAACCGCGCAAGAAGCAACGCAAGTCGGCGCGCAAGGAGACCGAACACCGGCTGGTGCTGCGCACCTCCCGACTGAGCGACTATGGCGACATCCGGGAGATCATGGATCGCGTCTATCCGACCATGGGCGGCGCCTGGAGCCGTGACCAGTTCGCGGCGCAGATCAAGCGCTTTCCGGACGGGCAGCTGTGCATCGAAGACAATGGCAAGGTCGTCGCTGCGGCGATCAGCCTCATCGTGGATTACGCCCGCTTCGGCGACCAGCACGGCTACTGGGAGATCACCGGCAACGGTTATCTGACGACACACGACCCCAAGGGCGACACCTTGTATGGCGTGGATGTGTTCGTGCACCCGGACTACCGCGATCTGCGTCTGGGGCGGCGACTCTACGATGCGCGCAAGTCACTGTGCGAGCACCTGAACCTGCGGCGAATCGTCGCCGGCGGTCGCATTCCCGGCTATGCCCGGCATACAAAGAAGATGTCGCCGAGTCAGTACATCGAGCTCGTCAAGAAGCGCGAATTGCGCGACCCCATCCTCAGCTTTCAGCTCGCCAACGACTTTCACGTGCGCCGGCTGATCACCGGCTACCTTCCCGAAGACGAAGAATCCGGCGCCTTCGCGACCCTGATCGAGTGGAACAACATTCACTATCGCGAGCCGGAGCGTCGCAGCGCCGGCAAGCTGAAGTTCGAACGCAAGAGCACGGTGAGGATCGGCGCCGTCCAGTGGCAGATGCGCCCGGCCGATTCCCTCGACGAGCTCGCCTCGCAGATCGAGTTCTTCGTAGACGCGGTGTCGGGTTACAAGGCGGACTTCGTCGTCTTTCCCGAGTTTTTCTCCGCACCGTTGCTGTCACGCCATCAGGAGTCCAACCCCGCGCAGGCGATCCGCGAGCTGGCGGCCTACAGCGGAGACTTGCGCGAGCACATGCTCAAGCTCGCACTGTCCTACAACATCAACATCATCGCCGGCAGCATGCCGCTGTACGAAGACGGCGCGCTCTACAACGTTTCCCACCTGCTGCGCCGCGACGGTACCTGGGACACGCAGTACAAGCTCCACATCACGCCGGACGAGAACGCCTACTGGGGTCTGTCCGGCGGCTCCCGACTGGAGGTCTTCGAAACCGACTCGGCCCGCATCGGCATCCTCATCTGCTACGACGTCGAGTTTCCGGAGCTCGGGCGCATTCTGTCGGAACGCGGCATCGACATCCTCTTCGTTCCGTACTGGACCGACACCAAGAACGGCTACCAGCGGGTACGCACCTGTGCCCAGGCGCGTGCCGTCGAGAACGAGATCTACGTCGTCATCACCGGTAGCGTCGGCAATCTGCCCAACGTGGAGAACATGGACATCCAGTACTCACAGTCGGCGATTCTGACGCCGTCCGACTTCGCCTTTCCACACGACGCGGTCGCCGCCGAAGCCACGCCGAACACCGAGATGAGCCTGATCGCCGATCTCGACCTCGACAAGCTCAAGGAACTGCGCGAGCAAGGCAGTGTGCGCAACGCGCTCGACCGGCGGCGCGACCTGTACCGGGTGGAATGGCTGGGCGGACGTTCCTGAGAAAGCGGCAACGAGACGGCGGTTTGTGACGAATCGCATGGCTGCGGTCATCGATCGGGGGCGCCGGCATGCCTCCGCCGAATGTGTTCAGACTCTGAAGCGGCCGAGGGAAGCTTCGACCGAACCGATCACGCGGTCAAGTTCGGCGGCGCTCTCGACCAGCCGCTCGGCCGCGTCACGGTTGCGCTCCGCCGACTGGGAAGCCTGCTCCAGACCCACGGCGATCTCCTGGGTGGCGGCTTTCTGCTCCGTCACCGCACGTGCGACCTCCTGCATGCCGGTCGTGATGTTGAGCGTGCGGGTTCGCGTATCGGACAGGAAATTCGCCACCGAACGAACCTTTCCCTCGGTATCGACCAACGCCACATTCCCCGAGTCGATGAGTCTGCCGACCTCACCCGAACGGTTGCCCAGTTGACCGGTAATCTCGGAGATCGACGCTGCAGCGGCGGAGGATTGTTCAGAGAGTTTGCGCACCTCATCGGCGACAACGGCAAACCCGCGCCCCGCCTCTCCCGCGCGGGCAGCCTCGATCGCGGCATTGAGCGCAAGCAGATTGGTCTGCTCCGCGATGTCACGAACACGGGTGGTAATGGTCTCGATTCCCGTCGCCGACGCAATGAACTCCTTGCTTGCCGAAGCGATTTCGTTGACCGTGCGCCCAAGCTGTTCGATCGCGGCGAGGGTGTGCTCCATCGCGCGCATCGTTTCGTCCGCACCGTCGCGTGTCTGCAACGCTTCGGCCTCGAGCGTGGCGGCTCGATCCGCGACCGCTTCGATCGAAACCGCCAACTCCTCGGTCGCGCTGGCAATCCGGCTCGCCTCACTGCTCTGGGTTTGAGCTGCGTCGCGAATGCCGTGGCTGACGTCATCGAGCAGTGTCGCGGCGTTGCGCAGACTGCCCGTACCGTCACGGATCTCGAGTATGGTCATGCGCCAGATCCTGGCAAGTTCGTTGAAAGCCTCCGCGATACGCCGCGTCTCGTCACGCGCATCCGTCCGCACCGTGGTGCCAAGATCCCCCCCGGCCAGCATCGCGCCCCCGCGTGCAACGGCCTCGATCGTTTGCAGCAGTGAAGCTCGGAACTGCATCAACAGACCGACGACCACCAGCAGCGAGATGAGTGACAAGCCGGCAACCACCAGCACCGCTCTTCTCGCGCCGGCCTCCATATCGACAAGCGTGCCTTCGAACCCGGTCAGCGCCACCTGCTCCAGTTCCGCAATGCGTTCAATCGAGCCGGAAATGAGTTCGTAGATCTCGTCGGACGTGATCGTGAAGAATCGTGCATCGAGTATGTAGACCACGTCCGAACGCATGCTGCGGTAGTTGTCGTAGGCCGCTTCAAGCCTTGGAGCAAGCGATTCCGCCACCGCCGGGGCAACCGGAGACAGTCGTTCGACCAGCAACGAGGCATCGTCGAACGCCCGATTGATCTCGACCATGTAGTTTCGGATCTCGCGATCCTCGACGTTGGTGAGCATCAGGCGTTCGGCGGCGGTGGTTGCCCGGGTGCGAACGCGATCGAGGAGTTCGTTCAGCGCTGGCGTGTGCTCCACCAGCAACAAGTGCAGCAGGTTGGAGGCCGGCCACGGATCGAAGGTAATTTCCGCCGCGTCGGCGACCAGCGTCAGCCAGCCGAGAGCCGAGTCCATCAAGGCGTTATGCGCGGCGAAGTAGGTGTCGGTGCGCTGGGCATCCATCTGCTTGATCGCCTCCCAGTCGGCGACGATTCGATCGAAACGCTCGCGTACGGAAGTGTACCGGGCCGGTTGAGCGACAACAATGGCGTGCAGGCGGGCAAGCTCGCGATCGACCGCTTCACGAGCAGCCTGAATGGACTGCTCATCGGGCTCGACGGCCGTTGCGAACCAGCGATGACGTGGCACCACCTCGAACAACGGCTTGGCCTCCCGAATCAGGTTCATGCCGTGGATCTCGCTTCTGACCTGCCTGACCGAATCCCATTCCGACGACACGAGGCGCCAGGACAAAAAGGTCATGATCAGCAGCGTGACGGCGATGATCACGAAAAGCTTGGCCGCGATCGACAACTTGTTCATCAGGGTGTCTCCCGTTGGTGTGGATACCGCCGCGTGGTCGCGGTCTTTGACGGCATGGAATCAACCCATGCCAGTGTGTGATATCGACAGCGAAGACATAATCTTAAGGAATGACACTCGTCAGAGCAATCGATCGCCTTGAAGGCGATCGCGGGCAACTGGATCGGTTTACAAGCTGTTCCGCGTGATGCGGACACAAACGTGGACCATCCGGCCCGGAGGGCCGATGCACCTCGACTGCGCGCACCGGCCCGCTTTCAGCACTCAGGGCGTATCCACGAACACCTGCGTGCTGAACTCCGACGTCGCCGGGCGATCCAGCACCGGATGCGTCTTCGCATACTGCAGGAACGAGTCCGCATAGGCGAGGAAGGTGTCGGTGCGGCGTTCTCCGTCTATGGTGCCCAACGTCGTGTAGCCGTCCTGCCCGTCCGCGATGAAGTCGTTGGTGATCACCGTATACGTCCGCGCCGCATCGATTGCCTGCCAGTCGCCACCGGCAAGCTTGACCTCGAGCATGCTGATGCGTTGGCCGCGGGGCTGGCCGAGATCGACGTTCCAGCGCATCGCACCCGCGTACGGATAGGATCCGGTATTGCCGCCCACGACCGATTCCATCGCATCTTCGAGCGCAGCCTTGATCTCGGCGCCGCTCATCGACAGTCGCACCAGCGTGTTGGCGAACGGCAGCACGGTATAGATGTCGCCTACGGTCACCGGTCCGGCCGGCAGGTCAACCCGCACACCTCCGCCGTTCTGCAAGGACACGTCCGCGCCGCCGAAACGCCGTCCCTGTTCCAGGAAGGCGTTGGCGACCAGCTGTTGCACGTCGCCGCCATGGGCGATCACGTGCGCATCCTCGTTGCAGCCGGACAGGCGCGAACGCGAGGCGTCACGGGTTGTACCCGGGACACGCCGCAGGCACAGGCTGGCCTGCGCCGCGGCGACCTGCTCGCGACCGAACTCGACCAGTCGCTCGGTGTACGGCTCCAGGATCGCCTGCGCGGCGGCATCGGGCGCCGTGATGCGAATCTCCGGCCGCTTCGCCAGATCCGCCAGCGCGGCGCTTCTGGCGGCGCCGTCGAGTTGCGCACCACCGGCAACCAGGCTGTCGCCAATCAGCACATGCGGCAGCCCCGAGCACGACTCGACCCGTCCATCGCGATCGAAGCGCACACGCAGTTCGCCCACCACCGCGCTGTATTGCCAGGCCTGCACCACGCACACCTTGTCGCCATCGAGATTGCGAACCTCGGTCGGATACGGCCCCACCGGCGACAAACCGTACTCGCGCAGCCCCTCGTCGCCGAGCATCGAGTGCGAATCTCCACCGACAATCACGTCCACGCCGGACAGCCCCGCCGCCAGCGCCAGCTCCTGCTCATAGCCAACGTGGCTGAGGACGATGATCTTGCGCACACCTTGTGCCCGCAGCGCATCGATCTCGCGTTGCGCCGACGCCAGCTCATCGAGGAATACCGTGCCTGCATCCGGGCGCGAGGCATTCTGTGTCTTGCCCGCGATGGTCAGGCCGACGATACCGATGCGGCGCCCATCCCGCTCGATCACGACCGATGGCTGCACGGTGGTCGAACCCAGCGGCGAACCGGCGCGGGGCACGAGATTGGCGGAAAGCAGCGGTGTGCGACAACCCGGATCCGACCACAGATAGTCGGCAAAGTCCCTGAGACCCTGATCACCGGCATCGAACTCGTGGTTGCCCACCGCCATGGCGTCAAAGCAGACCGTGTTCATCAGGTCGGCGTCGGCACGGCCCTGCTCCAGCGTGTAGTAGAGCGTACCGGTGATCGCGTCTCCGCCGTGCAACTTGAGAACGTTTTCGTGGCTTGCCGCGAGCTCGCGAAACGCCGTCGTGACGCGCGCGAATCCGCCCATGCTGACGGAAACCCCTTGACGCCCCTCTCCCGTGTCCAGCCGCAGCGTGGTCGAGAACGGATCCAGATGCGAGTGGTGGTCGTTGATGTGCAAGATCGTCAGGTCCAGTCCCTGACGCTCATCCCCGCTCGAACCCGACCCGCCACACCCGGCGAGCAGGGTGAACCCGATTCCGCCGATGGCGGCAACCAACATCCTGACTTTCATGCGCAGACACTCCAGAGGTAAGAAACCCCTCGAGTATTGCCGGTGACAATGACGGCCTCGTTAAACCGGCTGTTCAGACCTCACCGGCACGTGCGGCGTGAAAACCGTCCTCGCTCTCCTTGGCCAGCTTTTTCGCCGCCGCCGCGGCCGAAGCGACCTCTTCCGCAGTGGCATAGGCCCCGGGTTCGACCAGCACGGCCCCCACCGCCATGCCGGTGAGCGGGAAAAAGCGCCTGAAGCCATGGCGGTCCTCGCTCTCGAAGCCATTGCGTGCAAGATCCTCGCGGTTGAACAGCGACCGCGCGCGAATCGAGAACTCCGCCAGCACCCGACGACAGCGAGCGGCCCAGTCCTCACTCTGGAAGAGAACCACGAAATCGTCACCACCAACGTGGCCGACGAAATCCTGCTCCGGGTCGCAGTGGCTCGAGACCACTTCGGCCGCGAGCTTGATCATCTCGTCGCCGCGCCAGTATCCGTACAAGTCATTGAACGGCTTGAAGTTGTTCAGATCGAAATAGCACGCCGCGAAGCGGCCGCGTGCTTCGAGCAGACGCCGAATATGTTCGGTGATGGGAATGTTGCCAGGCAGCAGTGTCAGCGGGTTGGCGTGTCGGGCGGCCTCGACGCGCCGTTCGGTAACCGCGCGCACAAGGCTTTCTCCGGTCGCGAGCCCGGCATAGCGTCCACCGTCGGTGATGATGAAGCCCTCGAAAAGATACCGCTGATCATCTCCGGCGAGCATGCGCACCATCGAATCGAGCAGAACCGATTTTTCGACCCGGAACGGCGTCGCGTTCATCAACAGCGTGCAAGAGCGCTTTCCGAACAGCTCGTGAAAGAAGCGCTGCGCATAGCCGTCAAGAAAGGTCCGTCGATTGAGCAGTCCAACCGGGTAGCCTCCATCGACCACGGCCACAGCATGCAGCTCGGGATGAGACATGAACCGTTGATGCGCTTCCTCATTGCTCGCGCTGGATGCCAGCGGCGGGGCCTGCACCAGCAAACGCTCCACGGTCTGCCCGAAATCGGGGCGTGGAACGTTCGTCGGCAGCACGGAGATCTTTTCCGAGACCAGTACCGCGGCCGCCTCGGGCACGATCTCCGCGCAAGGGGTTGCACAGGGGCGCCCAAGGTAAAAACCTTGTGCATAGACACAACCCAGATCACGCAGCACGGCCAGCTCGGCACCCTCCTCGATCCCCTCCGCCACAAGCAGCGCACCGAGGCGCTCGGCCAGACCCTGGATCGCGTGCAGGACGTCCACCTTGCGCCGATCCCGATGGATGCCCCGCACGAAGTATTTGTCGAGTTTGACGATGTCCGGTTGCAGCTCGGTCCACAAACGCAGGCTGGAGCGGCCGTCACCGAAATCGTCGAGAGCCAGGCCGACCCCTTGCGCCGAAAACACGTCCAGCGCGGCCTTCAGGCACTCCGGATTGCGGACACGTTCGTGCTCCGTCAGTTCGAACATCAGGCGTGAGGGCGCAACACCCGCTTCCACCGCGACCTTGAACAGGGCATTTCCCCGATCGCGGGCAAGCGCGCAAATGGTCGGCGCGCTGACGTTGACGAACAGGCGCCCCGGTCGAGCGTCCGCTCCAAAGCCGCGAATCGCACCGAACACCGCCGCCTCTTCGAGGCGCAGGCAGTTCGCGGTGGAGCGCGCCAGCCGCAGCAACACGTCGGGCGCCTTCAACGGGCTGCCGTCCGGACCGCGCATCAGCGCCTCGTAGCCGTAGATCAATGCATCACGCATATCGACGATGGGCTGAAAAACGAACTCGAGGGCCTCATCGGCAAGCAGCTGCCGAAACGCGGGCTCGAGACGCGCGAGGGAAACATCGCGCACTGCATCGAACCCCGCAATCTGACAACACTGACTCGCCTCCTGCCCGGTGGAAGCGCATTCGAGATCAGTGCAACGCGCGGCGCATTGCCCGGCCTCGGCACGAACCGGGTCGGAAGCGCTCAAGGAAACAACAGGGGAAGCACCCGAAGACAGCACGGCGACGAAGTCCATGATCGACACGATGGCCGATCATGCCCGTCTCAGGTTACCGGCGAATGAATGCTCAACCGCCGAACAAATGTCCGAAGATGCGAGCGCCGCCGATGTAGGTTCCCATTGCCGAACCGAGCGTGGTGAAGAAGAACACCAGCAACACTCGCGATACGCGGTTCTTCCACCACCCCCTGGCCTCGGTTACGTCGCCTCGCAGCCGGGCAAAATCCGAAACCCTGGGTTTGCGCAGGTAAAGCTCCACCGCGGCGGCAACGAAACCGATACCGATGGTCGGATTCAGCGAGGTCAGTGGCGCGGCGAGTGCCGCCGTGAGAATCGTCAACGGATGGGCAAGCGCGATCACCCCACCGATCGCCGCGAGCCCCCCATTGATCAGGAACCACTCGTACACCATCTGCGACCCCAATTCGGTGTTGCGGCTGAAACCGAGCACGAATCCGATCAGAATCACCCCCACCACGACCCACGGCAGCACCTTGGGCCAGCGCGCCTTGGGTGGTGCGGTCTCGAGTTCGCGCAGGGTCGCATCGGGCTCGAAGCCAGCATCGCCAAGATAACGCTCGATCCCCTTGAGGTGCCCAGCACCGACCACCGCCAGCGCGCGGCGCGGGCGCGACGGCTGAATGCCACTGTCGCCCCCCTCGCCCTGCAAAGCATCGCTTCCGCCTTGACTGCGACCGCTCGACAAGCCAGCCCCTGCGGATTCACTCGCGATGGCCTTGCGCAGGCGCGCCGCCATGTATCGGTCGCGCTCATCGATCAATGGTACGAACAAGGCCTCGGACTGCTCCGCGAACTCACTGAAGGTCGACTCGAGCATGTCGCCTTCCTTGAGTTTCTCGATCTCGCTTTCCTCGATCTTCTCCTTCGACAACACGCTCGCCAGCAGGCCACCGATCAGTTCGGTACGGCGCCACCATGGAACCGACTTGTAGGCCCGGCGCAGCGTCAGACCGATCTCGCGGTCGATGAGTACCAGAGGCAAGCCCTTGTCCAGCGCCCCCACGATCGCCTTGCGCATTTCCGCACCCGGCTCGATGCCGTACTGGTCAGCCAGTCGCTGTTGGTAGGCGCCCAGCGCGAGACTCGCGGTGACCATCGGCGCCTGCCCCGAGCGAATCACGCTGAAAAGGTCGAGGCGTCCCATCGCCTCGGGGTCGACGATCGCACGCTGGCGGCTCTCGCACAGCTCGATCGCGATCATGTCGAACTCGCTGCTCGCTACGAGCGCTTCGACCGCGCGCGCACTTGCCGGTGACACATGGGCCGTACCGAGCAGTACGACTTCAACATCGTCCACCATGACGATCTTGTGGGGTTCCTGCGCCAGTAGCGCCTGCAGTTCTGAGGACATCAATACTTCCCGCGATTTCGGATTCGGGCGCAAGTCTCGCACGGACAGGAACAAACCGGAAGAAGCACGGCCAGAATGTCACACCTGCGCACACCTTCACCTCCCTCCGTCCACACCTGATTCGCGATCGAGATCGGGTCGGCGTCACCAAGGCATCAGCGGCTGTCTTTGCGTATCCTGTGCAGCCCGTGAAAAAGGGCTGAAATGGTCTTGCCGTCGGTGATCCGCCCATCGAGCACCGCAGCCTCGGCTTCTTCCACGCCCAACGTGATCACTTCGAGAAACTCACCGTCATCAAGTGCTCGGCCCGTGTGCGTCAACCCATCTGCGTAGAAGATCTCGATGCGTTCGTCAGCGTAACCGATGCACGGGTGCATTACGCCCAGATGCGCCCACGTCCGGGCGACGTAACCGGTTTCCTCGCGCAGCTCACGCTTCGCGCAGTCCAGAATGTTCTCGCCAGCGTCGATCTTTCCGGCCGGAAGCTCGATGAAGGGGCGTCGCAGCGGGTAGCGGAACTGGCGTTCAAAAAGCAGACGACCATCGGGCAACCGCGCAAGCACGACGACCGCCCCCGGATGACGCACGTACTCGCGTATCGACTCCTTGCCATCGGGCAAACGCACGCGGTCTCGGCGGACGTCCAGTAGCGCTCCCCTGAACACCTGTTCCGATGCAATCTCGAGCTCTTCCAGCGGGTCACCGCCGGATTCGTCCACGAACGTTCCCTGAACGCCGGTCATCGGCTCACAGTGACGCAATCAGCGCGTACGCACACAGCGACATCAGCGCTTGCGGCATCAACCCCAGGCCGGCAATGGCCAGGCCGTTGATCGACAGCATCGTCTTCACGTCGGCCGGGGCATGAATCGGCGCCGAATCCTCCGCTGCGTCGAAGTACATCACCTTTACCACGCGCAGGTAATAGAACGCCCCCACCAGCGACATCACCACCGCCAGCACGGCCAGCCAGATGTAGCCCGCGGCGACGACCGCCTGCAGCACCGACAGCTTGGCGAAGAAGCCGATAAAGAACGGCACCCCGGCCATCGAAAACATGACGATCAGCATCATCAACGCGAACCACGGCGAGCGCTGGTTGAGGCCCTTGAAGTCGTCGATGTCCTCGGCCTCGAACCCGGCCCGCGAGAGCAGGATCACCATGCCGAACGACGCGAGCGTCATCAGCACATAGGCCACAGCGTAGAACATCGCCGAACTGTAGGCGTTGATCGCGAAGTTACGGTCGCCATCGACGACGCCCGACAGCAGGCCAAGCAGCACGAAACCCATGTGGGCGATACCGGAGTACGCCAGCATGCGCTTGATGTTTGTCTGCGCAATTGCGGCGATGTTGCCCAGCACGATGGACAGCACTGCGAGGAACATCATCATCTGCTGCCAGTGCTCGGCCAGTTCGAACATGCCATAGACCAGCAGACGCATCGTCATCGCGAACGCCGCAAGCTTGGGTGCGGAAGCGATCATCAGCGTCACCGCCGAGGGCGCGCCCTGATAGACGTCCGGCACCCACATGTGGAACGGCACCACGCCGAGTTTGAACGCGAGGCCGGCCATGATGAACACCAGGCCGAACAGCAACACCGTCTTGTTCGCAGCCTGATGGTAGATCGACTGGGCGATGCCCGAGAATTCGAGACTGCCGGTCGCGCCATAGACCATCGACATGCCGTAGAGAAGCAGACCGGAAGCCAGCGCACCGAGCACGAAGTACTTCATCGCCGCCTCTGTGGAGCGCACCGAGTCGCGATCGAAGGCCACCATGGCATACAGCGACAGCGACATCATCTCCAACCCCATATACATCGACAACATGTGGTTGGAGGTGACCATGACCATCATGCCCAGCGTCATCAGCAGCGTGAGCAGGAAAAACTCCGGTCGATCCATGTTGCGGTCGGCGAGATAGCCCCGGCCGTAGAGCAACGCGATCGCAACGGTGAAGTAGATCAGCAGCTTGAGGAAGTCGCCCATCAGATCGGCGACGAACATGTTGCTGAAGGTCAGCATGACCTCTCCGTTCATTGTCGCCACCGTAACCACCGCGGCGGCAATCAGCGTGGCCTGCGTCAGATAATAGGCCAGACCACGCGCGATGCGGCGGGCGTAGGTGCTGGCAAGCATGATCACGAGCGCCATCACGGCGACGAGGATCTCGGCAGCCGCGGGGTAGAAGTCGGGGACAACGAAATTCATCTTCTGACCAGTCCGTAAGGGTTCATCAGCCGCTCGTTAGAGCTTGCTCACGGCCACATGCCGCAGGAGTTCATCGACCGAGGCATGCATGACTTCGGTAAACGGGAAGGGATACACGCCCATCGCCAGGACGCAGAACGCGAGGATCGCCAGAATCGCGAATTCGCGGGCGTTGATGTCGGTGAGTTGAGCAACGTGATCGTTCGCGATCTTGCCGAACACCACCCGCTTGTACATCCACAAGGTATAGGCGGCGCCCAGGATCAGTGTCGTCGCGGCGAGGAAGGCGACCCAGAAATTGAACTGCACCGCCCCGAGCACGACCATGAACTCGCCGACGAAGCCGCTGGTGCCGGGCAGGCCGGCATTGGCCATCGCAAACAACAGGAAGAAGGCAGCGAACTTCGGCATCGTGCGCACGACACCTCCATAGTCGGCGATATTGCGCGAATGCATGCGGTCATACAGCACGCCGATGCACAGGAACATCGCACCGGAAACGAAACCATGCGAGATCATCTGAATCAGCGCACCCTCGATCCCGAGGCTGTTGAACATGAAAAAGCCCAGCGTGACAAAGCCCATGTGGGCGATCGACGAGTACGCCACCAGCTTCTTCATGTCGGTCTGCACCAGGGCGACGAAGCCGATATAGACCACCGCGATCAGCGACAGCACGATCACCAGCGGCGCCATGGCGTGCGCGGCGTCGGGCACGATCGGCAGTGAGAAGCGCAGGAAGCCATAGGCGCCGAGCTTGAGCGCGATCGCCGCCAGCACCACCGAACCTCCGGTAGGCGCTTCCACGTGGGCATCGGGCAACCAGGTATGCACCGGCCACATCGGCACCTTGACCGCGAACGCAATCAGGAAGGCCCAGAAAATGAGGGTCTGCGGCGTCATGCCCAGCGGCAGCTGGTGCCACTCGAGGATGCTGAAGCTGCCACCTGCTTCCATGAACAAATACAGCAAGGCGACCAGCATCAGCAGCGAACCGGCCAGCGTGTAGAGAAAGAACTTGATCGCCGCATACACGCGGTTGGCACCGCCCCAGATGCCGATGATCAGGTACAGCGGAATCAGCGACGCCTCGAAGAACACGTAGAACAGCACCCCGTCGAGCGCCGAGAAGATGCCGTTCATCAGGCCCGACATGATCAGGAACGCGGCCATGTACTGCGCGACCTTGTCCTGAATGACCTGCCAGCCAGCCAGCACCACCATCACCGTGATGAATGCGTTGAGCACCACGAACAGCATCGAGATGCCATCCACGCCGAGGTGGTAGTTGATGTTGAAGCGCGGCACCCACGATGCGAACTCAGTGAACTGCATCGCGCTCGTCGTGGTGTCGAACAGCACGAACAACGGTATCGTCACCAGAAAACCGGCGACCGCCACCGCGAGCGACAGCATTCGCGCCAGGGGCGCATTTCGATCCGAGCCGGTGGCCAGCACGAGCAGACCACCGAGAATCGGAATCCAGATCGCGAGGCTGAGAAGGGGCATACCCGTCATTGTTGCTATCCGTTCAATGCGCGCGCCAGGGCGCGCGTTTTTCGATTCGTGTCGTTGTTGTCAGGTGCTCAACCGATGTTGAACCAGAAGGTGAGCATGATGAAGAGTCCGATGATCATCACCAGCGCATACTGATAGAGATGCCCGGTCTGGAACAGACGCGAAACCTGCGCGATCCAGCCGACCAGTCGCGCCGAACCGTTGACGATGAAGCCATCGATGACCGCGCGATCACCTCCTTTCCACAGCCCCGTGCCCAGCTTGCGCGAACCCGCCGCAAACACCACCTCATTGAAACGGTCGAAGTAGTACTTGTTCTCGAGCAAGGTGTGAATCGGCTGGAACTTGCGCTGAATTGCCGCCGGGATGTCCGGGCGTTTCATGTAGAAGAACCACGCCAGCGCAACCCCGCCGATCGCCAGCCAGAACGGTGCCGTGACCAGACCGTGAATGGCCATGCCGATCGGGCCGGTGAAGCTCGCCTCGAGTTGCGACAGGCCGACGTGGTGGTCCGCCACGTAGATCACGCCATCGAACCAGCCGTCGAACAGCATCGGCTGAATCGTGAAGAAGCCCACCAGGACCGAAGGAATCGCCAGCAGAATCAGCGGCACCGTCACCACCCACGGTGACTCATGCGGCTTCTGCCCCGGCGCCAGGCCATGGTGGTGGTCGTCGTCACCGTGATGGGCGGCGTGGTCATCATGACCATGGTGGGCCTTGCCGAAGCGCTCCTCGCCGTGGAACACCAGGAAGTACATCCGGAACGAGTAGAACGCGGTCACGAACACGCCAAGCAGCACGCAGATCGTGGCGTAACCGGCGCCCCAGATCTCGGCCGCGAACACCGCCTCGATGATAGAATCCTTGGAATAGAAACCAGAGAACAGCGGGAAACCGATCAGCGCCAGCGAACCCAGCAGCGAGGTAATCCAGGTGATCGGCATGTACTTGCGCAGACCACCCATGTTGCGCATGTCCTGATCGTGATGCATGCCGATGATCACCGAGCCGGCACCAAGGAACAACAAGGCCTTGAAGAAGGCATGCGTCATCAGATGGAACACGCCGGCGCTGTAGGCCGAGACCCCCAGCGCGACGGTCATGTAACCGAGCTGCGAAAGCGTCGAATAGGCGACGACGCGCTTGATGTCGTTCTGGACGATGCCGAGGAAGCCCATGAACAAGGCCGTGGTCGCGCCTATGACGAGGACGAAGGACAGCGCCGCGTCGGACAACTCGAACAGCGGCGACATGCGCGCCACCATGAAGATCCCGGCGGTGACCATGGTTGCGGCATGAATCAGCGCAGAGATCGGGGTCGGACCTTCCATCGAGTCCGGCAGCCACACGTGCAGCGGCACCTGCGCCGACTTGCCCATCGCGCCGATGAACAGCAGCACGCAGATGGCGGTGATCAGGTTCCAGCCCGTGACCGCCATTTCAACACCGACCAGATCGCTGGCCTGGGCGAATACTTCCCCGTAGTGCAGTGACCCGGTGTGGGCGGCAACCAGCCCGATTCCCAACAGAAAGCCGAAATCGCCGACGCGGTTGACCAGAAACGCCTTGAGGTTGGCATAGATCGCGGTCGGACGGTCATGCCAGAAACCGATCAGCAGGTAGGACACCAGCCCCACCGCTTCCCAGCCGAAGAACAACTGCAGGAAGTTGTTCGACATCACCAGCATCAGCATCGAGAACGTGAACAGCGAGATGTAGCTGAAGAAGCGCTGGTAGCCGGGGTCGTCCTTCATGTAGCCGATGGTGTAGATATGCACCATCAACGAAACAAAGGTCACCACCAGCATCATCATGACCGTCAGCGGATCGATCAGGAAGCCGATCTCGAAGCTGATGCCACCCGCCTCCATCCAGGTATACACCGCGCCATCGAAGGTGTTGCCGGCGCGCACGTCCTGAAAGATCACCAGCGATGCGATGAACGCCACCAGCACGCCGGCAATCGTGACGATGTGCGCGCCGGAGCGACCGATGGCGCGGCCGAACAGGCCGGCGACGATGGCACCGACCAGCGGCGCGAGCGGAACGAGTAGGTAGATCGCTTTCATGTCCGTTCCCGTCATCCCTTCAGCGTATCCAGGTCATCCATGTGGATGCTGCGCATGTTGCGAAACAGCACCACGAGGATCGCCAGACCGATCGCGGACTCGGCCGCGGCCACGGTCAGAATGAAGAAAACGAAGATCTGCCCGGCCAGATCACCCAGGTAATGGGAGAACGCGACGAAGTTGATGTTGACCGCGAGCAGCATCAACTCGATCGCCATCAACAGCACGATCAGGTTCTTCCGGTTGAGGAAGATCCCGACCACGCCGATCGCGAACAGAATCGCGGCCAGAATGAGATAGTGGGAAAGCGAAAGCATTGACTTGACGACCCCCTGATGACGGCAGCACCCTCGTCGCTACCGTTGCTGTTGCGGTGTTTCCGGTTTTATTCCTTCTCGGCCGGCATCGAGACCAGCTTGACGCGATCCTCGCGCCTGGCGGTGACCTGCTCCGACGGATTGATGTAGCGCGCGCCCTTGCGCTTGCGCAGCGTCAGCGTCACCGCAGCCACCATCGCCACCAGCAGCACCAGCGAGGCCAGTTCGAACGGATACACGTACTCGGTGTAGAGCAGACGACCGATCTCACGCGTGTTGCTGTGATCGGCCTGAGCCGGTGGCGGCTCCGGCATCGCCTCGTAGCCAAAGTAGGAGCCGCCGAGCACCAGCGCCATCTGAACCACGAGCAGGATACCGACCACCGCGCCCACCGGCAGATGTGTCCAGAAGCCCTGTCGCAATCGCTCGATGTTGATGTCGAGCATCATCACCACGAACAGGAACAACACCATCACCGCGCCGACATACACGAGGATCAGTATGATCGCGAGAAACTCGGCCTCGAGCAGCAACCAGATGCCGCTCGCGCTGAAGAACGACAGCACCAGAAACAGTGCCGCATGCACCGGGTTTCTGGCGGTGATCACGCGCAGGGCCGCGAAGATCAGGATCGCGGCCATTACGTAGAAGACGAAAGTCTTGAATTCCATGTTTATCCCGTTGGCGCCCCGAGGCACCCTCCCTAGCGGTACCTGGCGTCGGCTTCGCGGTCGGCGGCGATCTGCGCCTCGTGCTTGTCGCCCACCGCCAGCAGCATTTGCTTGGTGTAGTACAGATCACCGCGCTTCTCGCCGTGATACTCGTAGACGCGGGTCTCGACGATCGCATCGACCGGACAGGCCTCCTCGCAGAAGCCGCAGAAGATGCACTTGGTCAGATCGATGTCGTAGCGCGTGGTGCGGCGCGAACCGTCATCCCGCTGGTCGGACTCGATGGTGATCGCCATCGCCGGACACACCGCCTCGCACAGCTTGCAAGCAATGCAGCGCTCCTCGCCGTTGGGATAGCGACGCAAGGCATGCAATCCGCGAAAACGATGACTTTGCGGCGTTTTCTCTTCGGGAAACTGCACCGTGATCTTGCGCGCGAAAAAATGCCGCCCGGTCAGGGCCATGCCCTTGATCAGTTCCTTCAGGAACAGACTGCCGAAATACTCTCTGGCGCCCATGCCGCTTACCTCCAGATCGACAACGGGGTCATCATCCAGGTCGCGACGACGACGACCCAAACAATGGTGATCGGTACGAACACCTTCCAGCCCAGACGCATGATGTGGTCATAGCGGAAGCGCGGGAAGGTAGCGCGTGCCCACAGGAACAGGAACAGCACGAAGGCCGTCTTCAGCGCCAGCCAGTGGAAACCGTCGGGCAGAAAGCCCACCGGAGACAGCCAGCCACCGAGGAACAGCACCGCCGTCATCACCGACACCAGAATCATGTTGGCGTATTCGCCGAGGAAGAACAGTGCGAACGACATGCCGGAATACTCGACCATGTGGCCCGCAACGACCTCGGCTTCGCCCTCGACGACGTCGAACGGCGCACGGTTGGTTTCGGCGATCCCGGAGATGATGAAGATCACGAACATCGGGAACAGCGGCAACCAGTTCCATGACAGGAAGGACAGGCCCATTTCGTGGAAGCGGCCCGAACCCTGCTGCATCACGATGTCGCTGAGATTCAGGCTGGCGGACACCAGCAGCACGCAGATCAGCGCAAAACCCATCGCGACCTCGTACGAGATCATCTGCGCCGACGCCCGCATCGCGCCAAGAAACGGATACTTGGAGTTCGACGCCCAGCCGGCGATGATCACACCGTAGACTTCAAGCGAGGTGACCGCAAGCAGGAACAGCAGGCCCGCGTTGATATTGGCCAACACAACGCCTTCGGAAAACGGAATCACCGCCCAGGCCACCAGCGCGGGCGCCAGTGCGAACACGGGCCCGAGAATGAACAAACCCTTGTTCGCGCCAGACGGAACGATGATTTCCTTGAGCAACAGCTTCAGGCCGTCGGCGATCGGCTGCAGAAAGCCACCAGGGCCGACCCGGTTGGGGCCGATCCGCACCTGCATGAAACCGATGACCTTGCGCTCGGCCAGTGTCAGATAGGCCACGCACAGCATCAGCGGCGCGATGATCGCGACGATCTTGACCAGCGACCAGACCAGCGGCCACACCGGACCGAAGAGCTGGGCGATCGGTTGCAGCATTCCTTCCATCAGACACGCTCCATTCGGATCAGGCCATCCGGCGCACCCAGCGCGACCGTCTCCGGCAGCGCGGCGGCGATGCACACGCAGTCCGGAGCGACCTTGCCGTCGGCAACCACGACGAGTTCGGTTTGACGATCGCCGGAGGACACACGCACCCGCTCGCCATCGGCGATCCCGGTTCGCGCCAGCGTCTCCGGGTGTGCCCGAGCAAGTCCGGCTTCGCGCGCGTCGCGCGTACGCTGCAGTGCCGCCGCGCGGCGCACCAGCGCGTCAGCCGCATACGCGGGCACGATTGCGACCCGCTCCAGCCCCTGCTCCACGGATGCCGCGTCGCCCCCGGCCTCGACACGCACGTTGCGCACGTCGTTGCCAAGCCTGGCGCGAATGGCATCCGGGCTCCCATCGCCAAGCGCTTCGCGCAGCACACCTTCGGAATCGTTGAATTCGAAGCCCTTGAGAGCGAACATCGTGCCCAGCACGCGCAAAACCTTCCACCCCGGACGCGTTTCGCCAAGGGGGCGATTCACGGCGGCGAAAGATTGCACCCGACCCTCGCAGCTGACATAGGTGCCGGAGGTTTCGGTGAAAGGCGCGACCGGCAGCAGCACATCGGCCACCGCGCGCAGCGCCGGCGAATCGAACACGCTCAATGCGACGACGTGACGCGCGGCCTCGAGTGCGCGCAACGCACGCACGCCATCGGCGAAATCCAGATCGGGCTCGACATTGAGCAATACATAGGCCGAACGTGGTTGCGTCAGCATCGCGTCGACGTTGAAACCACCGTCACCCGGGACGGCATCGGCCAGGTAGCCGCCGACGCTGTTGGCCGCCTCGCCGACGAAACCGAAACGCGCGCCGGCTAGCCGCGCGATCTTCTCGGCAAGCACGACGAGCTCGCTCGCTCGCGGGTGCTGTTCGGCAAGGTTGCCAAGCCAGATCGCGCGACGCGGTCCCGCGAGCAAGGCTTTGGCAACCGCGACGGACTCGTCGCGAATGCGTGTTGGACGCTCGATGCCAAGCAAGGCCGTCGCGGCGTCCTCGCCACCTTCGCCTTTGTGCTCGGCCACCGCGAAGGCCAGTTCACGCAACACCTCGACCATCTGCGACGGCGCCACGGTGGCACGCGCCCGAACCGGCAACGCCCAGTCATCGGCGACCGGATGAATCACCCCGACCTGCAACCCACGCCGAGCGGCCTGACGTACACGCTGAGCGAGCAACGGCGTGTCCTTGCGCAGATTGCTGCCGATCACCACCAGACCGTCGAGCTCGGCAACCTCGGCAACCGCCATGCCCAGCCACGGCGCGCCTTCGCGTTTGCCATCAGCCCGGAAATCGGTGTGCCGCAGACGAAAATCGACGTTGTCGCTGCCCAGACCACGCGCGAACCGTCCCAGCAGATACAGCTCTTCGACGGTCGATTGCGGTGAGCCCAGCGCACCCAGCGCTGCACCACCATGATCGTCAACCACCGATTTCAACCCGTTGGCGGCGAACTCCAGCGCAGCCTGCCAGTCGACGGTTCTCCACTCACCGTCGACCTTGATCTGTGGCGCGGTCAGGCGCGACTCGTGGTTCAGCCCCTCGTACGAAAAGCGATCCCGGTCAGACAGCCAGCACTCGTTGATCTCTTCGTTCTCGAGCGGCAGCACGCGCTTGACCACGTCGTGCTTGACCTGCACGATCAGGTTGGAGCCCAGCGCATCGTGCGGTGCGATCGACTTGCGGCGCGCGAGCTCCCAGGTGCGAGCCGAGAAGCGGAACGGCTTGGACGTCAGCGCACCGACCGGGCACAGATCAATGATGTTGCCCGACAGCTCGGAATCGACGGTCTTCTCAAGAAACGGCATGATTTCGGCGTGCTCGCCGCGGAAGGCCTGACCAAGCTCCATGTCGCCAGCGATCTCCTGCGTGAAGCGCACGCAGCGGGTGCAGTTGATGCACCGGGTCATGTCGGTGGATACCAGCGAACCGAGGTTCTTGTTGACCACGACGCGCTTCTCTTCCTGATAGCGCGACTGGCTTCCGCCATAGCCGACCGCCAGATCCTGCAGTTGGCACTCCCCCCCCTGATCACAGATCGGGCAATCGAGCGGATGATTGATCAGCAGAAACTCCATGACGCCTTTCTGCGCCTTGACCGCCTGCTCGGAGCGTGTCCACACCTTCATGCCGCCGGTGACCGGCGTCGCACAGGCCGGTAGCGGCTTGGGCGCCTTCTCCACCTGCACCAGACACATGCGGCAGTTGGCTGCAATCGACAGCTTCTTGTGATAGCAGAAGTGCGGAATGTAGATGCCGGCCTTGTTGGCCGCGTCCATGACGGTTGCGCCGTCGTCGACGCTGACCGGTTTGCCGTCGATTTCGATCTCTAGCATGAGGGGCCCACGTAGATTTTGCTGCCCTCGTACTGGACTTCGGGGGGCACCAGACATTTCTTGTTTTCGATGTGATACATGAACTCGTCACCGAAGTGCTTGATGAAGCTCTGCACCGGCATGGATGCGGCGTCACCGAGGGCACAGATGGTACGCCCCATGATGTTGCCGGTGACCGAGTTCAGCAGGTCGAGGTCATCGGGCCGTCCCTGCCCGTTCTCGATGCGATGGACCACGCGATACAGCCAGCCCGTACCTTCCCGGCAAGGCGTACACTGACCGCAGGATTCCTCGAAATAAAAGTATGACAACCGTTCGAGCGCCTTCACCATGCAGGTCGTCTCGTCCATGACGATGACCGCACCGGATCCAAGCATCGATCCCGCCTTGGAGATCGAGTCGTAATCCATCGTGCAGTCCATCATCACGTCGGCCGGCACCACCGGTGCCGATGAACCGCCGGGGATCACGCCCTTGAGCCTGCGACCGCCACGCATGCCACCGGCCATTTCCAGCAGTTCGGCGAACGGGGTGCCGAGTTCGATCTCGTAATTGCCGGGGCGGTTGACGTGTCCCGACACCGAGAAGATCTTGGTGCCACCGTTGTTGGGTTTACCCAGTTCGAGAAAGCCCTCACCGCCCAGGTTCATGATGAACGGTACCGAGGCGAAGGTTTCGGTGTTGTTGATCGTGGTCGGCTTGCCGTACAGGCCATAGCTGGCCGGAAACGGTGGCTTGAAGCGAGGCTGCCCCTTCTTGCCCTCGATCGACTCGAGCAGCGCGGTTTCCTCTCCACAGATATAGGCGCCGTAGCCATGGTGCGCGAACAGTTCGAACGAGAAATCCGAACCGAGAATGTTCTGTCCGATCAGGCCGGCCGCGCGCGCTTCGTCGAGCGCGGCCTCGAAACGCAGGTACACTTCGAAAATCTCGCCGTGGATGTAGTTGTAACCACGACTGGCGCCCATCGCATAGGCGGCAATGGCCATGCCCTCGATGACGCTGTGCGGGTTGTAGCGCAGGATGTCGCGATCCTTGAACGTGCCCGGCTCCCCCTCGTCCGAGTTGCAGGCGAGGTATTTGTCGCCCGGGAACGAGCGCGGCATGAAGCTCCACTTCAGACCGGTCGGGAAACCCGCACCACCGCGCCCCCGCAGTACCGACGCCTTCAGCTCGGCGATGATGTCTTCCTGCGGCGTCTTGTCGGCGATGATCTTCTTCAACGCCGTATAGCCGCCCCGCGCCAGATAGTGCTCCAGCCCCCAGGTGCGATCGCCGTCTACCCCGGCGAGAATCAGTTCGCGTGCGCTCATTTGCTATCCAGATCGGCCAGCAGCTGGTCGATCTTCTCCTTGGTCATCCAGCTGCACATGCGGTGATTGTTCAGTATCAATACCGGCGCATCGCCACAGGCGCCCATGCACTCGCCTTCCTTCAGCGTGAACTTGCCGTCCGGCGTGGTCTCGTTGAAACCGATGCCGAGCTTCTCCTTCAGATAGTCGGCGGCATGCACGCCGCCGGACAGCGCACAGGGCAAGTTGGTGCATACGGTAATCTTGTGACGACCAACCGGCGCAAGATCGTACATGTTGTAGAAGCTGGCCACCTCGTATGCGGCCATGGCCGGAATCTCGAGGTACTCGGCGACGAAGGCAATCGTCTCGGGAGACAGCCAGCCCTTCTCCACCTGCGCGATGCGCAATGCCCCCATGACCGCCGACTGCTTGCGATCCGCCGGGTACTTGGCGACTTCGCGATCGATCTGTTGCAATGATTCCTGACTCAGCATCTCTTGCCCGTTCTTCCGGTTAGCCGTGCTCTCGTGCGTTCTTCTTTCCGTCAGCGGTCAATCTCGCCGAACACCACGTCCATCGTGCCGATGATCGCGACCACGTCCGCAATCATGTGCCCGCGTGCAATCTCATCCATCGCCGCCAGATGCGCAAATCCGGGTGCGCGCAGTTTCAACCGGTACGGTTTGTTGGCCCCATCCGAGATCGCATAGACACCGAACTCGCCCTTGGGATGCTCGACCGCGGCATAGACCTCGCCTTCAGGCACGTGCATACCCTCGGTGAAGAGCTTGAAATGGTGAATCAGCTCTTCCATGTTGGCCTTCATCTTCTCGCGCGACGGCGGTGCAACCTTGTGGTTGTCTACGATGACAGGACCGGGGTTGGCACGCAGCCACTCGATGCACTGGCGGATGATGCGGTTGGACTGCCGCATCTCTTCCATGCGGCACAGATAGCGGTCGTAGCAGTCGCCGGTCTTGCCGACCGGAATATCGAACTCCATGCGGTCATAGACTTCGTAGGGCTGCTTCTTGCGCAGATCCCAGGCGATACCGGAACCACGCAGCATCGGACCACTGAAGCCCCACGACAAGGCCTGCTCGGGTGTGACCACGCCAATACCGACGGTACGCTGCTTCCAGATCCGGTTGTCGGTCAGCAGTGTCTCGTACTCGTCGCAGTACTTGGGAAAACGCTGGGTGAAGTCATCGAGGAAGTCGAGCAGCGAACCCTGGCGCGACTCGTTGAGCTCGCGCACCGTCTTCTCGTTCTTGAAGCGATTGACCTCGTACTGCGGCATGCGGTCCGGCAGATCGCGATAGACGCCACCGGGCCGATAGTAGGCTGCATGCAGGCGCGCCCCCGAGACGGCCTCGTAGGCATCCATCAGGTCTTCGCGCTCGCGGAAGGTGTACAGCACCATCGTCATCGCCCCGATATCGAGCGCGTGGGTGCCGATGTTGAGCAGATGGTTGAGGATGCGCGTGATCTCGTCGAACATCACGCGAATATATTGCGCGCGTTCGGGAACTTCGATCCCGAGCAGCCGTTCTATTGCCATGCAGTAGGCGTGCTCGTTGCACATCATGGAGACGTAGTCGAGACGGTCCATGTAGGGCACGGACTGTACCCAGGTGCGTGTTTCGGCCAGCTTCTCGGTGCCACGGTGGAGCAAACCGATGTGCGGATCGGCGCGTTCAACGACCTCGCCATCGAGTTCCAGCACCAGACGCAGTACGCCATGTGCCGAAGGATGCTGCGGGCCGAAGTTGATCGTATAGTTGCGAATCTCAGCCATGACCGACCTTTCCGTATTGTTCCTCGCGGACGATGCGCGGCGTGTTCTCGCGCGGTTCGATCGTCACCGGCTGGTACACCACACGCCCGGCCTCCGGGTCATAGCGCATTTCGACGTGTCCGGAGATCGGAAAGTCCTTGCGGAAGGGATGACCGACGAAACCATAATCGGTCAGAATGCGCCGCAAGTCCGGATGACCATCGAACAGAATGCCGAACAGGTCGAAGGCCTCACGTTCGTACCAGTTGGCGCTCTGCCACAGCCCGACCAGCGAATCGAGCACCGGAAAGTCCTCGTTTTCGGCAAAGGTGCGCAGGCGAAGTCGCCAGTTGTGTGTAATCGACAGCAGATGAACCGCGACGGCGAAGCGTCTGCCGGACCTGCCTTCGTTGCGGTAGGTCGAGTAGTCGACACCACTGAGGTCGATCAACTCCTCGAAACCGAGCTCCTTGTGATCACGCAGCTGCCCCGCAACGGCAAGATAATCCCCGGCAGCAACTTCGATGGTGAGCTCGCCGCGATCGATCACGAGACAGGAAAGCCGATCGCCGACCACCTCGCGCAGCCGCTGCTCCAGTCGTTCTAGCTTTGCACTCATGGATGTCTTCCGTCAGCGCGCGATGGTATTGGTGCGCTTGATCTTGTTTTGCAGCTGAATGATGCCGTAGAGCAAGGCCTCGGCAGTGGGCGGACAGCCCGGAACATAGACGTCAACCGGCACGATGCGGTCACAACCCCGCACGACCGAGTACGAATAGTGGTAATAACCACCACCATTGGCACAGGAACCCATCGAAATCACCCACCGCGGCTCGGCCATCTGGTCGTATACCTTGCGCAGGGCCGGTGCCATCTTGTTGCACAGCGTGCCGGCGACGATCATCAGATCGGACTGACGCGGGCTGGGACGAAACACCACACCGAAACGGTCGAGGTCATAACGCGAACAACCCGCGTGGATCATCTCCACCGCACAACAGGCCAACCCGAACGTCATCGGCCACAACGACCCCGTGCGCGTCCAGTTGATGACCGTATCCAGCGAAGTGGTGACGAACCCTTCGCGAAACACGCCTTCGATACTCATGCCTTACTCCCAGTCGAGTGCGCCGTTCTTCCACTCGACGATGTAGCCAATGACCAGCACGGCCAGAAAGACCATGACCGATCCGAACACGAACCAGGCGACCTCGCCCGCCGCGATGAATTCCTGGAAAACCGTCGCCCATGGAAACAGGAACGCGATTTCGAGATCGAAGAGAATGAACAGAATGGCGATGAGGTAGTAGCGCACGTCGAACTTCATGCGGGCGTCTTCGAACGCCTCGAAACCACACTCATACGGAGAAAGCTTTTCGCTATCGGGACGATGGGGCGCGAGAACCCGCCCCAGAATCAGTGGCGCAAAACCGAAGGCAAGTGCGACCAGGATGAAAACCAGAACAGGAAAATAACTTTCCAGCATCGCACTCTCCCCGGTCAGTTTGCGAGATCTTGCCACACCTGCATGATATTGCAGTGCAGCAATTCGCCACATAAACACGCCCGCATAAGCGGGCGCATCTTTTAATCGTTGGTGCCGACGATGAGACTCGAACTCATACGGCTTTCGCCACTACCCCCTCAAGATAGCGTGTCTACCAATTTCACCACGTCGGCACGTCTGAAGTGAAGCCAGAATTATACGATGTTTTTCGCGCTGCGCAAATCCTGTTTCCGCTTTTTTTGCACCGAATGCTTATTGCGGGATGGAACCCGCCGGAGAGCTCTCGGACTCACGCGGAACCGGCGGCACCGCATCGGTTGAGCTCGGCACCGAGCTCGGCGTCGGGATCGGCGTGACGCTTTCCATGATGCTTGCCGGTTGCTGCATCGTGGAGCTGGCCAGATAGGCCAGACCCAGGCTGGTCAGGAAGAACACCGTCGCCAGCGTGGCCGTGGTGCGACTGAGAAAGTTGGCAGAACCGGACGATCCGAAGATGCTCCCCGCGCCGCCGCTGCCACCACCACCACCGCCACCGAATGCCGCGCCTGCATCAGCACCCTTGCCGTGCTGCATCAATACCAGCCCGATCACTGCAAGCCCAACCAGCACGTGCACCGTCAAGACAATCGAAAAAAGATAACCGCCCATTTGCGTCAATCACTCCAGGTCAAAAACTTCGGAATCAACCCGCCGCAGCGCGGCAGATTCCGAGAAACTCATCGGCTTTCAGCGACGCTCCGCCGATCAGCCCTCCATCACAATCAGGCAGCGCAAACAACTCCGCGGCATTGTCCGGCTTCACGCTCCCGCCGTACAACACCCGCGCCGCCCCGGCCCGCTCGCTTCCCAAGCGCCGCGCCAGCCAGCCACGCACCCAGCCGAGCACGCCCTGCACCTGTTCGGCCGTGGCGCTCTGCCCGGTTCCAATCGCCCACACCGGCTCATACGCGATCACAGACGAATCCAGGCCGTCGGACCCGATGACCTCGTAGAGCGCATCGAGCTGCGCCGACAACACCGCCTCAACTTCACCCGCTTCGCGCTGCGCGAGGGTCTCGCCAACACAGACGATGGGCGAAAGCCCTGCCTCGATGGCGACCCGGGCCTTGTGGCCGACCTCATCGCTGGTTTCACCAAACAGCGCACGCCGCTCGGAATGGCCGACGATGACATAGCGGCACCCCAGATCGACCAACATCCCCGAGCTGACTTCGCCCGTGCACGCACCATCCCCGAAACGAGACAGATTCTGCGCCCCGAGCCGGACCGGCGAATCGACGAGCGCTTCCGCAGACTGAGCAAGATAAGGAAACGGTGGACAAACCGCGCAATCCACGCCCCCCGGCACACCACCACGAATCGCAAACAGCAATTCACGGTTGTCCGCGAGGCGTCCGTTCATCTTCCAGTTCCCGACGACAAGCTTAGCTTTCATCCCATACCTGGTCAGGTAAATCGAGTAGTATAGCCCGTGCGTGAACAGTCGGCAAAGAAAGCGCGCTTCAAAGTGCTGCTGTGGCTACCGCACCCACCGCGTGTCTCACGCGCTCGCGGAAGCGGTCATGGCCGGAAAACGGTCCCGCGTGCGGTTGGCGATGCGCACCAGCGCGAGCATCAGCGGCACCTCGACCAGCACCCCCACCACGGTCGCCAGCGCGGCACCGGATTGCAGCCCGAACAAGGCAATCGCGGCCGCCACGGCCAGCTCGAAGAAATTGCTGGCGCCGATCATCGCGCCCGGCGCCGCGACCGGATGCGGCACCTTCCAGGCCCTGGCCCAGCCATAGGCGATGAAGAAGATCAGAAAGGTCTGAATGATCAACGGCACCGCGATCAACGCGATGTGCAGCGGATTATTGAGGATGACCTCGCCCTGGAAGGCAAACAGCAGCACCAGCGTCACCAGCAACGCCGCCGGCGTCACCGGCGCGATCCGGCGGCGGAACACATTGTCGAACCACTCCAGCCCGTGCCTGCGGATCAAAAACACCCGGGTCGCGTAGCCGGCCCCGAGCGGAATCACGATGTACAGCAACACCGACAGCGCGACCGTCTCCCATGGCACAACGATGTTCGACACGCCGAGCAGGAACACCACGATCGGCGCAAACGCGAAGAGCATGATCAGATCATTCAGCGCCACCTGCACCAGCGTGTACGCCGCATCACCCCGCGTCAGATAACTCCACACGAAGACCATCGCCGTGCATGGCGCCGCGCCGAGCAGAATCGCGCCGGCCAGATACTCGCGCCCGAGCTCCTCGGGGATGAACGGCCGGAACACGACGATCAGGAAGAACCAGGAAATGGCGAACATCGTGAACGGCTTGATCAGCCAGTTCACCGAGGTGGTGATGATCAAGCCCCTGGGCTGGCGGCGCACTTCGAGGATCGCGGCAAAATCGATCTGCACCATCATCGGGAAGATCATCGCCCAGATCAGGACCGCAACCGGCAACGACACCTGGGCGTATTCCATCTTCGACAGCGTCGCCGGCACCGCCGGAAGAAACTGCCCGAGGGCAACGCCGGCGACGATGCACAGCGCAACCCAGACCGTCAGATACCGCTCGAAAAACCCCAGACCACCGGCCTGCTCATTGTCATGTGATCGTTCCGTCATTTGCGTGCGCTCCCGCCTCTACACTCTTTCGCCATGGTTGCAACCGACACGCACCGCGCCGTCACCGGCTGGCGGTCGGCGGGCAGGCACACAGACCGCACTCACGCACAGGCCGCCGCCGTCTCCCGCCGTGCCAGTGCTGCCAGCCGGGCATGATCGTCGGCAAACCAGCCCGTCTCGCGCGCACCGGACACCGCCGCACCCAGCGCCTCGGCCACCCAGCCGGGCAGATCCGGTCGCACGCGGTAATGCACCCACGCCCCGCGCCGCTCGTCGAGCACCAGCCCCGCCTCGCGCAGCATCGCCAGATGGCGGGACACCTTGGGCTGCGAAAGCTGCAGCACCTCGACCAGTTCGCACACGCACAGCGACTCGCAGCCGTGCAACAACACCAGCGCACGCAAACGGGTTTCATCGCCCAGCAGCCGAAACACGGCATCGGGCGAAATCGCGGACAGCGCGTTCAGTCGGTCATTCATTGGCGGCAACTCTAGCACATATATGGTTAAGCGTATATTAACATCGAGCACGGCCCCCGCGTCGCCCACATCCTGATGAAACAAGCTTGCATCCACGGACGAAGACTTGCTGAACCAGCATCCAACCGTCTTCATGTGTCCTTCTTCGGTTTTCATCAACAGGTATCCAGAAATGATAAATTTTAAAATGCTTTGCATTTCCTGAGAGATGCAACTAGTCTCGAGTCATCGTCACAAAAATTTGCAATTTGCCTGCCACCAATGGCCGGCTGAACACACGGTGACTTTCGTCATATGCATTCCGAGCGCTTACATTCCGCGTCTGCAAGCGAAGACGTCCTGACTTTGCGGGCCATCCGTCCCGAAGATCAGGAAGTTCTGCTGCAGATCTTCGCCTCTACCCGTGATGAAGAGCGGCATTTGCTCGATCTGTCTTCTCAAGCGTGGGAAACGTTCGTGCGCCAACAGTTCGACTTCCAGCATGCGCAGTACATGTCGGCATACGCCAATCCTTCGTTCGACCTCGTGCTACGGGAGGGGGAGGTTGCCGGACGCCTGTATGTCGATCGCGGAGCCGACGAAATCCGGGTTGTGGATATCGCGCTGCTGCCCGAACATCGGCGTCAGGGCCTGGGACGGCAAATGCTGGCTGCGCTGATCCAGGAATCGAACGACCGGGGCATCCCACTGGGCTTGCATGTGGAGAAGCACAATCCGGTTATTGACTTCTATTCGCGCCTGGGTTTCTCGCCCCTCGCGGATCGTGGGGTCTACGTCTATATGCGACGCCCTTGTGCGGCAGCGAACAGCATATGAATGCGAAGCTGCCGCTGACCGCCGAATTCGTCGCGCAGATCGGGAGCCAGTTTCTGGTGCATCCGGAGTCGGAATCGACACCCGTGGTGCTAAAGCTGCTCCAGGTGGAGCCACTCGGTCGCTCCGGCCATGAAGGGTGTTCGCTGCGGTTTTCGGGACCCGACCTCGGCGACTTCGCGCATCGAACCTACCTGCTGCAGCATGCCTCCCTGGGGGTTTTTCAGTTGTTTCTCGGTCCCGTCGTGTTCGGCAGGCAATCCAACCCAGCAGCCGGAGAACTGTGCTACCAGGCGATCATCAACCGCCCGAAACCCGGCCACCACAACCCGCCCAAGGAGACCAGGCAGCATGAGTGAAGCGTACGTCGGAGAAATACGTGTGTTCGCGGGCAACTACGCCCCGCAAGGCTGGGCGCTCTGTGACGGCAGTCTGCTGTCCATCGCGCAGAATGAAGTGCTGTTCAGCCTGCTCGGAACAACCTACGGCGGAGACGGCCAGACGACGTTCGCGCTGCCCGACCTGCGAGGGCGTCTGCCCATCGGTATGGGCCAAGGTCCTGGGCTGACCATGCGTACCATAGGAGAATCTACCGGTGTGGAGACGGTTACCCTGACCACGTCGCAGCTACCGCCCCACACCCATGCCTTTGCCGCGGGCGCTACCGCCAGCAGCAACGCACCTCAAGACAAAGTACCCGCTGCGGTCACCGGTTTCAACCTCTACTCGGACTCGGCAACGTCCATGCAACCCCTGGCTGCAGGTACCGTTCACCCAATGGGCAGCGGCCAGGCTCATGACAACATGATGCCCTCGATAGCGCTGAGCTTCATCATCTGCCTCAACGGCATTTATCCCAGCTTTCAGTAAGGAGTGACGCATGGATCCCTTTCTCGGAGAAATCCGCGCCTTTGCGTTCGGTCGCATTCCGTATGGCTGGCTTCCCTGCGATGGACGTCAGATGGCGATCAATCAATACCAGGCGCTGTTCGCGCTGCTTGGAAATCGCTACGGAGGAAACGGCACGACGTACTTCAATCTGCCCGACCTGCGCGGACGCGCGCCACTGCATTTCGGGCAGGATTCCGGAGGTCGGGTGGTTCCGATCGCGGAACAGGGTGGAACGGAGACCGTGGCACTCACCCATTTCGAGATGCCGGCGCACAATCATGGCATGCTGGCCACGAGCGCCACGGCGACGACCAACGTGCCCACGAACGCCGCGCTGGCCACCTGTGCCGATACGACCCATGTTTACGGCACACCCGCGCCGGGCGCGTTGCTGGCCTCCGCTGCCGTGTCGGACAGCGGCGCTGGTGACGGCCATGAGAACATGCAGCCTTCGCTCGCAGTCAGTTTCTGCATTGCCACAATTGGCATTTTTCCGACCCGCAACTGAGAAACGGAGACCTTGATGGCAGACCCTTTCGTCGGCGAAATCCGCGCCTTTCCCTTTGACTTCGCGCCTCTGGACTGGGCGTATTGCAGCGGTCAGTCCATGCCGGTACAGCAGAACACGGCACTGTATTCCGTCATCGGCAATACCTACGGAGGCAACCAGCAGTCCTTCCACCTTCCGGATCTTCGAGGTCGCGCAGCCATGGGCACCGGTACTGGTCCGGGGCGCTCGCCGCGTCTCATCGGCGATGCGGTCGGGTCGGCCAGCGTCACGCTCAATCTCGGCCAGCTGCCGCTCCATGACCACAAGATCGTCGCTCAGGCCGATAACGCCGGGTCGGCCCAACCCGACAACCGATTTCTGGCCCAGGGGGGCACGTCCGGTTCCCGGCCGACACCGCAACCAACCTACGCCGAAGGCACGCTCAATACGCCACTGGCGGCCAATGCCCTCGCACTATCCGGGCAGAGCGGCGCGCACAGCAACATGCAGCCCTATCTGGCGCTGAACTTCTGCATCTGTCTGTACGGGGAATACCCGATCAAACCCTGATCTGCTATGCGCCGGTGCGTTCTTTCCACAGCCCGAACCTCGTGCTCGCTATCTTCTTCCACTTTACCGTGCGGATTTCCTGCCATGCCATTGTCTCAGCGCTCACCATCGTCACGTTCCCGGCTCACCATCTCACGCTTCATACTGATGTGCGGCGCATGGTTGCTGACATTGATGCTGGCGGGTGCCGCACATGCCGCCATTACGGCCGGAACCATCGATTTCGGAACGGGGCACGCAGATGAAGCTCCCATTGGCATCCTCAACGGGATTGATTTCAGAAGCAACGAATCGGATGGATGGGTTTACGGTAACCCGCCCGCAGCCCCCGATTGCACCAATTGTGACGGCATGGGCAATGGTGCTTTCACGATTGACGGTGGCCCAATCACACCCGCCACAGCCATCTTCCGGGCCGCCACACCAGGAAACACGTTTAACGTCAGTAGCGTGAAGATCCTGAATTCCGGTAACAATGAGGAAGTCACCGTGACGGGATACCGTGATGGTAGCCTGGTTGTTACCCATACACTGGATGTAGTTCGGCCCCTCCCCCAGCTCCAGTATATAACCCATGACGTCGATCTGATCAACGTGGACGAGGTACGCTTCACAACGGACACGGACTGGGGAATCATTATCGATGACCTGGTGGTTGCACCCTATACAGCCCCTCCCACCATCACCACGATTGCCCCCGCAAGCGGCCCGGAGACGGGAGGCACGACCGTGGTCATCACCGGCACCAACTTCAACGACGCAACCGCCGTCCACTTCGGTGCTACGACTGCAAGCTACTCCGTTAACAGCGCCACTCAAATCACCGCCACCGCACCGGCAGGCTCCGGTACGGTAGACGTCACCGTTACCACCCCTGGCGGAACCAGCGCGGCACAATCCTTCACCTATATTCCGCTCCCCTCCGTCACCAGCCTCTCGCCGACGAGTGGTCCCGAAACCGGCGGAACGCCCGTCACGCTTACCGGCTCGAATCTCACCGGCGCAAGCGCCGTCCAATTCGGCGCGACCCCGGCACTCGGCTATACCGTGGTCAGTCCCACCCAGATCACCGCCACCGCACCCGCTGGCACGGGGACCGTGTTCGTCACCGTCACGACTCCCGGCGGCACCAGTGCCACCGGCCCGAACGTCGAATACACCTACGTCGCCCCCTCGATCAATGCGGATCTGTCAGGCCTGATCGTAAGCGGCGTATCACTGTCGGCCCCCTTCGATCCGGATACCGTCGCCTACGACGCATCCGTTACGCACGCGGTAGCCTCCGTCACGGTGACCCCCACCGTGGCCGATGCCGGCGCCGCCGTCACCGTGAACGGCGTGCTGGTAGCCAGCGGCACCGCCTCCGCCCCCATCGCACTCGCAGTCGGTAACAACACCATCACCGTGCAGGTCACCGCCGCCGACGGAATTACTCAGAAAACCTACCAGGTCACCGTCCATCGCGCGCCGCCACCGACACCCACCCTCTCGAGCATCGCCCCCACAAGCGGCCCTGAGACGGGAGGTACATCCGTGGTCATCAACGGCACCAACCTTGACGGGGCCACGGCGGTGAGTTTTGGTGCCGCTGCGGCACCCAGCTATAGCGTGGACAGCGCAACCCAGATCACCGCCACCTCGCCGGCCGGGTCCGGCACGGTGAACGTCACGGTCACCACCGCCGGTGGCACCAGCGCGGCGCAGCCGTTCACCTATGTCGCAGCCCCCGCCATCACCAGCCTCGCGCCCACCAGCGGCCCCGAAGCAGGAGGGACCTCCGTGGTCATCACCGGCGCCAACCTTGACGGGGCCACGGCAGTGAGTTTCGGGGCCGCTGCGGCAGCGAGCTTCACCGTGGACAACGCAACCCAGATCACCGCCACCACACCGGCCGGGTCCGGCACCGTGGATGTCACCGTCACCACCGCCGGTGGCACCAGTACGGCGCAGCCGTTCACCTATGTCGCGGCCCCCGCCGTCACCAGCCTCGCGCCCACCAGCGGCCCCGAAGCAGGAGGGACCTCCGTGGTCATCACCGGCGCCAACCTTGACGGG
>ERZ869909.267-NODE-267-length-73337-cov-26.119533_pt1 | contig 73337 bp, 61 predicted proteins | sample MGYA00520892_ERZ869909 | MGnify/ENA primary metagenome ERZ869909 (study PRJEB32215, sample SAMEA104723947) | bioreactor metagenome | biome: bioreactor; feature: anaerobic bioreactor; material: water | place: China | collected 2015-03-12 ...
GCAGGTTCGGCTCGCAGCTTTGTAAGTAATAGTTCTTTTATTTGATATTCGGGGTATAGCGCAGTCCGGCTAGCGCATCCCGACTGGGTCGGGAGGGTCGCAGGTTCGGCTCGCAGCTTTGTAAGTAATAGTTCTTTTATTTGATATTCGGGGTATAGCGCAGTCCGGCTAGCGCACCTGGTTTGGGACCAGGGGGTCGTAGGTTCGAATCCTACTACCCCGACACAAAAAGCCATTTACAATCAGAATTTTTGTAAATGGCTTTTTTATTGGATTATTCAGATCATTGTATTTCAACTGTTTATCATAAAATGATTTATCATACATATATCTTAAAATCCGAATCTTCCGGAAGGCTTTACATTGGACAAACTAGCAATCTCATTGACAGATTAAAACGTCATAATTCAAATCAATCTTTAAGCACCTCTAATAGAGGTCCGTGGATCATAATCTTTAGTCAGGCATTTGCATCACGTACCGAGGCTGTGAAACTTGAGCTTAAGCTGAAATCATGGAAAAATCCTGAAAAGGTTTTGGATTGGATTAAAACCCATCAATCCGGCTAGCGCATCCCGACCTGGGTCGGGAGGGTCGTAGGTTCGAATCCTACTACCCCGACACAAAAAGCCATTTACAATCAGAATTTTTGTAAATGGCTTTTTTATTGAAATATTCAGATCATTGCATGAAAATCGGAAGCATGATTATTCATCAATGGTATACATGAAGCGCTTGATGCTTTTCTTCGGTGTTTTTTCAAATTCTTCAGGATAAATACGGATTCCGGAGAGATTCATATAAGCCGGCAGTTCCTTGTTTAAGCTCCTTCGGTGATTCTCCATAATATCTTTCAATCCCTGTTCCGATATACCTTGCTTGTCAACCGTTTCGTAATCGGGGTAAACCAAAGCATATATTTTGTGATCCTTTTCGATAACAACTGATTCCTGAACAAAACTGAGGTTGTTCAGTTTGGCCTCGATCTCTTCGGGGTAAATATTCTGGCCCGACGGACCAAGGATCATACTTTTACTCCGGCCTTTTATAAAAATAAATTGTTCCTTGTCAATGAGTCCAAGATCACCGGTGTGAAGCCAACCTTTTTCATCGAGCGCTGCTTTGGTGGCATCCGGGTTTTTATAATATCCCATCATAACATTTTCACCACGAACCAGAATTTCTCCAACCTCCTTGTAAGGATCGGGCGAATCAATGGTAACCTCCATAGTGTCAACAATCCTACCGGCAGAACCAAGCCTGGTTTTATCCCAGTTGGCATAACTGATCAGCGGACCGCATTCAGTCATTCCATATCCGATTGAGAACGGGAACTTTATCTTGCTGAAAAACAGCTCTACCTCCTGGTTCAGGGCAGCGCCACCAATAACCACTTCATGAAAATTCCCCCCAAATACATCTACAAGTTTCTGGCGAATCTTTTTGTGAATTACACCGTTTAGTCCCGGAATCTTGAGAAGGGTTTTCATGGCCCCTTTGCTGATGGCGGGCAATATCTGTTTCTTATAAATTTTTTCAATCACAAGCGGGACCGATAAAACCAGCCTCGGACGGATCTCTTTGAAGGCCTGCAAAATTACCTGGGGTGAAGGGGTTTTTGTCAGGAAAGTAATATGACATCCAAGTGTAAATGGCCAAAGAAACTCAAAAGCACATCCATAGGCATGAGCCAGTGGTAGGAAGGAAACAATTGAATCGCCTGGCTCAAGCGGCATGTTGTTGTTAGCATAAACAACATTGGCGATCAAGCTGTTGTGAGGGATCATCACCCCCTTTGTAAAACCCGTTGTCCCTGAGGTATAACTTATTACGGCGAGGTCTTTGTTGGGTATAGGGTCAAACTGCACGTCCACTGGTTTCAGCCCTTCCGGATATCTTTGTGTAAACTGCCCTTCCATGCTTTCAATTACCTGGGTTACTGCCTCAGGCATTTTTGCAGAAATCAGTCGAAAATCAGAAAGGGAAAGAACACAACGGATTTCCGGCATGGCCGCTTCGTCAAGTTCTTCATATATGTTACTAGCAGCCAGCAGCAATACAGCATCAGAATGGTTAACGATGTGATGAACATCGTTCGCTTTAAAATCGGGGAGAATGGGAACAATCACCGCTCCAAACGTAATGGCAGCCAGATAGCTTACGCCCCAATTGGCAGAATTTTTTCCTATTAAGGCTATCTTGTCGCCATGTTTTAAATCGCATGCATCAAAAATTGCATGAAGCTTAATAATCCTTTCGGCCACATCAGAATACTTCAGGCTTTCGCCTTTGTAATCCGACATAGCGTTGATTTCCCAATTCTTACGAATACTGTTCTGAATAAATTCAGTAAGATTTTCTTTCATCATGTTTTGTTCCTCCCGGTTACTCGGTTAATGGTTAAAATGCAAGTGTCAGATGGTTTTAATGCTAAATCATAACATGGCTGCAAGATACATAAAATTCAAAAATGCAAGCCTGTGACCACAAAATTACAGAATTTCAATTGCCAAGAACCTGATGCGTTTCAAAAAACACAATTGAGGTGCCTCATATTGAGGCCAGATTTCACAGGCTTATTTACCTTTGCATACCTAAAGCCTTCCATTGCTTTGCCCATTCAGAAGTTCCGACATGATTGATGATTGCTGCAAACATCTTTTGCACACAAAAGTCAACCTTAGCTGAGAAAAGCAGAAGGCGCCCAACGCGCTATCCTTTAACAAAATAATGACTGCATAAATGAAACTCATCACAAAATATTTCCCAGAAATCAGCCAGGACCAGCTTGGCAAAATTGAACAATTGCAACCTGTTTATAAAGAATGGAACAGCAAGGTTAACCTCATCTCAAGAAATGATTTTCAACATTTTTATGAACGCCATGTGTTGCATTCCCTCACCATTGCAAGGTACATTCAGTTTCCTTCCGGCAGCAAGGTGCTTGATGCAGGAACCGGCGGTGGGTTTCCAGGAATTCCCCTGGCAATATTTTATCCCGAAACTCATTTTCACCTTGTTGATTCAATCGGCAAAAAAATCCATGCGGTCAGCAACATAGTCAGCCAATTAAACCTGAACAATGTGAGCACGTCATGCACCCGTGTGGAAAATATCAGGGGTCGGTACAATTACGTTGTTAGCAGAGCAGTAGCCCCTCTCGAAAAAATGATAGAATTTACTGCTCATTTGCTGGTTGCCGGTAAAACCAGCGAACCCCGGCCCGGAATCATCTATCTGAAAGGCGGCGATACAAGCGCAGAACTCAAGAAAATCAACTGGTTATACAGGATCTATTACCTCAATGAAGTGTTCAATGAAGAATACTTTGAGACCAAAGTCCTGATTCATTTATATCCCTGAAATGCAATGCTGAATTCCTCGGGTAAAACAGTCATGGATAGAAAAACCCGTTGAAATGCATTGCCCAAATCATTGCGAAATAGTGTACGTTCTTGTAAAAGCCAAAATAATATACCTGTCTATCGATTTCCTTTTGTCATTTCAGAAAAATTTTCTTACTTAGCCGTTCAATTTCCGTTATTGAAATAAATTAACCTTAAACTAAACAACTATGACGCAACCAAAAAAGTTTGTTCCTTTTGTCTCGTCCGACTCCGATATGAAGGAGTTCACCCTTCGGGCTTTGCTGATTGGCCTTATCATGTCGGTTGTACTAGGCGCTGCAAATGCCTATCTTGGCCTTAAGGCCGGTATGACAATTGCAGCGGTTTATCCTGCTGCAGTGGTAGGTATGGCTCTGCTGCGTACCGTTAAAGGCACAATTCTGGAGGAAAATTTTGCCAGGACCGTTGGCGCCATCGGTGAATCAGTTGCTGCGGGAGCGATCTTCACCTTACCGGCATTCTTCATCGCAGGCTTATGGGATCCCTTCTTCACACCCGGAAATTACGTTACTTCAACCCTGATCGTTATCATTGGAGGTATTCTGGGTATTATGTTTGTAGCACTGCTTCGCCGTGTAATGGTTGAAGATGCTGACCTTCCTTTCCCCGAAAGCGTTGCAGCGGCCGAAATTCATAAAGCTGGCCGCTCGGGTGGCGGAGGCTCAAAATTACTTTTCAATGCCATGATGGTTGGAGCTGTTATCAAGCTGCTTTCCGAATTCAGGCTTTTTGCCAGATCCTGGGAATATTTTGTGACCTGGGGCAAGAGCACTATCGGAGGAACTGGATTTAGCGGACAAGGCGGTATGTTCCTGGGATCACCGGGAGTAAGTCCTGCCTACATCGGTGTAGGCTACATTATCGGGCCGGTGCTCGGATCGCTTGCTTTTAGCGGTGGTATCATTGCATGGGGACTCCTGACTCCAATCATTCTTTATTTCATGGGTCCCAACCTGCCAATTGCTGAAACAACTGACAGCGCCGTTTGGCTGGCCACAGCCAAGCAGGTGTGGGCAAGCATAGTGAGGCCAATCGCTATAGGCGGTATGCTTGTGGGGGCAACTTTTACACTGTACAAAATGCGTAATAGCCTGATTGCCGGTATCAGCCGTTCAGTCAGCGACGTGAAAAAAGCTGCCGCCGGAACCTCAGCAAAAGTAGAAAGGATCGAAAACGATATAAAATTTAATTACGTGGTACTTGGCATCATAGGTGTTGCTATCGCCACCTTTGCCATTACCTATTTCATTTTCCAGACTTACCTCTGGGTTGCCATTACAGTAGCCATTGTAATGACCATCCTGGCCTTTTTCTTTGCAGCCGTGTCGGGCTATCTGGTAGGCATCATCGGTTCATCAAATAACCCGGTGAGCGGCCTCACCCTGACAGCATTGGTAATCACCGCCCTGATTCTTGTAATATTAGGCATTGACAGTGGCGATTCAGGTGTGGCAGCGGTACTTGGCGTTGCAGCTATTGTATGCGTGTCGGCGGCCGTTGCCGGTGAAATGCTGCAGGATCTGAAATCGGGTCATATATTGGGAGGAACCCCCTGGAAAATGGAAGTGGGCAATATCATTGGAGTGGTAGCCTCAGGTGCAGTTATGTTTTTTATTCTCACCATCCTTAATGACGGCGACATTGCCCGCGGAGCGGTTGAAGGCTATAAAGGCGGTTTTGGAAGCGCCGAGCTCCCCGCCCCGCAGGCCAGCCTAATGGCTATCTTGTCGCGCGGTATTGTGGGCGGCGAAATGGCATGGCCCCTTATCATTGTAGGCATGTTTATGGGTGTTGGCTTTATCCTGATGAAAGTTAAAAGCCCCATGTTGGTGAGTGTGGGCATGTACCTTCCTCTTACCACTACTTTTGCGATCTTTACTGGTGGTATGATTAAAGGCATCGTTGACATGTATGCTGAAAAACGTAAACTGAACGAAGCCCAGAAAGTACGCACCGAGAATGCAGGAATTTTGCTGGCATCCGGACTAATTGCCGGTGAAGCGCTTATGGGACTGGTTGTGGCCATGTTCGCCGTTGGCGGCATGTTCTTCTTTAACTGGTTTGTGTTCTTCCAGAAACCGACCTTCCTTATCGGACTTCTTGTGATTGTTCTCATCGGTTTGATTCTTGTTTATTATCCGTTAAAGAACGCAGGCAAACCAGATGATCCCGCACCTCCAAGTGTTGGTGGTCATTAAAACACAGAACCTGAAAGAGTGTAATTAATTATTAATGAATAACAAAGGCTTTCTTATAAGTCGTTAATGCTGTGCTGTCCGGTAGTTCTTAAGGAAAACAGAACTACCGGACAGCTTTAAATCCCATAGAATTAACCATAAGCTGACAAATGTTTCTGAACGCCCCAAAGCTTAAGTGACTATGAAACAACCTGTTATTTAACGACTTTTTAGAAAGCTAACCTTAACCACCCTGTTACGTGCTAAGATCCATCAAACATAAAAAATACCTGAAGCAAGCCAATTACCTGGCTTTACGGCCTGTTGTACGGCACAGTCACGTCGTTGAGGACGGCGGAAATATTTGTGTGATTGTGCCCAAATTCAGGAATAAATGGCTGGTAAAATTTCTTGTTCCGCCCAGAAAATCACCACATTTCAGAATCAGGCTCGATGAGCTGGGTTCCGCTGTATGGCTTTGCATTGACGGCAAAAAAAATGTGGGCGAAATATGTAACATCCTACATGAGAACCTGGGAGAAAAAATACACCCTGTGGAAGAGCGTGTGACCAATTTTCTGAGCCAGCTTTACAAGCAAGGTTTCATTACCTTTGCCGAACTGATTGAGCTTGATGGCGAATTCAGACAAAATACGCAATAGATATTTTTTTTAACAATCCTAATCAGATAAAACTATGAGCAAATCAATTGTTGACCTCGAACCCAAATTGTTGTGGAAACATTTTCATAGCCTCACACAGATTCCCCGTCCGTCAAAAAAAGAAGAACGCATTATACAATTCATGAAGGAGTTTGGCGAGAACCTTGGTCTCGAAACCATCGTAGACAAAGTTGGCAATGTGATCATCCGCAAACCCGCAACCCCGGGCATGGAAGACCGGATCGGAGTTGTGCTTCAGGGCCACCTGGATATGGTTCCCCAGAAAAACAGCGACAAAACCCATGATTTTGAAAAAGACCCGATTGAAACGATCATTGAAGAAGATTGGGTAAAAGCAAACGGCACTACGCTGGGAGCCGATAATGGAATGGGAGTTGCGGCAGCAATGGCCATCCTTGAAGACAAAACTCTTCAACATGGTTTGGTTGAAGCGCTTTTCACCGTTGATGAAGAAAGCGGCATGACAGGTGCAAACAACCTCCAGCCCGATGTTCTCAAAGGCGATATCCTTATTAATATGGACAGCGAAGACGAAGGTGAACTCTATATCGGTTGTGCCGGCGGAATAAACGGCAATTTTAAATTCGCTTACAAACAGGAAAGCGTTCCAGCCGGAATGAAGGCATTTAAAATCAACATTTCCGGATTGAAGGGCGGACACTCAGGCCTTGATATTCCTCTGGGCCGCGGCAATTCCTGTAAGATCATGATCCGGTTGCTTCATCATGGGATAAAAGACCATGGATTGCATCTGGCTTCCATTGATGCCGGAAACATGCGCAACGCCATCCCGCGCGAAGCCAATGCCATAATTGTTCTTCCTGAAAGTGAGGCCGGAAAATTCAGCAGCTGTTTCGAAAAGATGACCGCCAAAATTAAAGCCGAACTCTCTGTAACCGAACCCGGCTTAAAGATCGCCATGGAAGCAACAGTGCTACCTGATTTTATCATTGACCAGGATACCCAAAACCGCATGATAAAAGCCGTTTACGGCTGCCCGAACGGTGTAATCCGCATGAGCGATGCCATGCCTGGCCTTGTTGAAACTTCCACCAATCTGTCAATTGTCAATTCGGCAAATGGAAAAATTACTGTACTCTGCCTGATCCGCAGTTCAGTTGATTCAGCAAAACAAGACCTGGCAAACATGATGGGCTGTATTTTTGAACTTGCCGGAGCCGAGGTTGAATTCAACGGAGAATATCCGGGCTGGAAGCCCAATCCCGACTCTCTGATCCTGAAACTGATGCAGGATGTTTATAATAAAAAATACGGAAAAATTCCGGCCATTAAAGCCATTCATGCCGGACTTGAATGCGGAATACTTGGAGCCGCTTACCCTAACTGGGACATGATTTCGTTTGGCCCTACTATCCGGTATCCCCACTCTCCGGATGAAAAAGTGAACATCCCTTCTGTAGCCAAGTTTTACGACTTTCTTGTTGAAACACTGAAAAATGTTCCAAAGAAATAAAACAAGCAACAAAATGCCGGAGAAATACTCCGGCTTTTTTTTATAAACTTGTTTTAAAACAGATTTACCAAAAAACATTATTTTTACTATCTGAAAAAATAACGGAAGCACCATCATTACTAACAATCAAACACGTGATTATGAACAAGAAATCAAGTCATTACAATTTGTCATGCACAATTTGTATGCTATTTACCTGCTTTTTGCTAACCGGTTTCATTCTATTCACTCCTACCCGATCCTACCCGCAGGGCGCTGAAGCCAACGAAGGTGGTTCAAAAAACAGGCTTGTTTCAGCAGATTACAGCCGCTCCTCACTTACTTTTTTATTGCTTGAATCCGACCGCTCCTCTACCACCCGGCGGTTCAGAACTGTGATGGAACAGCTCAGCGTCCCCGATAAATTCAACGATAACAACACCAGCCAACGCTCCGTTGAAATCGGGCGCTTTGAACGCGACCCGCTTATGCTGCAAATTCAGCAATCTCAGAACCGCAGAATTAGTGCCGGAAGCGGCCTGGATGAAATCAGAAAAACCATTGAGAACGAACGGATTGCAAATCAGGTGATGGCAAAATGGTGGTCGCGTAAGCCCGATGGAACATTCAGCGTTGATTTATTGCAGGAGCGGGGCGCCTATGATGCCACCGATGCCGACATCATTGCCGCATTGGCAGCCAAAAGGGGAATGGCCAGCGTAATGGATGCCGGCGAGCAGCTCATCAACAAGAGTTATATACTGGTTTTTGACTTTCACAACACAAAAACCATGGAGCAATATTACAATGAAGTTGATGCAGCCAGACGAGAAAGAGCAAAACAATACAATACCCAATTCACACCTGTTGAACGATCGCGTGAGGGTTACAGAACCGATCTTATCGCCCATCTTTTCAAGATTGATTTCAATGATTCGGTAAGTGCAGTTTTCTATCAGGAGCTCTGGATTGATCCGGCCGGGGATGACGAAGCAACACGCGCAAAGAAAAAGAAAAAATTCGAAGAATTTCATTTTCCCATTTCATACATTACCTCAGTAAGTACCACCCAAGAATCATCTCAAAGCAAAGAGGCAACATTTGGAAAAAAAACCGATGAGCAATTGTTTGCCAAACTTGCAGAAGAGTGCCTGGAAGAAGTGCTGTTTCAGCTCTCAGGCATGTATGAGGATTTTCGTGTAAGAACCGCTGTTTACAATACAAGACCCTTGAGAGCCAAAATCGGGCTCAAGGAAGGTGTAAGTGTTGACCAACGCTATTTCGTTTATGAATACCGTCTGAACTCAAGAGGTGAAACCTATTCCGTAAGAAGAGGTGTGGTTCGTGCAACCAATAAGATAACCGACAACCGGGCTGTTGCCAGCGGAGAAACCCAGCCATCAAGGTTTTATCAGACTGCAGGCCGGCGCATAGAACAGGGAATGTTACTCGAGCAGCAAAACGACCTTGGTATTGGGTTCAGCCTTGGGATGGGCCTGGAAGATGCAGTAATCGGAAGCGGTTTCTGGATGATGCTTGAATTAAATGTTTCACAAACCCTGGGCCGCACCGGAAGCAAGCCGCCTCCCGGCATAAAACTTTTTGCCGATGTATCATTCGATGGAATTGAAAGCGAGGATCTTGACATGTCTTTATTATCAGTTTCATTAGGCCTGAGCAAGGATTTGCACATCATGCGCAACGTTCAGCTTATCCCTTTTGCCGGATTGGGGTATGAAGGCGTGAACGCCAGTGAAGACGGTAAAATCCGCACCGGAAACGAAACCGTTGACCTTGAAGCCAAGGAAGAAATCCTTTATATAATTTATGGACAAGCCGGTATGCGGCTGGGAATCAACTTAAGACATAATATTCAGCTTCTCGGCTCGGCAACATATGTTGTTGGAAATTACGATTCATATACCACAAGCAATGAAAAGCTTGAAGACAAAGAACTGATTCTGCCTGACGAACTGCAGGCAAGAACCGGCGGGCTACAGCCCCGGATCGGCATCAGAATACAGTTCTAGAAACTAGAGATATACTCACTCATTAAATCAAACCGATATGAAAAAAACAGTTTCAACATTATTAACGCTTGCACTCATGCTTGGTTTTCTTTGCATGAACAGCAGTTGCAGCGCACAACGCAAAAAAAATCCCGCTGCTTTTTACGATTATGAAGTAGAATGCATGGGAACCGGAAGGGATGGAACGCAATTAATTAAAGTGTGGGGCTATGGGAAGAACGCCAATAAAGCCATTGACCAGGCCAAGAAGAATGCGGTTCATGCAGTAATATTCAGGGGAATTGCCGCCGGAAAACCGGGCTGCATGCAACGCCCACTTGCCACCCGTCCGGGAACAGAACAACAACACCGTGCCTATTTTGAAGCATTCTTCAAAGACGGTGGCAAATACCTGAATTATGTTGCTATCACTTCCGACGGCTCAATTGACCCCAAAGACCGGCTAAAGGTTGGAAGGGAATACAAGATTGGGGTTATCGTTACGGTAATGCATGCGCAGCTGCGCAAGGAGCTTGAAGCAGCCGGAGTAATCCCGGCTCTTGGACAGGGGTTCTGATCCGGCATAAAAATATTTTTGTTAATCCGATTCTGCCCTGGCAGATCATAACATCACGAATTATGAAATGTCCATCCACAAAAGTGTACTCAATGAGATGATCAAAGCATGGACATTCCATCGGCCATAGAAGTAAATCTCATTATTCAAGAAACAGTTATTTTTATAATAATCAATTATATAGCAAAATTTTAATCAGATGAAAAAACTCATTTTAACTTCGCTACTGTTAGTCACATTTTCAACGGCTTACTCCCAGGCACGCAAACCCACCATCATGGTAGTGCCCAGCGACTATCTCTGCATCACCAAAGGTTATGTGATGACTTTCGACGACATGGGAACCGCACGACAACTGCCGGATTACCGTTCGGCACTTCAGCAAAGCTCCGATCTTTTGCTGGTAATAGGAAAAATTAATACCATGATGGCCGACCGGGGGTTTCCACTGGTCAACCTCGAATCGGTTTTGAAAAATCTTGAGGAACAAAGCGCCGAAGATGCAATGACGATGAGCCGCTCAGGTTCAGATCTTGCTGAGAGTCCGCTGGATGCCCTCAGAAGAACTGCCAGGGCCGACATCATCATACAACTCACCTGGGATGTGAACGTTACAGGTCCCCGCCGCTCAGTAACATTCAATCTGCAGGGACTGGATTCATACACCAGCAAACAAATTGCAGGCGCCCAGGGAACAGGAACCCCCTCCTTCTCAGCGGAACTCCCTGTATTGCTCGAAGAGGCCGTGCTCTCACATCTGGATAATTTTAATGCCCAATTGCAAGCACATTTTGACGACCTGCTTGAGAATGGACGTGAGATCAGCCTGAGGATCAGGATATGGTCAGATTCTCCGATAGACCTCGAAGAAGAGTTTGACGGATATGAACTGGGCGAGATCATCGAAGAATGGATGGCACAGAACACCGTTCACGGAAGGTTCAGTACAACCCAGGCATCAGAAAATATCATGGTGTTTGATCAGGTTAGGATCCCTTTATACAACGATCGCGGACGCGCCATGGATTCACGTATGTTTGCACAGGAGCTCAGACGATTCCTTGGCAGAGCCCCATATAATTTAGACTCCAGGGTATCAACACGCGGGCTGGGTCATGCCCAGTTGATGATCGGAGAAAGATAAATATACAAACAAATTAAAAATCAATATTATGAGAACATCAGTTATAATCATGCTTGCGTTCGTTATTTCAGGCATGTTAAACCTTGAAGCCCAGAATGTTCAGGGCAAATCAGATGATCTGGCCAGGATTACGCTGAACGCCATCGTTCCTGAACAAGTGGCCGAGATGCCTGATGCAGCACGCAGTTTCCTTCAGAATAAACTCAACCAGATTGCTACAACCAACGGCTTAGGCGGTGTGGAAATCAACCCCAGGTTTGTGATCACATCAGGAGTTCATATTCTTACCAAAGACATTACCCCCACAGCGCCCCCGCAAATTGCATACACCCTCAGCTTCACGCTGTATATTGTGGATGTGATTGAGCAAAAAGTTTTTTCAACAACCAATATCGAAGCACGGGGGGTTGGAAACAACGAAACCAGGGCTTACACCGAAGCCATTAAAAACCTGAATGTACGCTCGCCCCAGATCAAGAATTTCGTAGAAACAGGCAAAGTAAAAATCATTGAATACTACAATTCACAATGCGATTTCATACTTACCGAGGCACGCTCGATGGCCGGACGTCGTGAGTTTGAAGAAGCTATATTCAAGCTTACATCCATTCCGGAAGTGTGTAAAGAATGCCACGCACTGGGCATGGAGGCCGCCGAAGGCCTGTATTTGCAATATGCTGAATTCCGCTGCGATCAGTTACTTAATGATGCCAAAGCCAGGTGGGCTGCCAATATGCATTTTGCCGGAGCACAACAAGCCGCCGAACTGCTTTCACAAATTGACCCGGAGGCCTCATGCATTCCGGCAGTGAACAGGTTTGTGGCTGAAATGAAGGAACGCATCCTGCAGGTTGACCAGCGTGAATGGGACTTTAATGTGGCCACCTTCAGCGAAAGAGCCCAGCTTGAAAGCCAGCGCATCAGGGCAATCAGGGATATTGGCGTTGCCTGGGGAAGCAGATGGTACCGGACCTACTATTTCGATCTGAGCTGGCTCTGGATGTAATGCCACAGATTAATATTCTGATCACCAACAAAATAAGATCATGAGAAAAACTGCATTTATTATTTTAGCATGGCTCATACTGGGTTCACTCGCATCCACGGCACAGGAAAGAGTTATTGACAAAAGCCAGCGAAACCGCCCGGCATGGGTTGATGGCGTTCAGGCCGATTACATCATTGCTTTAGGCTCGGGATCAACCATTGACGAAGCCCGCGAAAATGCCATCATCAGGGTTAAGGAACTGATTGTGACATCAATAGCCGATAATGTAAAAACACGTTCGGAGTTAAGTACCGAGGCTGTAAACGACAACAGCGTACATAGTTTCCTGCAAACTTACAAATCGCAAACCCTCACCCAATCGGCTGACATACCTTACCTGCAGGGAATTTCGCTTGCCCGGGTTGAGGAATACTACTGGGAAAAACTCGAAAACAGACAAACCAAAGTGCAAAAAGTGCATTACCACGTCAAATATCCATTTTCGCGGCGTGAAATGGTACTGCTGATTGATGACTTCATTACTGCTGACCGCGCTTTGACCCGGAAGCTGGATGAAATCATTGAAGGACTGGGTTCGCACAATACTGTTGAAGACCTCCTGCAAGCCGCCCGGGAGCTGGAACAAATGAGCAAGACTTTTATTGACCAACGTAAAGCCCGCGCCGATCTGGGACTGGTGCAGGCCAACAATATGCTGAAATCCATTCAAATCGTGCTGCATGAAAACACACCCGGCAGAATGGTTTATGGCCTGCAATTGGGCGAACGTCCGATGACCAGTTCACAGAAACCAAATGCAAGAAGTAAATGCGCCGTTATACAGTCAGTTTTGCCTGAACAGGATAAAATGGTGATAAGGTACCACTACGATAATTGCTACGACGATCCTGAAAACGCGATAAGCATTGCCTATCGTTTTGACAACGCCAGAATCGAAAATTCTTTTCACTTCAACATCAAACAATATAGCGTCGAGATATTTCTCAGCGATGATATTGTTTTCAGGGCTATGGACTGGCAAGGCGACTACATTACTGAGTTCGATTGTTTTATCACCGTTCACTCAAAATATGAAAGCCCGTTCTATATTGACCGGATTGTGCTTAATTTCAGAGGCCTGCCGCCTTTGATGTTCAACAACCTGAATGTTGAGTTTGAAGGAAAAGGTTCGCACAACCTTACCTTGAAAAGCTACACTGCGCTTGAAGCGGCGGCATACAGCAGTTCAAAACCTGGTATGAGCCTGCTTTCGGGAACCATACATTACGGATCAGTATTCACCGACGAAACACAGGTTTACAGGATTTTCAACCATAAATTTGTAACTGATTGGTAGAGAAATTGTAAAAGACACAAAAAGTCTGCAGAGGTATTCCTTCAGATTGAACGCACATTGCTTTCATAGATAGTTACATACAAACAAGCTAATTTCAGTTAATAGAAATTTGGAATTGGAATTTGTTTGTGTTTTGGAATTTGGATTATTTTTACCCTATGCTTATACATGAACTAAATACCAATCTGTTAGATCATTTGCTTGAATTCGTTTCGGAGAACAAACGGAATAAATTCGACGAGATCATTCAGAACCGGACGCGATATCTGACAATAGTGCTTGAAGACATTTATCAGCCTCACAATGCAAGTGCGGTGCTTCGTTCATGCGATTGTTTCGGCATTCAGGATGTGCATATTATCGAAAACAGCAACAGATACGAAGTAAACCCCGATGTGGCGCTCGGATCAAGCAAATGGCTGAGTTTATACAAATACAACTCATATGCCCATAACACCAAGGCATGCCTTGAAGCGCTAAGAGATAAAGGTTATCGTATTGTGGCAACCACCCCGCACGAAAAAGGTTGCTTGATTGATGATCTTCCGCTTGATCAGAAAACAGCATTGGTGTTTGGAACCGAAATGCGGGGTTTAACGGAACAGGCACTTGAATTAAGCGATGATTTTGTGAAAATACCCATGTATGGTTTCACTGAGAGCTTCAATATTTCAGTTTCTGCGGCCATAAGCCTTTACAAACTTTCGGAGAAACTTCGCAAATCGGATATTAACTGGAGGTTAAGCGAAGAAGAAATAACTGAGGTAAAGCTTTCGTGGGCCAGGCAGGTTGTAAAAAATGCAGCCCTGATCGAAGCTCGCTTTCAGAAGCTTAATAAACCGGAATAAAAGTCTTGAGGGTTTCGCTATTATTCATATCTTTACGGCAGGTAATTCTATTCATTTTCTAAAATACTGATTCTATGGGAAAAGGAGATAAAAAAACCAAGAGAGGCAAGATTGTTGCCGGTAGTTATGGCGTTCGCCGTAAAAAAAAGAACAAGAAAAGCTACAAGCCAGTAGTCGCCGCTCCGGCCCTTGTAAAAGAAAAGCCTGTGAAAGAGAAAGCTGCTGAGGAAGTAGTAAAAGCCAAAAAGGAAACACCGGCAGAAGAAAAGCTGAAAACCGGGAAAGTGCAGGCAGAGAAAGCACAGGTAGTTGAAGACCAGGAAGCGGAATCAAAACCCGTTGAAGTTAAGGAAGAAAAACCGGTAAAAAAACCTGCTGCAAAAAAGGCCCCGGCCAAAGCAAAAAAAGCCGAAGAACTCCTGAAAGAGGAAACAGCAGAGTAATTGCAAAACGCAACTTTACCACGAAAAAGATGAAAAGCCGCTGCTTTTCATCTTTTTTTTTCAGAAACCGAATGTGATTAAGTTGATCTGGAATAGCTCTTGTAAACCAATTCCCTGAAGCGGTTTCCCCTGTGCTCGAAATTCATAAACCTGTCGTAACTTGCTGCGGCAGGCGATAAAAGGCAGGAGCGCCCGGGGGCAGTTGCAGCTATTGCGCCGGCAATCATGCTGTCAAAATCGTCGAACCATTTTTTGTGGTATTTTCCCGGAAAATCATCTTCCAGTTCCTGCATCAGGCGTTTGCCGGCGCCACCGGTAAAAAAGAGATTTCTGACCCCTGTATGTTCAAGATACCGCCTGAGACTGCCATACTCAATTCCACGATCGTAACCGCCAAGTATCAGTGTATCAACATCACCTATGGTTTCAAGTGCATAAATTACAGCTTCCGGAATGGTTGCTATGGAATCATTGTAAAACCTGATACCGCCAAATTCGCCTATAAACTCCATCCGGTGGGGCAGCGCCTGAAATGTTTCTGCTGAACTGCAAAAATCTATTCCGTCCATTCCTGCAACCTTACAGGCTGCAATCGCCGCAAGCCAGTTAAGGAGGTTATGGTTTCCCCTGAGGGAATGCAAGTCAGGTATATTACAGATATTTTCCACCAAACCGGAAATTTTTGAAAAAACCTCCCCTGCTTCCGTAAAAATCTTTGTGTCACTGTGTTGGCTGATGGCATAAGGAACAAGCTTTGAAGCCAGGGGAATACTTCTGATCAGGTCAGGTACGTGAAGATCAAGATGATGATAGATGAAATAATCATCGTTTGTTTGCCAGCGTGCTATATTATACTTCGCTAACTGATAGTCATAATAATCTGCGTAATGATCGAGATGCTCCTGAAAAATGTTGAGCAGGATGGAGACATGGGGAGAAACCCTGATACCCTCGAGCTGGTGTGCAGAAAGCTCAAATACGATGAGTGTATTTGTATTTATGCGGTTCAGAACATCAAAAGCAGGAACCCCGATATTGCCAATCAGCAGTACATCCTTACCTGCGGCAGCAAGCAAATGATGTATGAGGCTGGCCGTTGTGCTCTTGCCTTTGGTTCCGGTGATGCCAATGGTTTGGCTGCGGAATGCTTCAAGAAACAAAGCCGTTTGTGAAGTAAGTTTGCCAAAATCAAAATCTTCGGGAAATTCTTTTAATGAAATGCCAGGGCTTTTGATGATCAGATCGAACGACCTTAAATGATCAAGGTAATGCGCACCGCACTGAAAATAATTTAATGGATGTGTGAAACCTGTTTCCTGAGCAAGGTCTTCACGGCGGTCGGCAAGGGTAAGTCTTTGTTCAGGATAAAGATCTCTCAGCAGCCTGTATGTTGACCGGCCTTCGGCCCCCAGGCCCAGAATCAGCACATGCTTACCGATAATCTTCCGATCAAGAAATTCTCTCATCCATTTTTGATTTTAACAGTTGAAGCAGATTTTCGGGGACTGCATGCAAGGTATTGAACTGGCTTAAAATGCTTTCAAAATTGCAGTCGCCTGGCTTGCAGGAACCGTAATTTTTATAACCCGCCAGCAAGACGGGAAGATGACCTGCATCATATCGCATCATGGCAGCATGCAGGGCCGCATTCACTTCGTCAACAGTGCCAATGCAATCGAAAGGTTTTTCGCTTTCCAGGCCGCAAAGCTGATCGAAGTATAACTGTAGATGAGGATCATCCAATAAATTGTGGCCAAAAATTTTCAGCAGTTCAGCCGGAGCAAGGAATGGGGAAAGGATGATAAAAGTAAAAAGGCATTTAGGGCATTTGCCACACCAGATGCCTGCTTTGCTCCCGACATTGCAACTTCTGAAGAAATCATGGTATTTTTCGAAACCCGAGAACAGGGAGGCAATCTGCAACTCATTCAGCGGCCTTAAAAAGCTGAAGTATTTGAAAGCGGGGCTGATGTAGTGGCTGCAATATTCCCTGAAGTCCTTCTCAAATGCGTAACTCTTTGAATACTGATGGTTGATCATTGTTCCGGGAATACTTGGCTCGTTGGCGCTGCTTTCGTTGCTCAGCACAATGTTTTTTGATCCGCTCAACACGGCCGGAATTAATGAATAGAAAGCCAGCAAAGCCGAAAACGGAGTATGACCGTTCAGAAAACCCTCTTCGTTCATGCGAAGCAGCTGCGGATCAAGCGTTCGGTTAATGATCACTGCCTGATCCGTTTTGAAACCCGCCGCATTTACCACATCCAGCGCAGCCTTTGTGGGGTTCAGGAAAAAAGGAATGACACGGTAATTTGATTGGGTAAGGATTTCAAGGGTCACAACAGAATCCTTTCCTCCGCCAACCGGAACAAGATTCAGTTCATTCAGTTCCAGATTATGTCTTTCAGGATCGTGGCCGGATTCACATTCGAATGTCAGAAAGTCATGATAATCCGGCACTATTCCGTTGGTGTGGAAAAACTCGCCCAGTCCGTGGTAATAAAGATTTTTCCACCATTCCAGCGCTTCCGGTTGCAGGCTGAAAGGCTTTACAATGATACGCGGCGGGCAGCTTGTTTTCCAGTAGCTGATCATTTCCGCCATTCCAATGTGAAACACAAGGTTATGAAGGAAAGAGTCGTTCGGAAGTTGATAGACCAGTGGTTTCAGGGAAATGCTGAATTCCGGCTCAAAGGTGATTATACCGGAAAGGTTAAAAATAAAACGAACCCGGATAGCATGGTGATCGCACTCAATCTGATAGCGTTCAAACACCAGGAAAGGAAATCTCTTTCTAAGTTGATGGTATTTATTTTGGTTCTGACCCATGCAAAAATGGTATAAAAATTGATTACCTTTACCGTGGCTAAGGCTTTGCAAAAATAACAATTGCCCCTTGTAAACGTTTAAGAATCTGAAATAGTAAGCAACATGCCTGTAAAAAAAGAAAATAAGCAGTTCAATACGATCCCGCCGGAAGCGGGCCGTATTCTTATTTCCGAACCTTTGCTGCAGGATTTCTATTTCAGGCGTTCTGTTGTTTTATTGGCCGATCACAGCGATGAAGGCACTTTCGGCCTGATTCTGAATAAACCTGTTGATGTTCGCTTCAACGACGTAATAAAAGGCTTTCCCAAATTCAAGGCGCCGCTTTACCTTGGCGGGCCGGTGCAAACAAGCAACCTTTACTTTGTTCACACCCTGGGCGACCTGGTTTCTGGCAGCATGAAAATACAAGACAAGCTCTACTGGGGCGGTGACATTGAGCAAATCAAGGAAATGATGACATTGGGCCAGCTAAACCAGCAAAACATCCGCTTTTTCATTGGCTATGCTGGTTGGGTAAGCAAACAACTTGACCGCGAGCTTGATGAAAATTCTTGGGTGGTTTCCAATGCTTCAACTGAACAGCTCATCCTCAGCAATCCTGAGAACCTCTGGAGGGATATCGTGAAATCCCTTGGCAAAGATTTTGCCTTCTGGGCAAATTACCCGCCCGATCCGCTGCTCAATTAATTGATTTCTTTCAACTAAGATCCTATGTTTCTCCGTGCCAGAGAAAAGCCCTTCGGGGAAAAACTTGCCTCGCTGATAGGCGGGTTGATAATACAAAGAAATCCAAAATCCAAATTCCGATAGCTATCGGAACAAAATCCAAAATAAATCTAAAGCTCAAAACTCAAAAAAAATCCGAACTCCTTCTACCGCATCTTGAGCGAAGCGATTCCGTCCCGAGAGCTATCGGGAGCTATCGGAACCCGAGAGCACAGCGATTTGGGAACTGCATTTGAGCGAAGCGATTCCGATAGCTATCGGAACCCGCACCGAGTTTGCGAGGTCGGGAACTGCATCACTGCATCACTGCATCACAAAAAAACCGACAATCCCGTATATACGGGAGTTAGTTTCACTCCCTAAGCGCCTATCCCCGTTTGAAACCATCAGAAGTGGATTATATTCCAAAACACTTCACTCGGCAAGTGTATGGTCTATTTCAGAACCAAGTAAACTGTGTGGGATCATATAGACAATGAGTAACATAACGGCTGCGATGATAACCCAAATGCGCTCATTTCTGTTGCGGTAAACCCGGTACAGGGCGATGAGCCAGAAAATAAAGGCAACAGCTGTTTTGTTATCCGTAAGATCGGTGCCAAATGGCCAGCCTGTCCAGTAGTCACCAAAAGCATACTTCTGCACTATGGGGCCAAAAACCAGGCCGCCAAGGAAAATGAATATCACAGTCAGCCACGCAAACAGATAGGTGTTGCTGCGCCTGAAAATTGCTTCAAAGCCGGTTCGCATGGAGAAAATCATGGCAAACAGCATAAAGATGATATGTGGAACCAGGTAAATGCCGGGAACGTATCCCTTGTAACGCATAATCACATGATCGGCGTTGATTTTGATGCGTTTATAATCATGCTCGAGAAAGATATCGTATTTCACTTTCCCTGCCGGTGGCTGGCTGGGAATGTAAGCCACCAGGTGCTCGCCCTCCCGGACCATTGGCAATTCTGTCCATGAGTCATAGCTTTTGTAACGACGGTATTTGTAGGTGCCTGTAATATCAACATTTTCAACTTTTATGCGGATAGCAGCATCTGCACCGGTTTCATGTGAGCGCATCAGGCTGTAGCGGATGGTTTCACCGGCAAGCTCAACACTGCCCCTTACAGGTTTAGTGGGGCCGGTACGACGCTGATAAACCGATGTTGCCAGGGTTAAGACGATGGTGAGTGTCCAGAGAATGAATGAGTTGATTTTCATTTTTGAGGGTTTTATTTAAAATGATTTTAAATTAGATGGCAAATATATATAAAAGTACATACACACCAATAAAAAAGCACGCCTAAAAAACTTGGCGGCGACCTTTGCCAACATATTATCGGGTTCCAGAGATTTTGCTAATGATACCATCAACCGCAATAATTATTTCGTTCTGTTTGTGATGTTTCTGCGCTTTAAGACACCAGGCAGGGTAAGAATGACCCAAATGCCATTCCGTGATGTTGTAATACAAAGAGGCTAATTCTTACTTTTGTGACCTCGGTCATAAAAATGAATTATGAACTATCACTTTATTGCTATAGGCGGAGCGGTGATGCATAACCTGGCAATTGCACTGCATCACAAAGGCCATCGGGTTACCGGTTCGGACGATGAAATATTTGACCCGGCAAAATCACGTCTGCATGGATTGGGTTTGCTGCCCGAAGCATTTGGCTGGTTTCCGGAAAAAATTCATCGCCAGCTTGATGCAGTTATTGTGGGGATGCATGCCCGCAAAGACAATCCGGAGCTTGCACGCGCCCTTGAATTGGGTATTCGTGTGTATTCTTTCCCTGAATTCCTGTATGCTCAGGCTTTGAACAAGAAACGTGTGGTGATTGGTGGCAGCCACGGTAAAACCACCATTACGGCCATGATCATGCATGTACTGAAACGCTGCGGCATGGATTTCGACTACCTGGTTGGTTCGCAGGTTCAGGGATTCGACGTAATGGTGCGCATAAGCGATAACGCACCGGTGATGATCTTTGAAGGCGACGAATACCTGGCCGCCCCTTTCGATCCCCGGCCAAAGTTTCACCTTTACCGCCCTCATATTGCCCTGATCAGTGGAATTGCCTGGGACCACATCAATGTTTTCCCTGATTTTGAAGATTATGTGGAGCAATTCCGCATTTTTGCAGAAATGACCGAGCCGGGCGGATCGTTGATTTATAACCAGGAAGACGAACTGGTTCGCGACATTGCACTCAACCTGCGTCGGAAAGTTGTACTCATTCCCTACCACACGCCTGATTACACTGTAAAGCAAGACCAGAGCTATCTGCTGCACAGGGATAAAGCCTATCCGCTTGCAGTATTCGGGAAACACAACCTGCAGAATATTGCGGCGGCCTGGAAGGTTTGCCGCGAATGTGGCGTACCGGATGAGGCTTTTCTTCAAGAAATTGTTAGTTATGAAGGCGCAGCACGCAGGCTTCAGAAAGTGGCCACTTATGGTCAAACAACAATATTCAGGGATTTCGCGCATTCGCCGTCCAAGCTAAAAGCTACGGTGGAAGCTGTTAAAGAACAATTTCCTGAAAAGAAACTCATTGCAGTGATGGAATTGCACACCTTCAGCAGCCTCAGCGCTCGTTTTCTCGAAGAATACGAAGGCTGCATGCAACCTGCCGACGAAGCATTTGTGTTTTTCAACCCGCACACGATAGCAATGAAAAAGCTGCCCCCTATAAGCGAGGCAGAGGTTTATCAGGCATTCCGGAAAGAGGGGTTAAAAGTGTTTACCCAATCCGATAAACTCATACAGGCATTGAAAGACACAATACATGATCGTTGTAACCTGCTGCTGATGAGTTCAGGAGACTTTGATGGCCTGGATATAGGCCAGCTTTTCTAAAAGGATCAGAACCTTATTCCCATGCCTGGTAATACGGCAGCAGGCTAATGGTGGTTTCATCAGGTTCAGTAACTGATGTTACCAGCTCCAGTTTCTGCGAACCGGCAGGCCAGATCACTACAGGTACTTCAGTACTCCCGAAACTGCCGTTTGAACTCACATATGATTCAGAATTCAGGCACTGGCAAAGGGCATACATATAGTAAGAGTCCTTGCTGAATTGATGTAGTTTTGCTGCCGCCAGGTCGGGAAACTCAATGACAACTTCGGCACACAGCATTGCATCTTGTTCATAGAGCCTTTTGCTCACAACATAGGCCATCTGATATTCTTCCTCAATGCTGCTTCCGTAAAGATAAGTGGTGAGCAGTTCATCAAAGTCTGATTCAGAAACGTCCATACCATCATCCATTATTGACAGAATGTTGATATAACGGATGGTGAGGATACCGGAATTTTCGCCTGTGAACTCAAAGGTGTATTCCTTTTTTTCAACTGTTAGGCAACCGCTGAACAGTATGGATGTTGCGGCAACCAGCATAAAAAACTTGATAAGGTTTTTCATCATGATGGAGGTTGATTTGTTCCGCCAAAGGTAAGATGTTTTTATGCTAATTTTGCAAACACCTTAAAAATACTACAAATGAATATTTCTGTTGACATCAGTTACTATCCGCTCTCCCAGGAACACATTCCCCCGATCCTGGACTTTATTCAACGCCTGAAAGCACATAAAAACCTTATGGTTCGCACAAACGGGCTAAGCACACAGGCTTTTGGCGAATTTGACGAAGTCATGGAAATCGTTAAAAATGAAATCCGTGAATCATTCAAGCTGCCGAATTCTGTATTTGTGATCAAAGTTGTGAATGTTGACCAAAGCGCTGTGTAAACTTTATGATATTACTTTCCTTTTTTGAAATCTTTCGCCAGAACATACTGGAAACCACCTGGCTTGAAATCGTCGCTGTGATTTTTGGATTGCTGAGTGTGTGGTATGCCAAAAAAGCGAATATCCTGGTTTATCCTACCGGGATCATTTCGGTGCTCATCTATGTGTATATCTGTTTCTTTGCCATGCTTTATGCTGACATGGGTATCAATTTTTTCTACTTCGTGATGAGTGTTTACGGATGGTATAACTGGACGCGCAAAGGCCCCGACCGCAAGGTAATCCGCATTTCGTACAATAGCGCAAGAGAGCAATGGATCGCTGCCGGAGCCACCGTGGTATCCTATTTTGTGATCCTGGGTTTGATATGGGCGTTCAAGCATAAGGATCAGGAATATATGAATTCATACATTCCATATGTTGACTCGTTTACCACATCCATCTTCCTGATAGGGATGCTGCTGATGGCTCGCAAAAAAATAGAAAACTGGATTTACTGGATTATCGGCGACATTATCTCCATTCCGCTCTATTTTGCAAAAGGACTGGTATTCACCAGTTTCCAATACACCGTTTTCCTGGCCATAGCCATCATGGGCTACATTGAATGGAAACGGTTTTACAGGGAAGGCAAAGCATGATAAAAAGGATTGCAATCACCGGCCCGGAATCCACCGGAAAAACGTGGCTGGCCGAAAACCTGGCAAGGCACTTTCACACTGTTTTTGTTCCTGAATTTGCCAGAATGCATCTGTCTGTGATTCAAAGACCCTATACATACGACGACATCCTTATTATAGCAAAGCAACAGTTTCATAACAATCAGCAAGTGCTGCCCGGAGCCGATGCGGTCTTGTTTCTCGATACAGAACTGATCGTTACCAAAATCTGGTGCGAGGTAAAATATGGCCGATGCCACCCCTGGATCATTGACCATATTGGCAAACAACACTTTGATATATATCTTGTGCCCGACATTGATATTCCCTGGGAACCCGATCCCCAGCGCGAACATCCCCACATGCGCGATTATCTGATGCAGCTTTACCTTAAAGAACTTGAAACAAGGCGTTTCCCTTACCGGATTATTGGCGGGGAGAAAGAAGAGCGCCTGAAGAATGCGATAAAAGCTTTGGAATCGCTGGATAAATTAAGAGGTGAGTGTTGAGAATAAGTCTTAGTAATCAGCAACTTCAGCGCTTCTGAAGAGAAGGTCAGCCGATTGCAGCACTTTTAGCCGCAGGTTTTCCGGCAATCCGGGCGTTGACTCCAGGTAACGGATCACCATTGAAGCAACCTCACTGCTGTTGTAGCTGGCCAGGGTGGCATCCAGCCAGTTTTTGGGGAAGAATATATCGCCGGTTTGCTGAATTTCTTCAAGCATATCAAGGCTTTCAGCGATATATTTGATACCAGCCCCTTCCCTGATTGGGTGGTGGAGATAATAAAGGGCATCAAGCGCCCACGGCTCGGGATTGCGGTTCAAAGGATTCTTCAGGCTCTCAAAAAAACTGTCCCTCACGGCCATCTGATCCGACAAAGCCGGCATAATAAAAGCTATTCTTCTTTTGCGATCGGGATTATCAATACGTTGCAGTTCTTTCTCCAGCAACGATTTACCATCTTCAATACGCAAAGCTGTTTCGCATGCCAGTTTGGTCATGTTGAAATCGCTGATTGGAAAACCGGGTATCTGAATTTGCTTGTTGTATAAACCAAGCATTACCTGAGTGTCCTCAGGGCTGTAAGCCAGACTGATCCAGGTTTCCAAAACAATCTGTTTGCTTTCAGCAGGAACAGCATGCAGTTTATCCCAGAGCATCTCAGCGGCATTTCTGTAAAAGTCAGCATGATGAACGGGATCGGAAAAATTAAGTGCCAGTGTGGTGAGGTTGCTGCATAGGTAAGCGGTAAGTTGGGGATTGCATTCATTGGACAGGGCTTTTAAAAGGATGGCTGCATAATCGCTGCGGTTCAGTGCGCCATTCAAGAAGTCTTCATGCAGGTTCATAAAAATTGCAGCACGCAGGTTTTCGTCTTCAATTTTGTCGGGGTTATTTATAACATACGCCTTATCTTCCTCCCTAAATGGAAAGTAGCCGTATCCATTTCCTCCTCCGTTCAAAACAACCAGCAAAGGCGCACGCTTGCCATCGGGTGTGGGTATAACTGAGTAAGGTGTTTCGAACCAAACGTCCTGTGTCATATTGCCGGATAAATAAACCATACCGGCGCTTAACATCTGGGCCGGAAAAGGTTGCATGGGCGGTTCATTCACCTGGCTGATCACCAGCGACCGCACCCTGGTTTGCTGGTTGGCCTCTATCTGACAGGTAATTACCGGCATACCTTTGCCATATACCCATGCCTGGCTCCATCGGGTAATGTCTGCTTCGCTGTGGCGGTCGAAAATCCTGACCAGATCGTCCCAGCAGGCATTTGAATGGGAATAAGTGCGCAGGTATTCGCGGACGGCACTCCGGAAATGATCAGCCTGCATGATCGTTTCCAGCTGCCTGAATACAATGGGCGCTTTGTTGTAGATAATCGGGCCATACAGGGTTCCGGCCATATTCATGTTTTCCAGTTCCTGCCTGATCGGATGGGTTCCGGCGCTGCGGTCAATGGAATAACTGCGTGGATAATGGGAAAGTAAAAAGTGCAGCCTGTGGTTGATGTCAGGAAACTGTGGCTCTATCATTTTATCGGCCATGAACCCGGCAAATACTTCCTTGAGCCAGACATCGTCAAACCACTTCATGGTAACCAGGTTGCCGAACCACATATGGGCAGTTTCATGGGCTATAAGGCTTGCTTTTCGCAACTGCTGGTTCAGGGAGGCATTTTCGTCAAGCATCAGCCTGTCGTCGCGGTACCAGATGGCCCCCGGATGCTCCATGCCGCTGTACTGAAAGCCGGGCAAAACAGCGATGTCAAATTTTTCGTAGGGATAAGGTATGTCTGTGTAGGTTTCTAACCATTCAAGCGCCTCAAAGTGCCGGCGAAAAATAGCCGGTGCATTTCGATTCAACTTTACCGAATCTGTTTCGCGGTGAAACATGGTGATGCTTCTGTCTTCATGATCCTGGGTCAGACTTTGAAACTTCCCGGCAGCAAAAGCAAACAGATAAGTGCTGATTGGTTGTTGCATACTGAAATACATATTCCTGCGGCCGGCAATTTCATCATCTGAAATAAGCGGGCCATTGCTCAATGCGGTCCATTCGCCGGGGATATCAAGCCGAAGCGTAAAAGTGGCTTTCAGATCGGGTTGGTCGAAACACGGGAAAGCCGTTGATGCGCGGTCGGGAACAAAAAGGGTATACATAAAGTCACCGGAACGGTTCAGTGCCTGATCCGATGTACGAAAAGCAATCTCAACGGTGTTCCGGCCCGGTATGACCCAGTCCGACGGTATCAGTATGTGTTGGTTCAGGTAACTGTAGTCCGATGTTTGCCCATTCACCACCACATCATAAACATGAGATGCATCAGGCTGAAAATCAATATTTACGCCGTGCAGCGCCTTGAGCTGGTTAAAATGAAGGATCACCTTTCCGCTTACTGCCTCTTCGGGGTTTTCCGGTATGTGGAACCATAAATCATAATGAACATCGGCCAGGTGCTTGAACCTGTATTGGGCCAGCCCGGCCGAAACCCCGGGTTCGTAAAACGAGCGGGTACGTTTGCATGCCGGCAAAAAAACTACAATGAGCGATACAATAAGAAGGAAGCGCCTTGTCATAACCATATCATGATTAGTAATGCATCTGCAAACCTACATCTTTTTGTTCAGATGGCCGGTTTGGCCTCAAACAAGGCTGCCTTGATCTTCTCAAAACCCTTACCTTCGCTCCGGTAAACTTACGCTTATGCTTCACAGGGGAAAATTCCGGCCCGGCAAACTCATTTTGTTGCTGATATTGCTGCTGTTGATCCTGTTTATTACCTGTATCCGCGTTAGCAATCTCTTTAGTGACCCCACCTCCACCGTATTATTCGACCGCAACACCGCACTGCTTGGTGCAAGGATTGCTGCCGACGGACAGTGGCGCTTTCCCCACAACCCAACGGTTCCCGAAAAGTTTGAAAAAGCCCTGATCACTTTCGAAGACAAGCGTTTTTACCGTCATCCCGGAATTGATCCGCTGGCCATTGCCCGGGCTTTGCAGCTGAACCTGAAAGCGGGCAGCAATGTAAGCGGCGCCAGCACCCTCAGCATGCAGGTTATCAGGCTTTCCCGCAAAGGCAAGGCCCGCACCATTTCCGAGAAGTTGGTGGAAACAGTCATGGCGCTGCGGCTTGAACTCCGGTTCAGCAAAAAGGAAATTCTTGCCCTGTACGCTTCCAATGCCCCTTTTGGAGGCAATGTGGTGGGTTTGGATGCGGCCGCATGGCGTTATTTTGGGCGAAACGCCGAAACACTTTCCTGGGCTGAAGCAGCCACACTTGCTGTATTGCCCAATTCCCCCGCACTGATCCACCCCGGCCGCAACCGCCTGGCATTGATGCAAAAGCGCAACAGCCTCCTTGAAAGACTGATGCAGCGGCAGGTTATTTCTCCGGAAGATTTCGAACTGGCGCTGCTGGAACCCCTGCCCGACCAGCCGCTCAGCCTGCCCCTGGATGCTTTTCACCTGCTCGAACGCATGCATCTTGCAAGTCCCGGATCCATCATTCATTCCGCGATTGATGCCAGGCTTCAGCGCAATGTAATGCGGATACTGTCGCAATACAACTCCATGTACCGGACCCGTCAGGTCCACAACGCTGCGGCCCTCATTCTGGATAACCGCAGCGGAGAAGTAATCGCTTATGCAGGAAACATTTTTGATCCGGCCGGCCCTGTTCAGGGAGGCATGGTTGATGTGATCACCGCACCACGCAGCGGTGGCAGCATACTCAAGCCGTTTTTATATGCAGGCATGCTTCACGAAGGCCTGATCACACAATCAACCATCATTGCCGATTATCCTTTTCAGACCCCGGGCTTTAGTCCGCAAAACTTCGATCGCCGTTTCGATGGCGCCGTTCCCGCTTACCGTGCCCTGCAGCGTTCATTGAATGTGCCGGCCGTGCGCATGTTGCAGCAATACGGGGTCGAAAAATTTCATTTTCTGCTTCAGCGCCTGGGCATGAGCACACTTCACCGGCCGCCATCGCATTACGGCCTCTCGCTGATCCTTGGCGGCGCCGAATCTACCCTGTGGGATGTAACAGCCATGTATGCCAGACTTTCAAGGGTATTGCAGCATTATCCGTCTTATGATGGCATGTATCATCCCGCTGATCTTTTTGAACCTTCTCTCCTGCTTTCTTCCCAACCATTTGAAGCATCCGATATATCAGCGATAAGGCCATTGCTTGAACCCAGCGGGGTACTGGATGCCGCTGCCATCTGGCTCACATGGCAGGCTTTGCTGGAAGTAAACCGGCCGGAAGAGGAATCGGGTTGGAAAATGTTTGCCAACGCCCGCCGCATAGCATGGAAAACAGGCACCAGTTACGGCAACCGCGATGCCTGGGCCGTGGGCACAACCCCCGAATTCACGGTAGGCATCTGGGTGGGAAATGCCTCTGGTGAAGGCCGCCCCGACCTGACCGGTGTGGGTTTTGCCGCCCCCATCCTTTTCGACGTCTTCGGACTGCTTCCTGCCACCTCATTCTTCAGGCAACCCTACGACGATATGGCACAGGTAAACCTTTGCCGGCTCAGCGGCCATATTGCAAGCCTTTACTGCACGGTATCCGATACGGTTTGGGTTCCCCAAAAATCCCTGCGTACGCTGAACTGCCCTTATCACCTGCCGGTAAACCTGGATTCGGAAGGCCGTTTCAGGGTAAGCAGCGCCTGTTACGAAGTGCATCGCATGCAGCGGCAATCCTGGTTTGTTCTTCCACCTGCCATGGAGTGGTTTTACCGCAACCGCAATCCCGATTACAAGCCTTTGCCACCATGGAAGCCTGGCTGCTGGGATGCCAATGAGCGCAACCCGATGCAACTGATCTATCCTTCAGGAAAGGTAAGCGTAATGATTCCCCGCGAAATCGGCGGGCAAGCCGGACGCCTGGTGTTGCAGGCAGCCCACCGCGATCAACATGCGGTCATCTTCTGGCATCTGAATGGCGAATACTTAGGTGCAACCAGCGGAGAGCATCATTTGGCCATCAATCCTTTGCCCGGTTCGCAAAACCTTGTTTTGGTTGATGAAAGTGGCCATCGTTTGGAGCAGAGCTTCGAAGTAGTTCCGGGCAAAAATTAAGCATTCGTCATATTTGGGGCTTGGGTCTTTTTTTCACCACATAGCCACAGTAGCCCACATAGTAAATCCCACATAGAAATCTAATTTAAAAACCTGGTAATCCCCTTGTTAGTAGGTGTTTTGAATTTTGAATCTTGAATTTGGAATTTGTTTCGTGCTTCGTCCCGTCCCGATAGCTATCGGGAGCTATCGGAATTCGTGCTTCGTGCTTAAAACTCTTCCGTCTCCGGTCTTCCGTCATTTTTTCACCACATAGACACAGTAGTGCACATAGAAAATCTCACATAGAAATCTCTAACCCATAACAAGACGTTTTGGAACCCCCAAAAGCCTACTAGTCCGATAAAAAATCCTCCATGTTTTCCGGAGTAATGGTCTTAAACTCTGCCTCGGGATAAGCATTAAGAAAAGTTTTGGATAGCCTGGCGGTTTTTTTAGGATTCCATTTAAATTCGTAAGCATAAATCTTTCCGTTGCGTTCTTCCAGATAATCTATTTCCTGCTGTGCGTGTGTTCTCCAAAAAAAGGTATTGGCCCAAATCCGTTTGTAATGAAGGAATTTCCGACGCTCGCTTACAAGAAAATTTTCCCACAGGGCGCCTGTATCATTTCTGAGCGCCAGAGGATTGTGGTTGGCTATGAGGCTATTTCTAATGCCATTGTCATAGAAATATATCTTTCGACCACTGCTGATTTCGTTCCTGAGATTTCTTTTCAGTGATGTTAACCGGAAAATAATAAATGCCTTTTCAAGCAGATCAATGTAGCTGCTGATTGTGTTTTTGTCCACCTGCAACAAACTGGAAAGTTCGTTAAAAGAAACCTCAGAAGAGATTTGCAATGCGAGCGCTTGCAAGATTTTACCCAAAATTTCAGGCTTTCTGATTCCCTGAAATTGCAGTAAATCTTTATATAGGTAACTTTCAGAAAGCTGGGTCAGGATTTCAAGTTCATTGCCTGTTCCTGTAATTACTTCAGGATACATACCAAAAATAAGCCGGTTTTCCAGTTGCATCTTCGCTTCAAGAAATCCGGCGTAATCCAGCAGTTCTTTCCACGAAACCGGATAGAGCATATATTCCCACTTGCGGCCTGTTAGTGGTTCGCTCACTTCATTGGCGAGTTCAAGTGATGAGGAACCGGTTACAAAAAGCTGCACATCAGGCATTTCATCGGTTATCAATTTTAAGGTTAGCCCAATATTCTTCACCCTTTGTGCTTCATCAATAAAGACCACCTTGTGATTACCGGCAATCCTGCGCAATTGCTCCGTATTGGCACCCTCCAGAAGCGTTTTGGTAACCGGATTATCACAGTTAAGAAAATAATAGTCATCAAATTCACTAACGATCTTTTTGATCAGGGTGGTTTTCCCGGTTTGTCTCGGCCCTAAAAGAACGATTGCCTTGCCCGTACCGGTTTTATTCCTGATTATTTGTTCAAGTTCACGTTGTATCATATCAATAAATTTTTACAAAAGTATTAAAATAGTGAATACAATCACTAAATTAATACAAATTTAGTGATTATAATCGCTGTATTTGTAAAATTTTTATAAAGGACAGTTTATCAACATCTTACAACTTTGTGGAAGTCATAGGCTTTTTCCATTATGGCCAGAGGTAGTTTAAGCATGATATAATTGATGAGGTAGGTATTTTCGATTTTCGATTTCCAATTTCGGATTACCGAATAACGTTCACCGATCTCCCTCTTCCGCCGTTTCTTTACCACAATAGACACATTAGATCACAACTTGTCCCGCCGCGGCGGATAGAAAATCTCACATAGAAGCCAAATTTCAAAACCGAGAACATTCTCCCCAGGCAGGAATCTTGAATCCGAAATCCAAAACCTGAAATCCGGAATCCTTCCAAAACATCGCCAAAAAGCGACCGCGTACTTAGGAGATTGGTTAGTGTCGATTCCTAAACGCATCAATCCCAATCATCTTCACAAAAACCTCTCAAATCCAGGCGCGGGAATGATCATCACGCAGAGTTTCTGCTGGCATTGATATTTCCATACAATGAGCGGGTAACCATTTTCTCAAAAATTTCTTTGTGCTTCGTATCGCTTTCCAACATCTGCAATGCATACTGCTGAACAACAAGCAGAGGCAAAACAATTTTTTCCCTGACTTCGATTGATTTTTTCGTAACCGGCTCTTCTTCCATCAGCTTGCTATATCCTGAAATCAGCAAAACCATCTCTTTCGACAAATTGTATTCTTCATACAGAATATTCCAGAATTCAGCATAATCCGGGTCTTTGCCGATGTAGCTGGTCAGATTGAAATTGGATTTGGCAAGCGCCACCATACTGTTCAGGATCAGAATTTTAAAATATGGAAATCCGTTGAAAAGCGTTTTTAAGTCAGAAAGCCTGCCGTCGTCTTTTAGCTTTTTCAGTGCCGAGCCTATGCCGAAAAAGCCTGGCACATTCTGTTTTAGCTGGTTCCATGATCCTACAAATGAAATAGCCCTCAAATCGGAAAGGGTGAGCTTTTTATTTTCACCGCGTTTTGCCGGCCTGCTCCCGATGTTGGCATTGCTGTAGAATCGCAGGGTACTTTTATTTTCGAGGTAGGGAATAAACATCGGATGGTTTTTCAGCGCCAGGTATTTCTGGTGGCTCAGTTCCGATAATTCTTCCATGGTTTTTCTTGCCTCTGCCGAAATGGTGTTGGCATGGCCGAAAACATGATGCGATAAGGCTGCTGTGATCAACTGTTCAGCATTGTACCTGAAATGATCGTTGGTCCCGAACCGGCTCGAAATGGTTTGTCCCTGTATGGTAAGCTGAATTTCATCGTTGGCGATTTTCTGGCTCTGTGCTGCATAAAACAGGTGGGTTTTTCCGCCTCCTCGGGCCGGCGGGCCACCACGGCCGTCAAAAAATACAGCTTTGATCCCATAATCTCTGCAAACTGCCGTCAGGTCCTCCTTGGTTTTAAAGAATGACCAGTTGGCTTTTAAATAACCGCCATCTTTGGTTCCATCGCTGAAGCCAAGCATCATTGTTTGCCTGTTGCCACGACTTTGCAGATAAGCCCGGTATCCTGGGTTCTGAAAAAGAAATTGCATGATCGAACGGGCATTTTTCATGCCTTCCATTGATTCAAACAATGGAATGATATCTACCGTCAGCGGATTAGTTTTCGGGGAGCGCCATCTTAGCAGGGCGAAAACAAAAAGAACCGAAAATATATCTTCCGAATTACTGATGATGTAGCGGTTGCAGCCTTCCTCTCCGTTCTTTTCCTGAATGATCCTTATCTGCCTCACTGTTTCGATGGTATCTCTGATGATGCCCGGTTCAAACATCTCAGGGTGCACCTCGATGCGTTTGTTTACAAGCATCTCAACTAAAGTACTCTGATCCAGATCATCAATACTGCCGTTTAGCAATCCCTGCTTTTGCAGGATGGCTTCAACCGTTTTTTTGTGAACCTCATGATGCTGCCTGATATCCAGAGAAGCAAAGTGGGTCTTAAAGATATTCACCCTGGTGATCAGTAATTCCAGTTCGTCAAGAAAGAGCCCGTTGTATTGTTCATTTATAATTTGCCTGATCTCGAGTAGCGGTTGAATGATCTCACTGAAAGAGAGCACTTTTTCAGGATCATAGATACAGGGGTAAACTGCGCTTCGCAGATTGATGATTTTTTCTTCAACATTTTTGAAAGTCAGTTTGTGGCTTAGATCATCAATGTCGCGATAATAACAACCCATCAGGGCCATGCGTAATTCATCAGCAACCTGAAGCGTGAGTGGAGCGGTGACAAAGGGGTTTCCATCGCGATCGCCACCCGGCCAGAAACCCAATTTCACAATTTCATAATTATGGAAATCATTGTTTTGTAAGAGCTCTTTGAGCTGGTCATGGATCTCTGCAACAGCGCTGTAATAAACATTGCGAAGGAAATAGATGATGTTCTTTGCTTCATCAAGCGGTGTTGGCTTTTTATCCTTTCCAAAAGGGGTCATGCCAAGCTGCTGCAGGCTGATATCAATTTGATTGATATCGTTTTGGATAATCTGTTCACGAAGCCTCTGTATAATATCAAGCACCGAAGGAGGATAAAACTGGGTAGGATGTGCTGTGAAAACGAGCCGTGCGCTGAAATCAGTAAGTTTTTCAGCAATCTGTGTCAGCGATCTGCTTGATTTTATCATGTTGACAAAATCTTCTAACGACAAGCGGTTTCCGTCGCGTTGAATATTTTTAAACGCGGCATCTTCTACACTGTCGAACAAAACAATCTGTCGTTCAACGTATTGAATCACCCTGAACAGGAAGTCAATTTTTTCCTTTTCGTTGCTGATAGTGGTGTGCTTCTCAAAAAAAGTATCCAGTATTTCTTTAGGATCCAGGCCGGATTCAAGCCCGTGGCTGCTGTGCTCGCTAAGCAGTGGCAGCAGCATCCCGGTTTTACTGATGTTGCGATAAGGCAAACTGAGGAAAAGGCTATTGAAAAGGTTAAACTTGTTGATGACAAGTTTGTCGAATGCTTCAGATTTTTTTTGCTTGCTCATAGATAATTAACACTTGAGAAACGAGTTGGTTTGTGAACCATCATTAATCAGGATTGCCGATTTCAGATTTCGGATTGCCGATTACTGAATACCGCTTACCGATCATCCGCTTCCGTCTTCCGTCTTCGGTCTTCCGTCTTTTTTTTACCACATAGACACAGTAGAGCACAACTTGTCCGCCGTGGCGGATAGAAAATCCCACATTGTTTTAAAACCTTGTAAGCCAGTAGGATTTAAACTTCATAAATCGTAAATCGCTATTCCTTGTTCTTAGATCAAATTCTTTAAACTTTAGACTTTGAATTTTGAGCTTTGAGCTTAACCCCTGGAATTTGGAACCTGCCTCGCCGGTAGGCGGGTTTGGGTCTTGGGCCTTTATACCAGCAACTTCACCACCACCTTCACCAGCATCTCTCTGTCATCGGGATTGCTTTCGGCAAGCATCAGTGTGAGGGCAACCAGCGTGTTGTTATCAAGCACTTTGATGCCGTAATTATCAGTCAGGATTTTGTTTTTGTGCAGGAACCAGATAAATGTAGCAGCGGCAATACGCTTATTGCCATCCACAAACGAATGGTTCTTCACAAGGAAATACAGTAGGTTAGCGGCTTTGATTGCTGGCGCCGGGTATAGTTCTTTGCCGTCAAAAGTCTGATAGATGGCAGCCACCGAACTCTCAAGCGACTGATCCTTTTCAACGCCAAACAGATCGCCGGCGCCGAATCTTTGACGCATTTCCTTCACCAATTGACGGATATCAGCTGCAGTAACCCGCACTGATTCTTCATCCCGGATCGCCACTTCAAGCCGCTGATGATCATACTGATCCAAAATCTCAAGCGCATGGCTGTAATCTGTGATAACGTGAAGCAAGCCAACTGCTTCCTCCTTTTCCAGTGCTTTCCCTTCGGTGATCCTGCCAAAGTACCTTACCACATTCACCAGTTCCTGCGCCGAATTTCTTCGATTAACCGATTCCAGCAACTTCTCCTTCAATACTTTTGTAGCCCAAATGCGGAATTGGGTACCTCGTTTCGAATTTACCCGATAGCCAACAGAGATAATAGCATCAAGATTGAAAAATTTTATCGTCCTGGTAACCTGCCTTTTACCTTCAGTTTGAACTACCGAGAAATACTCGGTAGTTGAAAGTTCATCAAGTTCCTCATCAGCATAAATCTTTTTTAAATGCAAGCCAATCGTATCAGTGTCTTTTCCAAATAGTGTAGCCATCTGCCTCTGATTTAGCCAAATGGATTCCTTTTCAAAGCCCACCTCCAGTTCCACCTGTGTATCGGGAGCAATGTATTTGATGATTTCGGACATGATTGCTTCAATTGTTGTGATTATTCTAAACGAAGATATTTGATTAAAAGCATTTTACAGCCTTGCTTCATTCATTCAGCTTGAACTTGTGAAAATTTTGCAGGTGTTCAAAACCTTTCTGAGAATGTTTTCCGGTATTTGGATTTCGGATCCTGGGGTTCAATTAACGATCAAATAACAATCAAAAAGCAACTTCATGATGCGTGCTGCAATTTCCGCTGTTCGGGTTTCGTCTGATGATATTTCAATAATTAACCATAAGCCAATCTTTTATAAATACTGCTCAAATTGAAATGCAAGTACAAATGTACGACAATTACCACTTCATCTAATTTTGAATACCGGTTCCGGTAAACAATTACCGACTTAAAGCAAAACATTTCGGATTTCCGATTTCCCACTTCCGTCTTTTCTTTACCACAACTTGTCCGCCGTGGCGGATAGAAAATCCCACATAGAAATCTAATTTAAAAACCTGTTAATCCCCTTGTTAGCAGGTGTTTTGAATTTTGAATTTGGAATTTGTTTCGAATTTCGGGATTCGTGCTTCGTGCTTAAAACCACTTCCGACTTCCGTCTTCGGTCTTCCGTCTTTTCTTCACCACATAGACACAGTAGCCCACAACTTGTCCGCCGTGGCGGATAGAAAATCCCACATTGTTTTAAAACCTTGTAAGCCAGTAGGATTTAAACTTCATAAATCGTAAATCGCTATTCCTTGTTCTTAGATCAAATTCTTTAAACTTTAGACTTTGAATTTTGAGCTTTGGTCTTGACCCTTTGAATTTGGAACCTGCCTCGCCGGCAGGCGGGTTTGGGTCTTGGGCCTTTATGAATTATCCCCTGATAAATCTATCCACCAGTTCTATCAGCCCGGCAACCGGCTCAAAATAAGGCAGCACTTTTTCGTTGTCAAAGTCAAAAAGATCATCATAATCGCCTTTTTGCCGCCAGGTAAAGAGTTGGGAATATAGTTTTCCGAACTCAGCAGGTATTTTTTCCGTTTTGATAAAATGCTCAGAAAACATAGCCTTAACGCCATTATGGGTGGAAGGACGGAGATTTGAGTGAAGCAACAATGCCAGCACTGCATAATAGGCAGCATAGTAAAGCCTGTTGATGGCAGAATTCCATTTTTCATTTTCTGCAAGAATATGAGCATCATCAAGCGTATCTCTTGCGCGCTCAATCCTGTATCTGATCAGGTCGGCTTTGGTTCCTGTCATTGTATTTTTATTGCTTCATTTTCAATATTCTGAAACAAGGGAGAATGATTGTGTCTTTTTTCCCAGGCTTCCTTTGGATAAATCAAAGGTGAAATAACCTCGCCTGTTTCCAGTTCAATTTCATAGAATTCATCCATGATCCTTGTTTCCAATTCAAAAGGAATGTGCCGGGCGTTGAGAAGTATCAGCAGGTCCCAGTCAGAAAATGGCCTCGCATCTCCTCTTGCCTGAGAGCCATAAAGGTAAACCTCCGCATCAGGATACCTTGTATGCGTAAGCTCCCGCACCTTTCCAATTATCACTTCTCTGTTTGCCATAAAGCAAAAGTAGTAATATTCTTAGAGTTCTGACAAATCCCAAAACTCTTACTAAAATATTTCGGATTGATGATTAACCACAATAGGCACAATAGTTCACAATAGAAACCCCACCTGGAAATCTATTTTAAAAACCTGGCAATCCCCTTGTTAGCAGGTGTTTTGAATTTTGAATTTTGAATTTGTTTCCGCCACGGCGGACAAGTCAAATTTCGGAATTCGTGCTTCGTGCTTATCCCTTCCTCCACTTCAACTTTTCCACATCTGGCCACCACTCCTTCCTCGCCGGCAGCAAAATCTCCTTTCCGGCAAATTGCCTGATGCTGTAACTGCTTTCTTCCTCCACAAACCAATCTGAAACTATTACCCTATAATCCTCACTAATTGTAATAAGCCTACGGTCAAAGGCGCGGTGCAGGTTTGGGCACAAAGCTAAGCCATTGTGAAGGCTTCCCATTTTTAGTACACTTCAAAAGTAGACATTTTCATTTAAATGTTACAGGGTGCGTTCCAAATGTGCGGAGTGGAGCGAAGGCGTAGCCGAAGCGCAACGGAGCACATTTGGGATCGCTTGGGTTAAACTATTTTTTATTCTGTAATTTACGGGTGATATATTACCTAAAGCCTGGTGAGGCCTGTAATTGTTGTAATCCAATACCCAGGAAGCGACAGCTTCCCTCACCTGATCAATGTTTTCAAATATATACGCATCCAGTACCCCCTCACGAAATGATCGGTTAAACCGCTCAATATATGCGTTCTGAGTCGGTTTCCCTGGTTCTATATACTTGAACACTATTTCGTTCGCCTGGCTCCACTGTTCAGCCAGTTTAGCTATGAACTCCGGTCCATTGTCCATACGTATTTGCTTGGGTTTACCGTATTTGTTGACCAAATGCCTAAGCATCCAGATTACCCTGCTGCTTTTAAGAGAGTAATCTGTCTCGATGAATAATACCTCTCGGTTGTAATCGTCTATCACATTAAATGTTCTGAACTTTCTTGTTTGTTCTGTGGCATCGCTCATGAAATCCATACTCCAACTATGCGTGAAGATGGTAGGGGTAGTCAGGGGCTCTTTTACTCTGGCAGGTAATCGCTTCTTACACTTACGCCTGAGGGATAAGCCAAGTTGCTTGTAAACCCGATGTAAACGTTTATGATTGATCACTTCGCCTGAATTTCTGAGTCTGTAATGACATTTCCAAAACCCCTCCCGAGGATGGTCAGCTGCAAAGCTCTCAAGGTGTTTGATGATGTATTGGTCATCTTTTACGCTTTTATAAGCCATGCTGCTCCGACTGGTTTTTAATAAACGACACGCCTTGCCGATGTCTTTGGGCCGCTCCTGTTGCAGCGAGTCAATTATAGCTCGCTTCTCGCAAGGCTTTAGAGCTTTTTTTCGATGATATATTTCGCCGTTTCCAGTTCCAGCGCCAAATTGGCATACATACGCTTGAGCTTGGTGTTTTCTTCCTCAAGCTTTTTCATGTGCTTAAGTTCACTGGCTTCCATGCCGCCATAGCGCTGACGCCATTTGTAAAACGTGGCGCGTGAGATCCCATGTGAACGTGATAGGTCCTCGACGCTTTTGCCTTGGTCAAACTCCTTAAGAATGCCGGCAATCTGTGTTGGTGAAAATTTACTTCTCTTCATAATTGTACAAGTTTAAAGGTTTTTATTTTGTCTACTTTTAAACTGTACTAATTTAGGGGGAGCTTACAATTGGTAATGGTATCATCATAGCTGATGCTGAATGGCACAATGTGGCAGGCATCCACCATTGTAACATTAATGGTAGCATCCACCCTGAGGCCGGAAATGCAGCAAGTATTATTGTAAATCTTTGGCACTTCCCGTTTAAAAATGCCGCTGCGCACAAAGATCTCTTCCTGGTAAGTTTCTTCATCAAGCTTGCTCTTCAGTTCTTGTATCCTGGTTCTGTATGTTTCAGCGCCTTCCTGAAACATTTCATTGGTGAGGGTTGTAATGTATCCGTTGCCGCCACCCGATAAGTTGTCCTTTGTATCCGGAAAATATTTATTTAGCAGAGTATATTTCAGAAATTTTTGGAAGCTTAGCAAAAGCTTAACGTATAAGTTTCGTTTAGGACTATTTATTTTTTATAAATACTTTTACGATGTAATGCAATACTATTGGCAGTTCTTTATTGAAATTAATATCATTTGTTCTTTCTTCTCTGCACTTAAAGTAAACTTTTTTATTTGAAATGTCCTTGTTTCCAATCAGTGAATACTTAAATAATAAAGTGATTAGCTGATCTGATTCAATACTAAAGGAATGCTGTTCAATCATTTCACGTAGCTTACTGTAGCTAAAGTATTCTTCATTACAAAATCTTTCTAGCATCTGATAAATACCCTTAATTTCATTATTATCAAGAAATGCTACAAATTCATTATTTACCTCATCTATGGCTTCTTTTGAATATTTACCAAGTAATTGGTTAACATTGGAAGGCTCAAGTGGAATATTGAATTCAAATTTAGAAATTGGTAGAAAGAATAGAATGAGATCACGAGGCTTATAAAACGTATGCTCAAGAACATATTTAAAACTTGAATCTTTGTAGTAAGTAGTATCTTCTTGAATTAAAGAATTCCAAGCACCTCTCTCGCTGAATAGCGGAATGTCGTTCTGAGAGAAGTTCTTTTCGATTCGTTTATTTATAAATCGTTTGATTTTTAGAAGATTCTCATTCCTGCTAAAAATTTCATGTTCATACCATGAAATTAAAATTCCGTAGCTTGAAAAGATCTTTGCCGTATCAGAGTCTGCCAACCTTAGCACATCTGCAATATCGTCTCTCAGAAGTATTATTACTTTTACATCCAAGCCATTTTTACCAAAATAATTTATGTTATAGTCTTTTGCTATGCGTAATAGCGCTATTAAAATAGAAACATGTTCTTTACTTGTTGCTTTAAACCCAATATCGAGATCATCAAAAATTATAAAATATTCATTATCAATATCATCAATACTAGTGAGTAAATCAATTATAGTCTCTTCAAGGTGTGGAATCAATTTATAAAACGGAGCTTTTTCTCCTCGCAACTTAATATCTCTGCTAAATTTTGAACTAAACCTCCTGAAATATTCAATACTCACTTCGAATCCTTGATTACTAATAACTTCTACTATTTCATAACTCTTGATGTCAATGAAACCAGAATTTCTTTGTAAAAACTGCTTCAATTCTTTCATGCCTCTCAAATGCTGGAGGGCTTCATTTCTTGATATTAGTCTTAAAATTTTTGTGAGTATAATCCACTTAAAGAGAAGCTCCTCTTGTATATTGGTTCCTTTTTCTTTACCAACTTGTACAATTTTTTGTATATCGATATCAAACTTTTTGACAAAGTCACAGAAAAAGTTAGGTTTGGCGTTCTGCATCTCAAACAAGTACTCAGCCAAAGCTGTTTTACCTGAACCCTTTCTGCCAACCACTATAAATTTTTCCGTATTGAGTTCAGGTAAGATTTCTAGAAAATCTTCAAAGACATCGGACAGCCTGATTTTTGACTTATGAGTAGTTTCTGCTTCTGCCTCAGGTGAGCCAATGCAAAAATTTCTGGTTGTAAAGCCTTTAGATGATTTAAATAAGGACATAAGGTGTGAATGTTTTATTAATGCTGACAGTTAATTGTAAGATTGATATGTATACATTGTAGAGATATGCATTAAAAATTTATTATTAGTGAACTCACCCCACAATCCCCCTCACAACCCCATCAATCTCCTTCATCTCTTTCGCCAGGTGTTTCTTTATTTCCAGGCGGATTCTGCCAAGCTGATTGCCTGCAACCTTTTGATCAGCAGGGATGCCGGCAAGAAATTCATTCACCTTTTCATGGGCTGCCTGGCCCAGTTGCGCCAGTTGTAAGTGTTTTGAATCAGCCGGATCGAACTTTGGGAAGTAAACATCAAGGATTTTTTTATGAACATGTCTGGCTCCAAACAAACCCCTTGCCTGGAAATCTTTTATAACAAGATTGGGAATTGATGAATTCAAAATTGCTGAGATGTAATACGCTTCTTCTGAAACGTTAGTATAAAATACATAGGTTACGCTTTCAACGAAGAAGTCCATATCAAGATCATCTCGTTTAACAACTACAGCGTTCGCATCTTTCGCGGAGGAATTGTAAAGCACTAAATATTGTGCATTAATATTCTGCTCTGTGAGGCCTCGCTGAAAATCAAGACGGCCATTGCTGCTCATATTCTTTGACTTCTCAGTTTTCTGCAAATCCCAGATTCTTTCCGCATTCTTAAACCACCTCGCAGCATCCATATAGCCTTCCCTGAGAAGTTCATCGGCCGCAAACAGCTTGGTCTTTTTATTACCTGACGCATCAATTTCGATCTTCACCGGAAGCACAACCAGATCGGGTCGGAACAATGCAAACGGGAGTATGCTTTTCGACAGGGCAGTTCTGAAAATAAAGTTGCTTTCAATCCGTCCTGAAAAATTTAACTCATTCCACGGCTTTTTCGCCTCAGCCATGGCAGCATCTGATGTTCTGATGTTTAGCACACGTTCTTTCCAGTCAAATCCATCCTGCCAGTTTGGTTCATAATCCATATCCACCTGGATAAAATAAAAAGCGCGGGGTACAATGGTGGCGCCTTGTTTGAACTGCTTCTTGTAAGGATTTTCCTGGCTTTGTGCTTTGGATTTCCGGGTCGAAAAAGCCGATGAACTGCCTAAAGTAGCATAATACCACTTGCTGGCGGTTTCGGTGAGCCTTGTGTTGGCTGCTTCATAATTGCAATTGTGCGCCGGAATTTTGCCGGAGAAAGAAATGCCATGCAAACCGGAAGCAGGGAAGTTCCTTTTCCCATCAGTTTTGGCTGCAAATAACACACAGCTCGGAATCCTGAAAAGCGGGCTTACCTTGTCCATATCCCAGATCTGTGTCAGCCTGAAACCTTTGGCCGTGCCAGTACGCGTATTGTCGTGGTGATCGGCGCTAAAGAAACTTCTGGGCAATACAAAGGCAAGTTTGCCATCTTCCCTCAAAAAGTAACTACAGCAATGGCTCATAAATATGGCGGCAATTTCCAGATGCGGAAAATTGGCAATCCGTTCCGGTTTCACCGAATATTTTGTGGCCAGCAGGTTCAACTGATCCTGGTACTCCTCATTCTTGATGGAACTGTAAGTAAACCAGGGCGGGTTGCCAATCACATAATCAAATGTCTTGTTCAGAAAATAAGGCTTGTACAGGTTTTGCACGATAAATTTCCAGATACCGTCCCTGCCTCTTTCTTTAACATGCTTCAGCGATTCATAAATTTTGTAGAAACTCTCCACCATCGTTGCATTGATCCCGCCCCGGCTGTACCGGCGTTTCAGGACAACCTCAAAGTTTTCAAGGCTTTCCTTTTTCTTATTCATCGTTTGATCCGCGAGGCTCTCACAAACATCAATGGCCTGATCAAAGAGCTGTACATTGTCAAGCACCTGTGTGTTGAGCAGTAGTTTGGCTTTGTCAATCATCATGGTAAACTCACCACCGAAAAGGCTCAGCACGCCTTCAGGTGCAAGCAGGGTATTGGCCATGATAATATTGAGGTGAACCGGTTTTTTCGCATGGGTTACTTCCTTGCCAAGCGCAAGCAGCATGGTTGTTTTTGCGATCTGAACACTCAAAGGGTGAATGTCAATACCATAAATATTGTTGTTGAGTTCTTCAACGCTGATTTCCGGATTCAGTTCCTTCACCCGGTGTATGGCAGCCCTCAGGAATGAACCACTTCCGCAGGCGGGATCAAGGATTTTATCGTTTTTAGTGAACTCAAATTCCCTGACAATGCGTTCACAAAGCCAGTCGGGCGTATAATACTCGCCCAGGGCATGCCGGGTGTCAAGGTCAATGAGTTCCTGGTAAACACCTTTGAGAACGTCTTCATCCACATTGTTGAAATCATAGGTTGAAATTTCCTGCGCAATCAGCCGGAAAACCTTTTTCAACCCGTTGAAATTCCGTTCGGCAACCACCCAGTGGAAGAAGTCATTATCAACGAAATTCTGAATGTTATACTTATGAAAGATGTTCCCGATCAGTATGCCTTTCATTTCCTCTTCGTCAATGTAATCATCATTGCTGACCACGGCATAGGCCAGCATTTTTGAGAAAATGCTCAGGTAGGTATGAATCAGGAAGTTTTCTTCGCTGGCATCAAATGTGCCGTAAGCAATGGAAAGGAATTTCTTCCATTGCTCCAGCGAAACCTGCACTTCACCGAATTTCTTTACATCGCCGAAATGCCTTGAAAGTTCCCGGAATGATTCAATGAAAACATTGCTTTGATAACCAAATGATTCTTCAATGCGTTTGAGCGTGGCACGCTGTTTTTCCTCTTTAAAAAGAAAGCGGTCAATCCAGTAGAAAAAATCCTCGGCATTTTTCTCAGTAACAACAATGGATGCGCTTTCAATCTCATTCAGGATAAGTTCATGTTCATTCAGGCTCTCAAGCTTATCCAGTTGAGAAATATCAGGCGCAAAAACCTTCCATGTAATGCAATCGGTGGCAATTAATGTAAAATTGTATCCTTCGCCTGAATTGAACTGCCCCAGCAGATAGCCGGCCAGTTGTTCCTTCGCGTGTTTCAAAGTAAGCTTCAGGTCTTTCTCAAACTCAATAATGATCTTATTGTAAAGCGTATCCGCGCTTCCCCGGTGCATTTTATCCTCCCGTGGAATATTCAGCACCGATGCCTCCGCCCCAATGGTAATTTTATCAATTACCGGCTCAATATCCTTCACCCCTGCATACAGCCTGTTAAGCAAATCCTTAAAGGCCTCCTTTTTGGTAGCTTCCTTGTTGGCGGATTTTACTTTTTGGAGGTAGGTGGTGATTATTTCAGAGAGGTTGGGGGGCATAGCTTAAATTGTGTAATACGTTAATTATTAGCTTTATTAATCTTTATCCACCTCAAACCGTTCTTTTTCTTATACTCGATTGCAATTTTCTCAACCAATTCAAAACAATCTCTTCTGGTAAATTTGCCTTTAAACTCGTTTCCTTCAGAATCCTTTAATTCTGGATTGTATTGGATTCCTTCGAATGGGCTAAAGGAAGGAATTAGCTTTATTAAAACTTTATTTTCTGTATGGAAATATGTAGCGGTATTGTTATCGTGGATAGACTTGTCATAGAAAAGGAACGAGGCAAGTACTACGAAAAACATATAATCATAATTTTTCCAGTAAATGGAGTTGTCATTAAGAACTGAGGAGTCTTTTATTTGGTTAAATCGCTGAATAACAGAATCAATATCTGCTACCTTACAAAGGTGATCAACAACAAAGAAACAAAGTAAAAATGAATTCTCCCGTAAATTATCAAAATTCAGAGAAGAAAGCTTAATCAATTCACGCAAGGTCAGGTTATCATCATTGATCATTGAAGTCAAAACTGCCCCAAATAGTTTAATTCCATTGTTATTGGTCTTTTCAAATAACTTGTTCACTATAGTCAGCGATACTTCTTTAGAATCGAACTCAAACTTGGATCTACTGAAATACTTATCAATATATCCGGAGAAATCAGTTTCTACACCATATCTATGCCTGAAAATCCTTTTTAGATTTTCATAATGACATACTATGAGTACCTTATCAAAGCCAAATTTATTAGTGCATTCTCCATATAATCCCTGGCCGTCAACATTTGCTGCGAAAACATTCAATATCCGAAAGATATGCTCTGGGTCAATCCTGTCTAGGTCATCAATGATCAGGACGGTTTGTTTGCCTTCCAGTTTTATTTTTTCTAATAGCTGCCTGATAAGTTGTGTGTAGAAATTGTCCTCAAAAATGCTGCCTTCCTCTTCGTAAATCTTTTTGATGAACTTTTTCGCTTCCTTCTCATCATCAATCTGTAACTCTTCCTCATACGATTCAAAACTGCTTTTAAGTTCCATTAGATCGTTCAGAATATCATGTACATTTTTGCCGACCTGAGGAATAAGCCTTGTAAATGGCAAAAGAATTTTAAAAGCATTTTCTTTAATAAAGGCAGGAGCCGTTGATGTTCTTTTGAACCTCTCCTGGTCAAATTCAACTCCTTTCTCAAGCAGCAGGAATAAGAGTTCTGTTTTGATATAACGAAAAATATCCTCGTTTGTGGCCACAGAATAATTGACCGGATAAAGGTGAAAAACTTCATAGCATGTATTCACGTTGAAGTATTCCTTCAGGAATGTTGTTTTACCAGTACCAAAAGCCCCTGAAAACAGAATTTTGGTATTTCCCTTTTGTTCAAGGTGCTGTTTGAAACCTTTTGATGCTTCTTCGAAAGGAATAAGCTCTTCGGTTTCATACCACAATTCGACCACGACATCCGGCGGTGCGTTTTCAAGTATAAACTCAACTTCGGAAAAATTGAAGTCGTTAGCTGAATTTAATATTTGGTTGATAAATGTCTCGGAAGTCTTTTGCTCGGGATCAATCAAGGTATACAAAGATGGCTCATTTATCTCAACATCACCTGATTCAAGTCTAACTCCTGGTTTTACTCGTTTTATGTACTTTAGGCCAATCTTCTGATATTTATCTCCGTTTTCAATAATATCATCAGGTACAAACTTGAACTTGATTAGTTTCAGGTAAGGCTTTTCATCATCTAAAGGGATAATAGCCGATGTGAACGATGAATCAAGTGAAATTTTATTAAGCATTTTTGTTTGGTTGTTTTATTTTTCCTTCGATGAAAACCTTTCTATTTGAGAAGCAATTTCATTATTTGCGGTATTAAGTCCATCCAACACCCTTTTTATATCCGCATTTATTTGTTCCACTTGTTTAGTAAACTCCAGAGAGTTAAATTTAATATGCTCCAATATCACAGCCGCTTTGCGCGACTTATCAACCAAATAATCCGTGAAATTGTATGCCTTAAAGCTCTTTATCATAATTTCCCTGAACGGTTTTGAGAATTCCAACTCGAAATCATAAATAAATGCCTTTCTCTTAACTAAGTCCATATACTTACTTAAATAATCTTCTAAAACCTTTACGGCAGGATCCACTGAAAACTCTTTATCGCCATATTCTCTGGCAAGTTGGAATAATACACTTGCTATATCATCCGATAATCCATTTATCAAATCTTTTACTCTTGTTTGATCAGCATGTACAAATTGATGATTTTTCTCAAGTGAACTCATTTGCTGATTAAGAGCTGCCTCAATAAAATCTAATGACCTGTAAATCTTATGGTATTGGTGAATACTGGTATCATTTTCTCCAGATAAATGTAAATATGATTTAAATATTTCTTGTGAGTCCATTTGAGAGATACGTCTGAAATCATTAAATGCTAATAACTTAACTAAATGCGTATCATGTGGGTTCATTTTCATTCTCCTTGCCAAAGTGGCATAATTATCTACTTGCTCTTCAACACTCTCTATAACTTTAGCAACAGAGAGGCTAAAATACCTTAATCGATAAATGTATTCCTTTATCGTTTCCGTTTCCTTTCTTTCCGCTGCTAAGCGTACCTGCTTACGATGTATAAATAAAGCAACGAAGAATGCTAGAAATGACCCAAGTATCGTAATGATCAAATCTGTGAGGTTTTGCATAATCCAAGATTGGGCTTGTACTACTATTGGTTCTAAAACTGTCATAAGTAATATAAATGTGTGTTTTGCTAAATCGTTTTCCGGTTCTACATTCGTCTGTGCAACAAGAACTTAAACATCTTTGTTGATAACTTCTTTACAGCTTTCAAACTCTCTTTTAATTATTTATGCTATTTCTTGTCTTTTTTCGAATTCAATAATGTGTGTATCCATAATCATACGGTGTAGTTTATCCTCTATGGAATACTCAGCACCGATGCTTCAGCGCCAATGGTAATCTTATCAATTACCGGCTCAATATCCTTCACCCCCGCATACAGCCGGTTCAGCAAATCCTTAAAAGCCTCCTTCTTGGTTGCTTCCTTGTTGGCGGATTTTACTTTGTGGAGGTAGGTGGTGGTTATTTCGGAGAGGTTGGGTGGCATGATAAAATGTTTTGCTTGGGCAAAAATAGGATAAAATAGATTACCCCAGGGCAAAGGCGGGGTGCAGGTTGGGGCATTTAGGCCGTTGGTTATGGTGTTCATCATAGCTGATGCTGAAGTGCACAATAACCTTCCAACTAACTCGCTGATATGCTGCCTAAAAACCTCAATCCTTAATCTGAAAGCAAACCTAGATCACGGACGATGAATAAGAGGATGTGTGTGATAGCTTTTCAATAATAAAAACAATGTTCGCAAGTCAAAAATATTCCTTTTGTAACGGTAAAATCAGACCGGAATAATACCGGATTTGGAAATGTTTCCGTGGGCATCAATTATTATCTCCGCATCGGGTACCTGTTCAAAGTCAGGCATTGAATAACGGTTTGAAATAAAGTGGTAGGTTTTGTTGGTTGAGCCGGAAAGGTTTTTGGGCTGCGATAAAGCCTTTATGTATGACCCTGCTATCAATACATCAATATTATCAAGTATTTTAAGGTGAAGAGGGGTTTTCAAAATCTGCTCATGCGAATATCCGGATAACACAATTACTGACAGCCCTGACTTATGTCTGACAATTTGCAGCAATTCCAGCAACCCCTCTGCCTGATCGAATGGCTCACCTCCAGAAATTGTTACACCATCAATTTCGCTGCCCAATGCAATAATGTTCGTTGTTAATTCTTCAACCTCTGTGAGTATGTTGGGAGAAAATAAATGGGTGGCCGGATTAAAGCAGCCTGGACAATTTAACGAACAGCCCTGGAACCAGACCACTGTTCGGATGCCAGGCCCATTAGCTTTGCTTTTTGGGATGATTGAATGAATGTTAAGTTTCAAGGCAGGTTATGATTTAGCTTGATTGGCTCTGAAAAGTATTTTGATCTAATTCCTGCTCGCTCTGGTTCAATTCATCGGTATGTTCACGTTGCAGAATCTTGCCACCCAAAGCATTTTCAATACCTCGTGTGATTTCAAGGCATTTCTGGCCTTTCACACCGCGTACTTGTATTTTTACTTCGCCTTCGGTCGATATAAAAACATCTATTTCCTGTATTTCGCTCATAATATTAATTATTAGGTCATTCTGCGTACTGAAATACGAATTGACTTGTCGGCTCTGACTTCCTCCTCCACGAAAGTAAAATCCTGCTGCTCCAACTGATCTTTCACAGCGTTGTAGGCATAGCGCCGGTTCAGGTTGTTGACAAACTCTTCCTGCTGAATGTTTTTAATACCCCACCAGTCGGCAACGATTTCATAATTTTCGTCTTGTTTCCTGAAACCAATATCATAGACGGGATTTCCGGTAGATATCCTGATTTCCGCCGGAATGCGGTTGCCACGGTAACCTCTAACTTCAATATTTCCTTCTTCCCATTCATAATTCAGGTCGTCAAGCGCTTTTTTAAGGTATTCCTTTACAACGATTTTTGTTTGTAGGGTTGAAAAATGCGACATAGTATTTGTTTTTATGTTAGACGGATAATCGGATGGTCAATCATAATGTGTTTATTGGTTTTATTGTCGAAAACGGTAACGCAGAGGCGTTTGTTGCCATCAATACTAAAACGAGCGGGGAAACGTGCATCGCCTTTCATGGCCGGAGGATCGGCTTTGATGAAGGTTGGGCTCTTTTCATTCATCCAGAAACTTGAGAGAATTCTGGCATCGGGCTTTGGCTTGAACCTTGCCCCGCCGTTGGGATCAAAAACCAGGTCGAGCGGTGCGTTCTCGTTGTTGATGTGTTTACGATTGACTTCATAAATATCAATGCCCAGCGAGGTTTGGCTATCAAAAGCAGCCTTAACTGTCAACTCCTTTACCGGATCTTTGCTCGGATATGAAGTGCCTGCCTGTACAAGAATCTCAAATTCGTAATCCTTTTTCTGCTGGTTGTAATATCTGAGGGCATAATCGTGGTGAATATGGTCGTAAAAATCAACGCCGCCGGCAAAGGTAGCCGCTCCCAGTACTGTGGCATCGAGCGGGCGATGGTAATGCACCCGCTGGCCAAAAATGCGGGTAAGGGTTTTACGCACCGAAGGTATCAGGCTTGACCCGCCGGTCAGCAAAACTGCTTTGATATGGTCTTTTTCGATACCACGCTCACTGGCATCGTTCAGGGTGTGATCAATGGTGTTTTGAATTACATGATAAAAACCATTTTCCTCCAGCACATCCTCAAAACGGCTGCGCGACCAGGAAGCTGAAATAACATTTCCGGTATCAGGATCGGTAACGCTGAAGCTTGCTTTTTCATTTGAAGACAATTTGATCTTGGCCTTTTCAACCCCCGCAAGCATCAACATTGAGAGGTTGAGCACATCTTCGGGGATCAGTTTGTTTTGCGCAAGTGCATCCCGGTACAACCAATTGTCAATGACCGATCCGCCCAGTTCAGTACCGCTTTTGCCGAGCACACGGCAGCGTTTGCCACCGCTGGGGTTGGCTTCTATTTTTACAACCGAGGCATCGAGAGTGCCGGCGCCAAAATCAAAAATCAGATACACATCGTTGGCCTGTATGTTTACGCCATAGCCGAGGGCTGCTGCGCTGGGTTCGTCGAGCAGGCGCCAGCGTGTAATGCCCGCATTTTCACAAACCTGGGTGAGCCATTCCTGGTAATGCTCATAGGTATCAACCGGAACGGTAAAAACCACCTCTTCATTCCCAAATTCAATACTGGCCGAAATGTAGTTGAACAATTGGTTCAGAAAATCGCTGCCTGCTTCAGAATAGCCGACCCGCCTGTTGCCCACATTACGGGGCAAATCCATGCGGTTGCTTATGTAGCGTTTTATCCATTTGAAGGTAGTAGGCGAGTTTTCGTGCCCACCCGAAATTACCTGCTGCCCAATGCTTACCGCAGACTGGTGGTAGTGGATGAGAGAGGGAACGCTGAACGATTCAATCACTGCATCGTTTACCTTAACAGATGTGGCTGCAGATATTTCGGGCAGAAATAAAGCATCGCCGCTTCTTTTTCCTTCGTCCCAAACGGCCACCCGTGTATTTGAAGTGCCAAAATCTATTGCAATTTTTACTGCCATCGCATAGTATCTTGAATATTTGTTAACTATTTGAAGTTGGTTCAATCGGGTATTTTAACTCTTCGTAGTTAGAACCATCAGTTTTTACACCCTTTCTATAATTTGTTGAAGTCTTTAGCTTCTCTAAGAAACTCTCTTGCTTGATATCAAACCCAGAAAATATTGCTTGCTCAAGGTTTTTGGTAGCTTTTATAGCTGGGTTAAGGTATGTAAATCCTTTGTAAGTAAAGGAGTAAATAAAATGCGGTAAAATTACTGTAAAGACAGAAATCTCTTTTTGATTTTTGTATGGTTTCCCAACAAATTGCAAAGGCCAGGACTTTAAAAGCTGTTTTGAAATATTCAAATCCCAAAAATTTATTACTATGTCGTTTTTTCCATGGAAGTTTGCTATATCAACACTGGATGAACTTGATAAATATAAAGATTTATTCTTGTATCCTGTTTCATTTAGCTGGTGCAAAATACGCAAGTAGTGATTTCTGACTTGCATTTTTTCGGTTGATGACAGTTTATGCAAATAAGTCAAAAAAATACCTAAATTTTCAGTTTTGGCAAAAAACGATGTTGTTCTGTGATTTTTCTGCAGATATTTTAGAGTTACAGGTTTTTTGCTATTCATAATCAATGTGTTAATCTCATAAAATATGTATTTAAAATAATCGTCCGATATATCATTGATTTCAAAATCTAACTTTTCTCTTGAACTATTAATTGATTCATTCCAAAAGTATTTTGATTTTTCTCCAAAGAAAAATAACCTTTCAGCAAATTGATCAATTGAATTTAGCCCTGGAAAGAGATTTAGGGTTCTATAAGCAAAATCAATTCTTTGGCCCCTATGCAAAACTTTTATTAAACCATACTTTTTGTAAGTCATAAGCAAGTTTAGAAATTTATCATACAAATCTTTCATACCATTTAAAGTATTATTATTGTGGGAAACCAATTATACTTTGTAAACTAAGGACTTACAAAGAAAATTTCCTTTAAAAGAATAACCGGGAAAGCATACCCTGATTTTTTCGCCGGGTGTAAAAGATAGCTCCGGTTTAATGGAAGCCATGCCAGCGTCATCATATGGCAGTATTGCATTTACCTCATGTAGCTGTAACATGCCGTTTTCTCTCAGGGTATCACTTATCATTGTTACCAATTTGAAGATATTCTTCGTTTTGAGTTCTTTACCTTCTGTTGCAAGGCTTTGCAGCAGGGCTAACTGAGCCAAGGGCGAAGCGAGCTCGCCGAAGAGATTGCTGAGTTTTGATTCAAGCAACAGATTTGATTTCTTCTGGTGGCTGCTCTCAGCTTGTTGCAGCATGGCCTGCCAGATGTTTACTTCCTGCTTTAGCTCACTTATGGTGAGCTTTAGGCCGGCAATTTCCGAATGCAAGGCAAGCTCGGCGATTTCCTCAGTTTTGTAGTTTGGGGCGGGCATTGCAGGCGATGAAGACCCCAAAAAAATTCCTTTTAATTTTTGAAAAATTCCCATTTTTTTGAAAAATTTTCCGAACGCGAAGCATTTGTTAGTAAAAATTAAAAAAATACAAAGTGTAAAATCTAAAAGTGAAAAATCTAAAGAGACCTGGCGCAACGAAAACCGCGAGCACTATTGCGACGACCAGGGCTGAAATTTGAGCGGATTGTAGTGCGGAGGGCAAAGCCATTGTAATACCACGAACCGCCCCGCATGACGCGCTCATCTCCATAAGTTGTCAGATTTAAATCTTTAGCTTTATATCGATTATAAGCATTTTCGTCAAACCAATCCACGCACCATTCCCAAATATTACCAGAAGATTGGTAAATTCCATATGGGCTGCAACCCTCCGGGTGTTGCCAAACTTCACAGGTTGGCATATTGTCACTTTTATTTTCATTACTACATTGTCTTCCTTCTTTCCAATTATTACCCCATGGATAATCACGGCCATCAGAGCCACGGGCTGCTTTTTCCCATTCCAGTTCGGTGGGTAGGCGCAGGCCTGCCCACAGGCAATATGCTAAAGCATCAAAATAACTGACAAAAACAACAGGATGATAAGCTTTATTAGATTCAAAGGAATTACTATTCCAATTTGAAGGTAATCGGTGGCCAGTGGTATCCACAAACATTTTGTATTGTGCATTGGTAATCGGGTGCAGTGCTATATAATATGACTGAAGCGATACTGGAAATCTTTCTTCGCCAGCTAAAAACTCACCTTCGGGGATAAGTACCAGCAGAGTTCCGTCTTTGGGGTTTTCTATCAGCCAGTTCTGTGACAACCACAGGCCAGGTACTTGTATGTTTTGGTTTTTGTTAACTTCAGCCATTATTTACATAGCTAATTTTGTTTACGAAACTAAATGCTGATTGCTGTGTCTTCGATTCTTTTCTGATAGGCACCAATGGTAATAGTATTCCTGAACATAAATGACGCAAGCGTAGTAATTAATAAGCCCCAGTTTTTCAATTCCCCGGAGTTTGTATTATTGAGGGCTTGTAGCAATTGTTCCAATTTTTCCGGGGTTTGCCTATATGCACATTGCTGTAAAAAATTAAATGCACCCAGTGCTGGACTGTTTCTGAGCCAATATTCACCCCCACATGTATAATCAAGCGAACTAGGATTAATAATGGCTTCTGGAATTAGCCCATCTGCGAAAGCATACATTCGAACCAACCAATGTGGGTGTTTTGATAATTTTTCTTTATCTGTAAGCTTTATTTGTTTTTTAGCTTGCAACGCAGCCAAAGCCATTACTGATTCAGGTGGATTACCTGATGCTACAATTTCCCATAATTTCTTAGTTGTATTAGATGTATAATTACTTCTGCCATTTTTTACCCATTTACTGAAAACCGGACCTAAAGTAACTTCGGGCTCAGTGGGTAGCTGTGGATTTTTGCCTATAGCCATTCTCAATTCTGTTAATCTTTTCATCAAAGCTCTTTTGTCATCATCTGCTGGTTGCCATTTTGAAGCAAATAAAATGTCAAGGGCTTTTACAAGAAATGATAAGGGTGCAAAAAATAATAGAGCAAAGACGTCTTCCATCTGTTTGTTGCGCGAAAAGATTTCGAGCATCAGCTCTGCCTCATTAGTGCTTAGGTTTTTTGCTACCACTCTTTTGCGCACTTCACCAAAAAGACCCATTAACCGGTTATCTCCGCTTTTTTGTATGGCTTGCCTGATTCGCTGCTGGATGGCATCAGGCGCCGCCATATATTCTGACCTGAGGTATTGAAACTCAAAATCCAGTTCAAAATATTTTTCAACCTGCCCTGTTAAAACATAAAGCAAGCATCTTCTACCAATGTTTTGGGGTTTGTAGCCAGATTCAATTGCATAAGTTTTGGCTTTTGGTATGGTGTTATTTATTGCTATTTCACACAAAGCATCAATGGTCTCCTGGTTTTTGAAACTTCGTAAGGCAAGGTCAGCATTTTGTCTGATTAACTTATCTTTATCGGACAAAAATCTAAAAATATGATTAATTGAAGCGGAATTGTCGCAAAGCCCTATTCTTCCAGCTTTGAGTAATGTAGCAATCCTAATATTGGGTGGCTTTTTTGAAATATACTTTTTCTCAGATATTATTTTGTCAAGCTTTTGTTCACGTTTGCTGAACCATACTTTGCATAAAGTATCAATTGCCTCCTGTTCTTTTAGATTCTGTATTGCTACTGAAGCATTTTGCTTAATCGTAATATCCTTATCAGAAAGTAATTCTACCAGATAAGTAAGTGATTGTGCGTTATCGCACAATTCTGTTTTTCCTGCTTTTAGCGCTGTAGCAACTCTTAGCTCCAGCGGTGTTCGAGCAATATATTTTTTTTCAAAAATGATTTCTTCAAGTTTTTTCTCACGTGAATTGTACCATTTTTTGCAAAAAGCATCAATTGCAGTCTGATTTTTCAATGTTCGCAGGGCCTTTGTGGCATCATCCCTAATATCAAAATCTTGATCGGATAGAAATGTTATTAAATAGTCAATTGATTGTCTATTATCGCACAGCTTTGTTTTCCCAGATTTAAGTAATGTAGCAACCATCAGCTCCATCGGTTCATTTGCAACGTACTTTGTTTCTGAAATTATTTCATCAAGCGGTTTTTCGCGTGTATTGAACCAGATTTTGCAAAAAGCATCAATTTTATCCTGGCCTTTTAGGTGCAGAAGTGAATTCATAGCGAACTCCTTCACCTTTAAATCGAAGGAATTTAAAGCCTCTATAAGATATGGAATTGAGATATCTGATCCTATAGCCGAAAGCTTTTTTATAGCATTCATTCTTATATGGTGTCCAATAACAGGAAAGCGGAAGAACAAACCATTAAATGCTTTTTTAATTTCTAGGTCACTCATCTTAATAATATTTGGACTTAAGGCCTGATAAAAAAGTACGACCGCGCACACATCTAAAACCAGTTAGCAGGTCACCAAAAGCAGATTCACTTATGCGAAAAGCAGTATTAAAGCGGCTTTCATGGATATCTTGCCATGAGCCTCCACGCAAAACAGCGTCATCTGATATTAATAGTGGAGCTATATTCAATTTCTTGTATAGTGCGCGTTTTTGCTCGTCACTTTCATATTTGTCATCACAGATTTCCCAAACATTACCCGCTGTTTGATAAAGGCCATAGGGACTACAGCCTTCTGGATAACTCCATATTTCACAAGTGGTATTGATGTTAGAATTTTTGAAATTGCATCGTCTGCCATTTTCCCAATCGTTACCCCATGGGAAAATGCGTCCATCAGTTCCTCTAGCTGCCTTTTCCCATTCCATTTCTTTAGGCAATCTAAGACCTGCCCATTCGCAGTAATTATCAGCATCATAGAAACTTATACCAACAACTGGGTGCTGTGCTTTTTCCTGGGGGTATGTACTACCATCCCATATTGAAGTTTCAAATTCATTATTTGGAGGTGGGTGACCAGTTGAATCAATAAATAGCTTGTATTGTAAGTTAGTAATGGGATGCAATGCGATGTAGAAAGCACGCAGGTTAACAGGGATTTTATTTTCACCAGCTAAAAATTCACCTTCGGGAATAAGCACCAGCAATGTGCCGTCCTTGGGGTTTTCTATGAGGAGATCAGGTTTCATCTTTAATCACTTTCAAGTTGTATTTGCACAAACTGCTCCTGTGCCTGCTGTTTTTCGATAAAAGAAGCGGATTGTGCCCTGCCTTCGGTAAGCCATGACCGTAGTGCACCGATGGCCTGGCTTTGCGATTTACTGAGAGGCACCTGGCGTTTCAATGCTTCCAGAATATCGGCATTGGTAAAATCGCGGCCAGGGCTTTGCTTATCGCTGTAGGCTAAATACATAGCATCAACAATAACCTGCTCAATTTCAGCGCCTACGTATCCTTCGGCTGCTTTGGCAAGCTTATCAATATCATAGCTTTGGAGTACTCTTTTGCGTTTGCGCAGGTGGACTTCAAATATTTCTTTCCGCTCAGAAAAAGTTGGTAAGTCGAGAAAGAATATTTCATCAAACCTACCTTTGCGTAGTAGTTCAGGGGGCAGATGGGAAATGTTGTTGGCCGTGGCAACTACAAACACAGGCTTGGTTTTTTCCTGCATCCATGAGAGGATAGAACCAAACACACGCATGGAAGTGCCTCCATCGCCGCCGCCTACTGAGAGGCCTTTTTCAATTTCGTCAATCCAGAGCAGGCAAGGTGCTATAGTTTCCGCCAGTTTCAATGCCCTTCGTGTATTTTCTTCTGATTGCCCAACCAATCCGCCAAACAATGCCCCCACATCAAGGCGTATCAATGGTAAGTGCCATAAACCAGCAATAGTTTTGGCAGTGAGCGATTTACCGGTTCCAGGAATACCTATCAGCGCAATTCCTTTGGGCGATGGCAGTCCGTAATCCCGTGCTTCAGCGCTAAATGCCCTGGCCCTGGTGCGCAACCATTCCTTGAGCACCTCCAGGCCACCTACATCATTGATTGTTTCAGATGGTGAATAAAACTCAAGTGCGCCTGATTCACGGATAATTTGTTTTTTCTCGGCGTTCACCATGTCAATGTCTTTTTCATTCAGAACACCATCCGTAACAATTGCCTTGGCAAAAACCCTCTGCGCCTGATTGGATGATAAACCGAGCGCAGCATGAAGCAGTTTTTCACGACCTTGTGGAGTGAGATCAATTTTTACTCCAGGGGTATTTATCAGCTTAGAAAGAATGGCATCTAATTCCTTAACATCAGGCGGTAGATAATCGAGCAAAACTGCATCATCCTTCAACTCTTCAGGTAGCTGTGTGAGAGGCGAAATAACAACAATGGTTTTCTTTGTGAACTTTAGTTTTTGCGCCAGGTTCCGCAACTTACGGATTATCCTTGGCTGCCCTTGCCAACACTGGTGAAAATCGCGTAAAATGAAAACAACTTCTCCTTCCATCTTATCAATGGTTTCAAGCATGCTGAGCGGATCCTTGATTCCGGTGGGAGTTGAGCCATCTTTTGTGTAGGAGTGGAAAAAGTCTGCATGATCCCACAGCAACAGTTGCCTGTTTGATGCGCTACAAACGATCTTCAGGTCGTCAATGATCCGCTCTTCCTCGTACGATACCACCACAATGAGGGTGAAGCGGGAGCGGAAATAGATTTCGATTTCTTTCTGGAAGTTCATGATAGATTTATTATTTGATTGTCAAATCTATAAACATTCCCCAAACCCCAACCAAATTTTTCCCATTTTTTCCCAAATCCGTACCACTTCCCCCATTTTCCCTACCTTTACCCCCACAAAACCAATCCCAAATCCTCCCCACTATGAAACCCCACATCCCCCACACTCTCAGCATGCTAACTGCCATCGCAATGGTTTTAACATTTGCCACTTGCAAGCAACCAGCACCAAAAACAACCACCGAAACCCCCGCCTTTAACCCCGCCATCGCCGCCTTCACTTCCGGGACTATTTCCGGGCAGTCGGGCATCCGTGTGGTGCTGGCTGAGGATTATCCTGAGGTGGTGGCGCCCAATACGCCGCTTGAGAAGAAAGTTTTCCGCTTTAAGCCTGCACCATATTATGTTGTTGCTTGTTGATGGGCCAGTTATTCAAAGAGCATTCATATTCTTAATTATGAACGTTTTACTTGCCTGGTTTTGAAATATTTAATAATTTCCTTTGGGCTTTTACCCTCAGTTTCACGGGCAATTCTTTCACGCTCAACACGGACCGACTTAACACAGTCGTAATCTTTTTTAATCATTGCTTTCATAGTCAAATACTTCTCTTACAAAGATTTATGTTCTTCAGGTGCCGGGTTTGTAAGCCATTCTGCAACTTATATTTCTTTCTTTTTATCTCATGCTTAAAAGCGTACCCATAAATTATTGCCATTTTTCCAATTCGAGGTTTGCAACTCTTTCTTGATTCTGCCATAGAATTTTCCCGTTTCTGTGTCGCAGTTCAAAACACTCACTTCATTTAACAATTCATTTATTTTCATTGGCATCAATTTTTTCGCATCCTTCTGCTATGGCTTGCTCCATTATTTCAAGATCATCCTGATCAATTGATCCGGCAAATTTTAATAAATCTCTTTTAGCTTTCTTTTTTTCCGTTGTCATGGATTCCAGGAACTCAAGGAGCTTATTTTTTTGATGGTCACTTAATTGCCCTAAGAAATGCGCTATATTTTTTGATAATTCCGTCGTTAGCATAATCCTGAGATTTAATATTGTTGAAAAATCAAAATTACAGATTATTTTTGAGCCATATTCCTTGTGCCCTCATTTAATTATATAGCCACAGTAGAGCACAATAGATAAAACCCACATAGCTTCGTCCTCAAAAACTTCGAGTATTCAATTATTCAATTGTTCAAATGTTCTATTGTTAATAAAGCCCGAGTAACGAACAACAATCAGTGATTTCATACTACCTTTACCCCACAAAACCAATCCAAATCCCTCCCCACTATGAAACCCCACATCCCCCACACCCTCAGCATGCTAACTGCCATTGCAATGGTGTTAACATTAGCCACCTGCCGTCAACCGGCAAAAGAAACAACCCCACAAACCCCCGCCTTCAACCCCGCCATCGCCGCTTTCACTTCCGGGACTATTTCCGGGCAGTCGGGCATTCGTGTGGTGCTGGCTGAGGATTATCATGAGGTGGTGGCACCCAATACGCCGGTGGGTAAAAAGGTTTTCCGCTTTAAGCCTGCCATCGAAGGCGAGGCTTTCTGGGCGGATAGCCGCACCATCGAGTTCAGGCCGGCCAAAGCGCTGCCGCCTTCCACCATTTACGAGGCTAGCTTCATGTTGGCGGAGCTGCCCGAAATTGCCTCGGATTCCAAAAGCTTTGATTTCAGCTTCCGCACCATCCGACAGGGTTTTATCAGCGAAATTGAAGGTTTGGTCTCAAAACACAAAAACCGCGATGATTTCTACACCCTGCGCGGGCTGCTGCGCACAGCCGATTTTGTAGAGCCGCTCAGCGTGCAAAAAATGCTGGAAGCCGCCGCACAGGGCCGCATCCTGCCCATCAGTTGGGAGCACGACGCAGGCGGCCGCATCCACCGCTTTGAAGTGGACAGCATCCCCCGCCTCAGCGAAAACTACACGCTGCAACTGCGCTGGAACGGCAGCCCCATGAACGTGGACATGCGCGAAACACAGGAAACCGAAGTGCCGGCCAAAGGCATTTTCAGCCTCATCAGCGCCACGGTGCAGCAATTCCCGGAGCAACGCATCATCTGCCGCTTCTCCGACCCACTGGACGAAAGGCAAAACCTTGACGGCCTCGTCCGCGTTGGCGATCAAAGGGATTTCAGCTTCACCATTGACCGCAACATCCTCACCATCCATCCTTCCACGCCCCTCTCCGAAACACGCACTTTGATGATCGAACCGGGGCTGCGCAATTTCGCTGGTCAGCGCTTCGGCAGGCAACATACGCAAAGCATTGTGTTCGAACCGGCCAAACCCGAAGTGCGCCTGCCGGGCAAAGGCGCCATCCTGCCCAATTCCGGCGGACTGGTACTGCCTTTCGAAGCCATCAGCCTGCGGGCGGTGGAAGTCCGCGTGGTGAAACTCTACGAGGAAAACATTCCTTTCTTCCTGCAATCCAACGCCATCGGCGGGGATTACGACCTGCGCCGCGCCGGACGTTTGGTTCTCAAAAAAACCATACAATTAGGCAAAGATGCGCCGCTTGACCTACACCGCTGGAATACCTTCAGCCTCGACCTGGCCGGCCTCATCGAACCCGATCCCGGCGCCATTTACCGCGTGGAATTTGGGTTCAAACGGATACATTCCGCCTATCCCTGCACACATGAGGAGGAACTGCCCCTGCAATCGGAACTGGATGCCATGGACAGGGAAGATTTTGAGCGCGAGTCCCGAACCTATGATTTCCGCGAATCGTACTGGTATGACGGCGATTTTTATTACGAATACTGGGATTACGATTCGGATTACAGCACCTGGTGGCAGCGCCGCAACGATCCCAGCTATCCGCAGTATTATGGCCGCCACCGCGCCGTGGCCCGCAACATCCTGGCTTCCGACCTGGGAGTGATCGCCAAGCAGGGCAACGACGGCAAGCTCACGGTGCTGGTTTCCGACCTGCTCAGCACGCGCCCGATGCAAAACATCACGGTGGAGGTTCGCAATTTTCAGAACCGCCTCATCGCCCAAGGCCGCACCAACGACCAGGGCATGTTGGCGCTTGAACCCGAAGGCCGTCCTTTCCTTGTGATCGCAAAACACGGCAAGCAGCGCGCCTACCTCAGGGTTGGCGAGGGGCTGTCGCTGCCCGTGAGCAACTTCGACGTTTCGGGCGATGTGGTGCAGCAGGGCCTCAAAGGCTTCATCTATGGCGAGCGCGGCGTATGGCGCCCCGGCGACACCCTCTTCCTGGCCTTCATCCTCGAAGACCAGCAGAAAACCCTGCCGCCCAACCACCCGGTCAGCTTCGAGCTGCTCAACCCCCTGGGTCAGACCTACGACCGCATCACCAAAACCCAGGGCATGAACGGTTTTTACACCTTTACGACCCGAACGGCACACGATGCGCCTACCGGCAACTGGACGGCCGTGGTGAACGTTGGCGGAGCCGAATTCAGGCAACGCATAAAAATTGAGAGCATCAAGCCCAACCGCCTGAAAATTGACCTGGATTTCGACCGCAAAGTCCTCACGCACCGCCCGGCTACCCGCGCCACGCTCAAGGCCGAATGGCTGCACAGCGCTGTGGCCCGCAACCTCAAAGCCGACGTGAATGTGCGTTTAAGTGCGACCCGAACGCGCTTCGACGGGTGGCAGGGCTACACCTTCGACGACCCGGCCAAACGCTTCGACTCCGAAGAAAAGAAGGTTTTCGACGGCAGGCTGGATGAGCACGGCATCGCCACTTTTAACCTCGACCTGCCCGGTTCAACCAATGCGCCCGGCATGTTAACGGCCTTTTTTACCACCCGCGTGTTTGAAGAAGGCGGCGATTTCAGCATTGACGGCCTCGAAAAGCCCTTCTCGCCTTACGCCAGCTATGCCGGCCTCAAAGCCCCCGAAATGAACCGCTACCGGATGCTGGAAACCGATCGCGAATACCAGATACAGGTTGCCGCTGTGAATGCCGAAGGCCAGCCCCTGAACAACCGCACGCTGCAATTGGAGGTTCACAAAATTGACTGGGCATGGTGGTGGAGCGCCTACGAACGCAGCATCGCACAATACATGCGCCAATACAGCAGCACGCCCTACGCCACTTCGTCCATCACAGTGAGCAACGGCAGAGGCATTTTCAAACTCAACATCCCCGAAGCCGACTGGGGGCGTTACTATATAAAAGTGTCCGACCCAAATAGCGGCCACAGCGCCGGCGAGATGTGGTACTTCGACTGGCCTTCGATGGCCGGCCGCGCCCGCCGCGCCGCTCCTGAGGGCGCTGCCATGCTCACCTTCACCACCGACCACGACAAATACAAACCCGGCGACAAGGCCAAAATCACCTTCCCTTCTTCAAAAGGCGGTTCGGCCATCATCAGCATCGAAAACGGCACGCAGATTCTTGATATTTTTCGTGTGAACACAACGGAAAACGAAACCGTGGTGGACCTGAACATCACCCGCCGGATCATCCCCAACGCCTACGTGTACATCAGCCTGCTGCAACCCCACGAACAAACCGTCAACGATCTGCCCATACGTCTGTATGGCATCATGCCCATGATGGTGGAAGACCCGGCCACACGCCTGCAACCGGTAATCGCCATGCCCGATGTGCTGGAACCCGAAAAGCCCTTCACCATCACCGTTACCGAGAAAAACAACAAGGAAATGACCTTTACGCTCGCCATTGTGGATGAAGGCCTGCTCAGCCTCACGCGCTTCAGAACCCCCGATCCCTGGGCGAAATTTTTTGCCCGTGAAGCCCTCGGCGTGAGAACCTGGGATTTATACGACCAGGTGATCGGCGCTTTTGGTGGAAGGTTCGAGCAGATGTTCAGCATCGGAGGTGATGATGAGTTTATCAAAGCCGATGATGCCAATCTTGCGAACCGATTCCGTCCGGTGGTGAAATTTTTAGGGCCTTACACCATCAAACCCCGCGAAAAGAAGGAACTCAGCGTGGAATTGCCGCAATACATCGGCGCTGTGCGAACCATGGTGGTGGCGGGCAATACCGAAGCTTACGGTTCAGCCGAAAAACACACGCCCGTGCGCAAACCGCTGATGGTGCTGGCTACTTTACCCCGCATGCTTGGCCCCGGCGAAACCTTCAGCCTGCCGGTTACCGTTTTTGCGATGGAACCCGGCATCCGCAACGTGGAAGTGAGCGTGCAGGCCAGCGATATGTTCACCGGCGAAAGCCTCACCCACAACCTTGTTTTCAGTGAGCCAGGCGATCAGACCATCTTTTTCGAACTCAAGACGTCCAACCGCACCGGCATCGGCCATGTGCAGGTGATGGCCAAATCGGGCAGGGAGAGCGCCGCCCATGATGTTGAGATCGGCATCCGCAATCCGAACACGGAGCAGGTCACTTCTGCAAAAATGCTGCTGGAAGCCGGCAAAAGCGGCAGCCTGGATTATTCGCTTTTCGGTTTGCCCGGAACCGACCGCCTGTTTGTTGAACTCAGCACCATTCCGCCCATTGATCTGAGTTCGCGGCTACGTTTCCTGATGCAATACCCGCACGGATGCCTGGAGCAGACGGTTTCTGCGGCATTTCCGCAACTGTTTCTTGCCTCTGTCATTTCTATGAGCGATGCCGAAAAACAGCGCACGGAGCGGAACGTAAAAGAGGCGCTGAATCGCCTCCGCTCTTTCCAGTTGCCCGACGGCAGCTTCACTTCCTGGCCCGGCAGAAACGTCACCGACGAGTGGGCAACTAATTATGCAGGCCATTTTATGTTAGAAGCCGAAGCTTTAGGCTATGCCCTGCCGCCCGGCCTGAAAAACCAATGGCTGAGTTACCAGCAATTGGCTGCCCGTGCATATGGCCGAACAACACCGGCCACCCGTTTTGCCTATCGCCAGCCTGATCTAGTGCAGGCTTACAGGCTCTTTACGCTGGCTTTGGCCAAATCGCCCGAAACCGGCGCCATGAACCGCCTGCGGGAGCAAGCTGATCTCACCGTGGCTGCTACCTGGCGTCTTGCTGCCGCCTATGCCCTAATCGGGCAACAAAGCGCCGCCCAGAACCTGATCAATGGCCTGGACAGACACATCAAAGAGTATCCGGATTTCTCCAACACCTACGGCTCACGGGAGCGCGATCAGGCCATGATCCTCGAAACGCTGATCTACCTGAACGAGCGGGAGCAGGCCTATGAAGTGCTGCGACAACTCAGCGAAGCCCTCAGTTCAGGTATGTGGATGAGCACACAAACCACAGCCTATTCCTTGCTGGCGGTTTCAAAGTTTTTAGGGTCGGAAAAAACTTCGCATGAAATCAAAGCGCGATACCGCCTGAATGATGGCAATGAAGCCAGTTTGAATATCCGGGGCAAAATCACGGAAGTCAACCTGCCGGTGGATGATCGCAGTGGAAAGCTTTTCATTCAGAATGAAGGAAACACGGTGCTTTTTGCCCGCCTCTTCACCGCAGGTATTCCCGCTCCCGGCGATGAGATTGCTTCCGAAAGCAATATCCGCCTCAGCATCCGCTACATCAACGCCCGCGGCGAAGCAGTGGATGTTTCGCGGCTCAGGCAGGGAACTGACATAATAGCTGAGGTAACTATTACCAATCCATCCAACAGCCGCAACATCACCGACCTGGCGCTCACTCAGGTGTTCCCCTCCGGCTGGGAAATCGGCAACCTTCGTTTATTCGACCAGCGAACAAGTGATGCATCCGCATTCACTCATCAGGACATCCGCGACGACCGTGTGATGACCTATTTCGACCTGAACGCCATGCAGCGCAAAACCTTCAAAATCCCGCTCACAGCAGCCTACCTCGGCAAATTCTATCTTCCCGCTCCCGACCTCGAAGCCATGTATGACCGTAGCATTCACTGGAATGGAAAGGGAAGATGGGTGGAGGTTGGTTTTTGATTGTGATGCAGTGTTGCTGTGATGCAGTGTTGCTGTGATGCAGTGTTGCTGTGATGCAGTTCCCGACCTCCTTCGTCGGTAGGGGATTTTGCTGCGCCCAAGATGCAGTAATGCAGTTGTTAAGTAGTAGGGGAAGGCAGTGGATTAAGTAGTTCTAAATTCGATTGTTCAGATGTTCTATTGTTCAATTGTTCAGGCTCTTAGGCCGGTGGCTGAGCTTGTCGAAGCCACTGATGATAATTATACTATTCATGTGTAGGGCGCTTCGACAAGCTCAGTGCCCGGGTTGAACGGTGGCTGAGCTTGTCGAAGCCACTGATGATAATTGTACTGTTATTGTGTGAAGCACGAAGGCGTATCTCGCCGCAGGCGGAGATTGAAGCCCTGATATCTTTCAAGGTGTTAAAGTGTTCAAATGTTCGGGTGTTAAAGTTCAAGTATTCAAATACCTGCCCCGTGCGACAAAGGAGCTTACGGGGTTCTATTGTTCTATTGTTCAATTGTTCTACTGTCCTGCTATTCTGTCGCCCGCTTATGGCTCACATCCATATTTCAGGAAAAGCGTAATTTTGCCCGAAGGACAAAACGCATGATTTATGGATCACAAAAACTCTCTGGACAGCTGGAACCTTGAATTTTCAGGTGCAGCGCCCGAAACAGTACTTGAATGGGCATTGAAGCATTTTGGAAGCGGGATTGCCTTTTCAACCAGTATGGGCGCCGAAGACCAGGCTATCCTGCATATGATCTCACGCATTGACAAAACCGCCGGAGTTTTCACCCTTGATACCGGCAGGCTCTTCCCGGAAACTTACGACCTGATTGATATCACAACAAAAAAATACGGCATTCCCATACGCATTTACTTCCCTGATACAAAACAGGTTGAAGAAATGGTGAACTCAAAAGGCATCAACCTTTTCTATGAAAGCATTGAGAACCGCAAAGGCTGCTGCCATGTTCGGAAAATAGAACCTTTAAAGAGGGCTTTCGCAGGCCTTGATGCCTGGATCAGCGGACTTCGGCGTGAACAATCGGTTACGCGAACTGAAATAAAAATGTTTGAATGGGATCAAAACTTCGGCCTGGTCAAAATCAACCCCTTGATCAACTGGACTGAAGATCAGCTTTGGAATTTTATTCACAGCAACAACATCCCTTACAATCCCCTCCACAACCAGGGGTTTCCGAGTATCGGATGCCAGCCCTGCACCCGTGCGATTGAGCCTGGTGAGGACGTCAGGGCCGGGCGCTGGTGGTGGGAAAACCCCGAAACCAAAGAATGCGGATTGCATGCTAAAGCCGCCAAACAGCCCTGAACATGACAATCCGGTAATTTATACTATCCTGATTCAGGTAATTCGACCCAAAGCTCAGTTTTTGTTGTGTCTCAATGTGAGCTCAGCAACACGTTTTCCCAGCGCTTCCCCTTTTCTGATAAAAGCTGCGTCAATTTTCCCTTCGCCCGGGCCGGAAAAAGGTTTTTCATGGGTGATAGCCGAAGCCCCGAATGGTTGTTCCCAGTTTGGGCCGCCTACGATAACCATCCCGAAAATAAGCATACTGTGAAGGATGCTCAACTGTGTGAGTTCCTCGCCGGCCGAAATTCCTCCACCAGTTGCAAAAGCCGCACCGATCTTATCTTTCAGGGGCGCATTTTCAAAAGGCCACGAGGCAATAAATTCCGAAACAGCAGGTGCCACGTTGGCGTTGTAAACCGGACTGCCAACAATAATGGCATCGGCATTAAGCAAGTGTTGTGTTTCAACTTCGGCCACCGTCAGCAAGACCACTTTTACACCTTTTACCGAACCGGCGCCACGGGCTACAGCCTCGGCAAGGGTTTTGGTATGGCCATCGCGGCTGTAATAGGCTATGAGCACGGTTACGGGCGCTGAAACCGACTGGCACCCAAAAGCAGTAAACACAAACAGAAAAAAGAGATAATGGATTTTTCTCATGACAAACGGGTTTTTTTATCATTCAAATACGCGCCAAAATTAAACAAAGCATGATAATTTCCCGATAAACGTGATGTTTGATAAAGAAACGGCCCGGTTTGCAAAAAATCTTTAGGTTTGCAAAAACCGAAGCCATGTTGAATAAAAAGCAGAGATTTCAGTATATCCTTGACTATTTCCAGCAGCATCAGCCCATAGCTGAAACCGAACTGCATTACAAATCGCCATACGAATTGATAGTTGCGGTAATCTTATCAGCCCAATGTACCGATAAGCGCGTGAATATGATCACCCCGGCTTTTTTCAGGCAATTCCCTGACGCCGCCTCATTGAGCAAAGCCACACACGATCAGGTTTTTGAACTAATAAAAAGTTGCTCCTATCCAAATAACAAAACGAAAAACCTGATCGGCATGGCAAAAACGCTGATTGATGTTTTTCACAACGTTGTTCCTTCTGATGTGGATGAATTACAAAAGCTTCCCGGTGTGGGCAGAAAAACGGCAAATGTGATCGCATCGGTGGTGTTTAACCTTCCTGCCCTGGCCGTTGACACACACGTATTCAGGGTAGCTGCCCGTTTGGGTCTGACTACCAATGCAAAAAATCCGCTGCAGGCAGAAATGCAGCTTGTAAGATACATCCCCGAACATCTCATTCCCATTGCCCACCATTGGTTAATTCTCCACGGGCGGTATGTTTGCCTGGCCAGAAAACCAAAGTGCGGGGAGTGCCCGCTGAAGGTTTATTGCCGCTACTACGACAGAAAACAGGCGGAGAAAGCAAAAAACGCAAACAAACTTCAGGATTAAACGTTTAGGTGAAAAACAGATTAACTTAAACAGAAATATTATGACAACTTTAAAACCCGGCGATAAAGCCCCTGCATTCAATTCAACCGATCAGCATGGAAACAGCCTCAGCCTGGATGATTTCAAAGGTTCAAAGCTTGTGCTGTATTTTTATCCCAAAGATGACACCCCCGGCTGTACAGCAGAAGCATGCAATCTGCGCGACAATTATGAAGGCCTGCTTGCAAAAGGCTATAAGATAGTGGGAGTTAGCACCGACGACGAAAAATCGCACATAAAATTTACTGAAAAATACAGTTTACCATTTCCCCTTCTCCCTGATACCGGAAAACAAATTGTTGCCGCTTATGGGGTTTGGGGTCCAAAGAAATTTATGGGAAAGTCTTACGAGGGCATTCACCGGACTACATTTGTTATTGACGGCAATGGAATAATCGAGAAAGTCTTTACCAAAGTTGACACCAAAAACCATACGCAGCAAATTCTTGAAGCTTAGGATTATTATTCAATTTATCAACAAAAGGCTGGCATCACCGGCCTTTTTTCATATCTTTGGGCACCCAAAACAATCAGGGGTAAAATAAACAAAATCACTAATTTAACAAGCATACAACAATGAGCGAACCTAAAGAAGTCAACAAGGAGAAACTGAAAGCCTTACAACTGACCATGGAAAAGCTTGAAAAAGCATATGGCAAAGGCACCATCATGAAATTAGGCGATTCGGCGATAGCAGATATTCCTGTTATTTCCACCGGTTCCATATCATTGGATCACGCTTTAGGCATTGGCGGACTTCCACGTGGCAGGGTAGTTGAAATTTACGGACCCGAATCATCCGGAAAAACTACGCTTGCGCTGCATGCCGTGGCAGAAGCCCAACGTCTTGGCGGACTCGCGGCATTTATTGATGCAGAGCACGCTTTCGACAGGTTTTATGCCCAAAAATTGGGCGTTGATACCGAAAACCTGCTGATTTCCCAACCCGATAACGGTGAACAGGCACTGGAAATCGCAGAAAACCTGATACGTTCCGGCGCCATTGACATCATTGTGATTGACTCCGTGGCCGCCCTCACCCCCCGCAGCGAAATTGAAGGCGAAATGGGCGATTCCAAAATGGGCCTTCAGGCACGCCTGATGTCGCAGGCGCTGCGCAAGCTCACCGCAACCATCAGCAAAACAGGGTCATGCTGTATTTTTATCAACCAGTTAAGGGAAAAAATAGGTGTGATGTTTGGCAACCCTGAAACCACTACAGGTGGAAATGCACTGAAATTTTACGCTTCAGTCCGCCTCGATATCCGCAGATCAACCCAGATCAAAGACGGCGAAAATATGCTTGGCAACCGCACAAGGGTGAAAATTGTTAAAAACAAAGTTGCCCCGCCATTTCGTGTTGCCGATTTCGACATCATTTTCGGCGAGGGTATCTCAAAGCTTGGCGAAGTGATTGATCTGGGAGTTGACCTTGGGATCATCAAGAAAAGTGGTTCGTGGTACAGCTATGGTGAAACAAAATTAGGCCAGGGAAGAGATGCTGTGAAAAGTCTGCTGCAGGACAACCCGGAATTAGCAGAAGAACTTGAAAAACTGGTTCGTACTGCCTTGAAAGACCAGTCAAAATAATGAGCTGCTCCCGCAACCCGCTTTCTCTTGCCACATGCCATTTTACAATCAGATGAAAATATTTGTCATGCGTAATTCTATTATCCCTGTACTTCTTGGTCTAACTATGCTTATTTCAGCCTGTGGAGAAAGGCCGGTGAAAAACGACCAGCAGGAAGCTGAGACTGCACAAGCCGTAGACCTGCTTGCCCAACTCAGGCAACAGGCTGAAAAACAACCAGATAATGCAATGATTTACAACGAAATGGCCCTGTATTTCCTGAGCCGGGAAAACTTCAGCGATGCCCTGCACAATATCAACATCAGCCTGGAACTGGAGCCTTCCAATACAGCGCATTACATTACTTTATCAGACATATACCTGATGATGGGCGATGCCCAGCGGGCACAGCTCACTTTGTACCGGGCCATGGAGCTTGAACCCGCAAGCGCTTCTATTTATGTGCATTTAGGCCGTTTGCAGGTTTACATGGAGGATTATCCGCGCGCTTTTGAGAACCTCAGGAAAGCCCTTGAACTTGACCGCAATAACAGCAGTGCTTATTTCTGGCGCGGCATTGCCTGGCTGGAAAGAGGTGATACAACCAGGGCCATCAGCGATTGGCAACTCGCCGTAGCTTACGATCCGGAGTCATTTGACGGCTATTTTCAACTGGGCATGCTCATGGCCGAGCGCAAAGATCGTTTTGCCCTGGATTATCTTGATCATGCGCTTCGCCTTGCCCCGTCCGATCCCGAGCTTATTTACGACATCGGGATGGCATTTCAGGAAATAGAACGATACAACAAAGCCATCGAAACATACAACCATATCCTCAGTATTGATCCCTGCTTTTACAAGGCCCTGTACAATAAAGGTTACATCAGCCTGGTGATTACCGGCGAATACGAAGCAGCAATCAGGTATTTCGGAGAGGCATTGGATTGCAAACCTGATTATGCAGATGCTCTGTTTAACCGCGGACTTGCCTATGAATTACTGGAAGATTACGCAAATGCGAGAAAAGACTACCGTGAAACCCTGTTGCTAAGAACCAATTACCCAAAAGCAATTGAGGCCCTGAACCGCCTTGATGAGATTCAGTAACAGTGGCAGGTTGGTTTACCGGCTTTCTCCGCTCCTGATCAAGCCCTTTCGATGAAAAGTTGCTACGTTTAAGCGGATGTGCCACGTTGCAGGAGGTTATACCTTGCCGGCCAATCAATCATTCCAACACTCCAGTCTAATCGCAATACAGTAAAAAAAACAAACAGCAATAAATCTGGATCAGTAATAGCCTATTTGAATTCAGCTTTTATCTCAAGCAGGTCGTCAATTACATGTAGGGAAGCACCTTTGAGGGCATGGATCATTTCCATTATTTGTGCCTTTTTTGCGTCTTCAATCTGGTTTCCGGATCCGGATTCAACATGGCTGAGCAGGTCTCTGACAAAGTATTCCAGTTCTTTGGCCTGCTGCTGGGCTTCCGGTGCGAAAAACTGCGACAACACACCCTTCAGGCCATGTGCCACATTTCTAAGGGTTCTAAGATCCGACTCCTCGAGCGATGTCAGCATCTGATCAAATTTCAGGGGATGTTCCCTGACATAAATATCAATGATCTCATGGATGATCTCAGCATCAAAATCGGAGAAAACTGCCCGGAAAGCATTTTTATCAATCATAATGGGGTATTATACCTGAAAGGTATTGAATTCGGGCTGCAAATATAAAACCTTTTCAGATCGAATTAAAACCGGCATAAATAATTTATGAATCCTTGAATAAAGTACTGTTAACTCAGCAATAACTGTCCTATTTGATAAAAGGCAAACGAAACAATCCAGGCCAAAGTTGAAGTGTAGAGCACAACAAAAGCAGGCCACCTCCAGCTACCGGATTCTTTTTTTATGGCTGCAAGCACCCCCACGCAAGGGAAATAGATCAGAATAAACAACATGAAGCTCATGGCAACCAGGCTGTTGAAAACCGGTTCACCTGCCCTATCGCCATCGCTATAAGTCTGTGCCTGGAGCTTGCTCACAAGCGATCCGGAATTTTCAGGGTCATCAATATCCTCAAAATAGAGTACCCCCAGGGTTCCAACCACCACTTCTTTGGCAGCTACACCGGTGAGCAGGGCCACACTCATTTTCCAATCGAAACCCAGAGGTTTCATAACGGGTTCAATGGTTTTGCCAAGCAGTCCGATAAAGGAATTCTCTTGTTGCAAAACCCGCAACGCCAGTTCCTGGTCAATATCGGTCAGATTTTCCTGAAGCGCCTGATCTGATTCAGCCACACTGCTTTCAGGCAGTCGCGGGAAATAGCCCAACACCCAGATGATGATAGATGCAATAAGTATCACACCGGCAATTTTTCGCAGATACTGTTCAGCCCTGAACCACATATGCTTCAGGATTGCGCGCAGGGTTGGAATGCGGTAAGGCGGCAATTCCATGACAAAAGGAACATCCTGTTTTTTAAAAAACACCTTGCTGAAAAGCAGCGATGTAATAATTGCAAGCAGAATGCCTGTGAAATACAATGCAAAAAGAATGCTGCCCTGATAACTCACAAAAAAAGCGCTGATAAACAGGATGTAAACCGGCAAACGGGCGCTGCACGACATAAACGGGTTGATCAGCATGGTGATGAGCCTGTCGCGGCGGCTTTCGATAATGCGTGTTGAAAGGATGGCGGGCACATTGCACCCGAAGCCCATTACCATGGGTATAAATGACTTTCCGTGTAAGCCAATCCGGTGCATAAATTTATCCATGATGAAGACAGCCCTGGCCATATAGCCCGTATCCTCCATAATGGAAATAAAAAAATACAACAGCAGAATATTGGGAAGAAAAACGATCACACCCCCTACCCCGCCTATGATTCCCTGAACAAGCAGGTCTTTGAACCAGCTATCAGCCATTCCGGCATTTATCACACCGGAAACCGCATCCACCGCCATCTCAATCCATTCCATCGGGTACTGCCCCAAACGAAAGGTGGCATAGAAGGTTACATACATAAAAACCAGAAAAATAGGGATTCCCCAATAGCGGTTTGTGACGAAACGGTCAATCAGATCGCTTTTTCTTATCTTTTTTTCAGGATTTGGCTTATATGTTTCCATAATTGCGCCTGAAATGAAACCGTATCGCGCATCGGTGATAAGAGATTCGGAATCCTCTCTGGTATCTTTCTCGATCCGGCTGATGTGGGTTTCTGCCTTTTCCAGAATCTGTCCGGCATTTTGGCATTGGCTCAATCGTCTTTTTGTGTGTTTATCTTTCTCAAGAAGCTTAATAGAAAGAAAACGTGGCGAAATATTGTTTGTAATAAACTCGTTTTCAGGAACACGAATTACCTCCTGCAGATCAACGATGGCGTTTTCAAAAGCTTCACCGTAATTGATATGAATATGACGAAGCGTTTTTTCCCTGTCTTCGTAAACTTCAATTATCTTATTGAAAAGTTCACGGATGCCTTTGCCTTTTGAAGCCACAGTGGGAACAAAAGGAATACCCAGAAGTTTGCCAAGGTTCTCGTGATCAAGTTTATCGCCATGCCGTTCCAGGTCGTCGAACATATTAAGGGCCACCACAACCTTGATATCCATGTCAATGAGTTGCGTGGTAAGATACAGGTTGCGTTCAAGGTTAGATGCATCAGCGATGTTTACCACCACATCAGGAAGATTTTCGAAAATAAAATCCCTTACAAAAAGTTCCTCGGGCGAATAAGCTGTAAGAGAATAGGTTCCGGGTAAATCTGTGATAATAAACTGGTAGTCGTCCATCCTGAAACGGGCTTCTTTTGCATCTACGGTAACGCCACCGTAATTGCCCACCCTTTCCCGGGAGTGCGAGGCATAATTAAAAATGGTGGTCTTACCCGAGTTCGGATTGCCAACCAACGCCACATTAATGGTTTTCTCCTTTCGTCGGGCGGTTTCCCGCAACAGAATTTCACCGGGAATGCCGCTCAATCCGTTGCTGCTGCCTATGTGGCTTTTTGCTTCACTCTCGCTGACAATTTCGATCAGGGCAGCCTCACTGTTTCGTAACGAAACATTATAGCCCATGATGTTGTACTCAACCGGATCATTCAAGGGAGCCCTCTGGATGGCTGTAATTTCTTTTCCGGCGATAAAACCCATCTCAATAATGCGTTTCCGGAAAGCGCCACGCCCCTTTACCTTGGTAATGATTGCTTTTTCGCCGACTTCAAGTTGCAATAGGTTCACAGTAGTATGACTGTTTTGTATGAGTAGAAAATATTATGTTCTTGAGCATCAAACATTGATTTGCCTGGCTTTTATTTAGAACCGGTATAAATTGCAAAAGTATTGGTTTTTGCAATATGAACAGAATGGCTTGTCATAAAACTGCAACCAAATGTTCAGATATTTGTTTGATGTTTATGGCACATGACGGGCGCATAAACAAAATACAAGTTTTCGTTTTAGATTTTGAGAAGGATAAAATCAGAACCTCATGCAAACACATTCCGATCCGGTAGTAATTCACTGGCACCGCCGCGATCTAAGGCTACATGACAATACTTCCCTGCTTCATGCATTGCGAAGCGGATTAAAGGTATTGCCATTGTTTATCTTCGATACCGATATCCTTGATAAACTGGATAATAAACATGATGCACGCCTCACATACATCCACCGACAGCTTATAAAGCTGCGGAATAAGTACGATGAAGCTGGTGGCACTTTGCTTGTAAAAACGGGCAAACCAGTTGAAGTTTTCAGGGAACTTTCGATTGAATATAACCTCAGGGCTGTTTACACCAACCGCGATTACGAGCCATATGCAATCAAACGTGACAGGGAAACCGGTGATTTCCTGAGCCGATCAGGCATTGAGTTTCACACCTTCAAGGATCAGGTGGTTTTTGAAAAAGATGAAATTACAAAAACCGACGGAGAACCTTATACCGTATACACACCCTATATGCGCCGGTGGAAAGCAAAGTATTCAGAGAACAAACCTGCAATTATCCCTTTCCCGGACCTTTCAGAGAAATTGTTTCAAACAGAAAGCCATGATATGCCTGAACTGGAGGATTTGGGTTTCAAACCCTCCGAAATGAAACATCAAGCCGGCGAAACCGATTTGTATGTTATACGTAATTACCATAATAACAGGGATTTTCCCGCAAGAAACGGAACAACCAAAATGGGCATGAACCTGCGTTTCGGAACCGTTAGCATACGTGAAATGGCAAAGCTGGCATCGGAACACAACGAAACCTGGTTAAATGAATTGATCTGGAGAGAATTTTTCCAGATGATACTGTTTCACTTTCCCCACACGGTTGAAAAATCCTTTAAGCCGGCCTACGACCGCATTGAATGGCTCAACGATGAAGATCAGTTCCAGGCATGGTGCAAGGGTGTAACCGGTTTCCCGATCGTAGATGCCGGTATGCGCGAACTGTCCGAAACGGGTTTCATGCATAACCGCGTGAGGATGATCACTGCAAGTTTTCTGGTAAAGCACCTGCTCATTGACTGGCGCTGGGGGGAAGCCTGGTTTGCGGAAAAATTACTTGATTACGAACAAGCATCCAATGTGGGCAACTGGCAATGGGTAGCAGGCAGCGGCTGTGATGCAGCTCCATACTTCCGGGTTTTCAACCCTGAATTACAGGCACAAAAATTCGATCCTGATGCTGAATATATCAGAAAATGGGTTCCGGAAGCCGGTACCAGAAATTATCCGAAGCCAATTATTGACCACGCTTTTGCCAGAACCAGGGCCATCGAAACCTATAAAAAAGCTCTGCAAAATGGTTGATGCGTCATGCTTTTACTCTTTCGAGGGCATTTTTTTGTTTTTCAGCAGCGACGGCAGATAATCCTGTCTCACCCAATGCATTATAAGCGCTGCTTAGCCAGCCAAGACTATTGGCCAAATCGGTCAGAAGATCTTTTCTCTGAGGCTCCTTAACAAGCAGTTCTTCAAGAATATTGTTCTGCATTTTGAAAGCCTCCAAAGCCTTTTTCATTTCACCGGTTTTGTAGTGCAAAGCGCCTGCATTATTGTGAAATACTGAAAGCGTCCTGGCCCAATCAGAACGTCCGGGTTCGGTTTCGTGAAGTGAGGTTTTTACATCAATTGCAACTTCATAACATTCCAGCGCAGAATCATTATTGTTTTCTGCCTCCTGACTTGTCCCCTTTCAAATTAGTGCTGTCGTAAGTATTTAATAATCAATGTTTGTGTTTAAAAAAAGGCTAAAT
>ERZ869909.268-NODE-268-length-73310-cov-6.871533_pt1 | contig 73310 bp, 56 predicted proteins | sample MGYA00520892_ERZ869909 | MGnify/ENA primary metagenome ERZ869909 (study PRJEB32215, sample SAMEA104723947) | bioreactor metagenome | biome: bioreactor; feature: anaerobic bioreactor; material: water | place: China | collected 2015-03-12 ...
GACCGCCCAGTACGATGTCGAGTCCTTCCTGGTCACCTTCGACCTGGATGGCAAGGGAACCCGCATTGGTGGGGGAGACCTCGTTCAGGATATCGAGTTCGGTGACGCTGCCACAGCACCAGATGTACAAGCCGACCCGGGCTGGATCTTTACGGGCTGGGATGTCGCCTTCGATAACATTACCGGGCCACTCACGGTAACCGCCCAGTACGATGTCGAGACCTTCTCCGTGGCGTTTGATTTGGACGGAAAAGGCACGCGTATTGGCGGCGGTGCTCTGCTGCAGATAGTCAATTTCGGCGAGGCAGCCATCGCACCGGATGTACAAGCGGACCCGGCCTGGGTGTTCACCGGCTGGGATGTGCTCTTCGACAACATCACCGCGCCCCTTACCGTGACCGCCCAGTATGATCCCGCTTCCGGCGACGGTGATGGAGATGGGGACGGCGATGGAGACGGGGACGGAGATGGCGACGGAGATCCTCCGTCCGGAACCCCGTTGCTTACCCCGCTCGCGATGGCCGCTCTTCTCACCACGATGGCAGGGGCTGGAGTGGTTGGTATCCGGCGCAAGCGTCGCGGATAGACGATCGCCCATTTCGCTCAACTTACTGGTCCCGCCTTGGATGTCCAAGGCGGGACCTTTTGTTCTTTAGCGGGGGCGCGTGCACATCCGCCGTGGGTCCGCTATACTTCGGCACGAATGCCGAGTTTCGTTCAGAGGGAGCGTATAGCATGAGGGATATCGTGACTTCTCGCCGCTTATCGCGGCGCAAATTCTTCTTTATGGGGGGCGCCGCAGCCGCTGCAGCGGCTTTGCCCCTCCGAAACGCACACGCGAACACCGGTGCGAACGATCGCATCCGCGTGGGCATGCTCGCCACGGGCACGATGGGCCGCGCGCATATGTACGCGTTGGCCACGAGCGGTGATTGCGACATTGTGGCGCTCTGCGATGTGTACAAGCCGCGCTACGAGGAAGTGGCGCCCAATCTCGAGAAGATCACGGGCAATGCGCCGGATGTGTATCAGGACTTCCGTCATGTACTCGACCGGGACGACATTGACGCGGTATTCATCGCAACGCCGGATCACTGGCATCCGCTGATGGCCATCATGGCCTGTCAGGCCGGCAAGGATGTCTATGTGGAGAAGCCGCTCTCGCCAACCGTGGCGGAGGGGCGGCGCGTGGTCGAAACGGCCCGCCGCTACGGCCGCGTGGTGCAGGTCGGTACGCAGCAGCGCTCGATGGAAGTCATGCAGCGGGCGATCGACATCATTCGCAGCGGCGCCATTGGCCAAGTCGTGACCGCCTCCGCATGGGTCGGGGTCAACGAGTGGGCCGTGGGGGAGACCCCGCAGGAGCCGCCCGAGGGCCTCGATTGGGACCTCTGGCTCGGCCCGGCGCCCAAGGTGCCGTACTCCCCCGAGCGTCAGTTCGGCTTCATGGGCTGGCACGACTACTGCCGCGGTGGGCAACTCACCAACTGGGGTGTCCACCTTATCGACATCGTCCAATGGGGCATCGGGCAGGACGCGCCCCTGAGTGTGCAGTCCGTCGGGGGCAGCTACCGTCACCATGCCGGCGCGGACAACTACGAAACGCTCGAGGCCATCATGGAGTATCCCGGTTGCACGGTGACCTGGGAGCAACGGCACATCAGCGCGCACGAAAAGCAGGGCTACGGCATTCAGTTTCAAGGAACCAGGGGCCGCCTGATCCTCGATCGCGGCTCGTTCAAGGTCTACCCGACCACGCTCGGCATCGAGGAGTTCGTCGGACCGCCGGAACACAGCTGGGCCAATTCCGCGCACCACCGGGACTTCTTTGACTCCATGCGCACGCGGCGGTTGCCTGCGGCCGATGTTGAGCAGGGGCATCGCTCCACCACGGCGGTGTTGTTGCCCGGTATTGCGCTGAAAACACGCCGGCGCCTCGAGTGGGATGCCGTGAATGAGCAGTTTATTGGGGATGAAGAAGCGAATCGCCACCTCACGCGGGCCTACCGGGCCCCGTGGCGGTTGCCGTAGCGGCATGGACATGGGTATGGGCAGGGAGCAGCACAGCATGCGATTGATTGTGACGATATTGGTCTTACTTCTTGTCCCGTTCGCGGCATGGGCAACGGAGATCGACCGCTTAATTTCCGGCCTCAGCAGTGGCAACGAGGCCTCCATGGTCGAGGCGAGGCAGATGCTGCCGAGGCAGTCCGTCGAGGCGGTCCCAAAGCTGATCGCCCTGGTCGACCACGAAGACCGCCGCATTGCATTCGCGGCACATCGAATTCTCGAGGATTTCATCGGCGTCGTGACCCGGCCTGGCCGCGAGGACGACCAGCGATTCGTCACCCGCCAAGTCTTGCAACTCCTTTCGCGTGAAGCCACCGAGCAGGCGCGGGATGTCGGATTTCGCCTCGTGCCGCTCGTCGCGCCGGAGGACTTTGACGAGCTTGGCCCCGTGGCCATGTGGTTGATCAATCCAGAGGCCCGCGAGTCCGCCCGAGCCAGCCTTGCATTGACCGGTACCCTGCCGGCCCGCAACGCCCTGCGTGCCGCGCTGGAATCAGCAGACGCGGCGTTTCAGGTCGCCCTGCTCGATGCCCTCGCCCAGTTTGACGATCCCCTGAGCGTTGCTCCCGCATCGCGTCTGCTGGAAGCGGCCGAGCCGGAAGTTCGTACGGCTGCCACGCGGGTACTGGCGCGTTCGGGTGGCGTGAATGAGATTTCGCCCATTCGTCTGGCCATGCAGCAACTGGAGGACGAGCATCACCGCGAAGCAGCCGAATCCTACGCAGTTCTGGCCGAGCGCATCCTGCTTTCCGGTGGAAACTGGGATGCCGGCATCGGCATCTTCGTGGAGATTCTGGAAAACTCGCGGAATTCCGTCGCCAAGGGCATCGCCCTCGCGGGGGTCGGCCGCTTTGGAGACGAACGCGCGGTGCCCGTCATCCTTGCTGCGCTCGAGTCGGATGGGGGAGAGGCCCTCGTGCCGCAGGCGATTGCCGCCTTTCAGCACCTCGATGGCAGCGGCGTCCGCGAGGCCCTGCTGGCCGCACACGACTCGCTCCCAGCGTCCATGCAGGTGCGTATGCTCGATGTGTACGCCCGCAAGCACGACGAGCGCTTTCTTGAGCTGATCGTCGCAGGGGCGCAGGCCGAGGAACGGGACTCGCAACGAATGGCCTTGAGTGCGCTTTCCGCGTCTCGCTTCCCGGAAGTCGTTGATGCCCTTGTGACGCTGGCAGGAAGCACGGATCTCGATTTCCGCTACGAAGTGCTGCGCTCGCTGGAGAAGACCGCCGCCAACATGGAATCGCAAGGCGTCACGGATGCCGCCGGCCGCGCGTATCTCGCCGTCTACCAAAAGTCCGACATGCCCGTCGTGCGGCAGATGGCGCTCAAGGGAATCATGCGCTGCCCCGTTCCCGAGGCCCACGAGGTCCTGCTGGCGGAAATCGACACCGGTGATGTCGGTGACCTTCCCGTCGATCTGTTGGCCGGCCTGACGCGCGCCCTCTTCGACGATGGACGCACCGAAGAGGCCCAGAGCACCCTGACTGCGCTGCTTGCCCGCGCCACGGCGCCGCACGAGGTGAATGCGCTTGTCGAGACCCTGCACGGTGTGGACGGTGTCGGTGATTTGCGGAACCGGCTTGGGATTTTGACGAACTGGAAAGTGGTCGGCCCCTTCGACTGGGCCATGGACGATGCCTTCACCGTGATCAACATCGATGAGCCGAACATTGACCCGGATGCCTCGTATACCGGCAAGACGGGAGAGGAAATCGCGTGGACGGAGGTCCAGACTCCGTCACCGCATGGATTTGTCGAGCTTACCGGCGTTCTCGGCCAGCATGAGCATTGCAGCGCTTACGGATTCACCACGATCACCGTGGTGGGTGTAGACAAAGGCCATATCCTCGTTGGCAGCGACGACGGCATCAAGGTGTGGGTCAATGGCGAGGCCGTCCTCGAACGCAATGTCGATCGCGGCATGGCCCTCGACCAGGATAGCGCCCCCATCACCCTCCGTGACGGCGAGAATCAGATTCTCGTGCAGGTGACGCAGAACGCCGCCGGCTGGGGCTTCGTGGTGCGTCTCACGAACGAACAAGGCGTTCCCCTGCAGGTCGTGCGGGAGTAGGTATCCGCCGCCGTGCAGCGCGGCCCTCATGGTGTGAGCAGACGGTCATGGTTCGCGCGTCTGGGGAACGCCACGCTCCTGCGTGGCACGAGCGTGGGTTTGAGCGGTGAGCGTCGGCAAGGCCACGGAGGACCGTGGCGTTCCACGAGAGACAGTCGCACCAATGAGACGCGCAAGGTATCGTCAGCGCACGCTCACATAGTAGATTCGATCCGTTTCCGAATCGACGAAATAGTCGAAAGTGCCCCGGTCGGGGCATGAGACCCTGTACCAGGGCTTAAGTCGGACCAATTGATGATACTGCTTGATGTAGTCGGCGGTTTGGCGTGTCCGGAAGCTATTCACGAACGCGACATGCGTATTGTCCACTTCCGTCCCGGATTCCCGGAGCATTTCATAAAACTCATTGCTGATTTCGGGAGTTACCTCGAACACACCGGCACGGTGGTTGGCGTCAACGCGGTGCATCTCCGTGTAGGATTCAAATTCGTCGGGCATGAGGCAGGGCAGCCAAGTCCGCGGCCCCGGTTCCGCTTCCGCGACTTCCTCGGGCGATTCGTAGACAGTCACCATCAACTCGTTGCTGAATGGGTCGAAGCTACAGCCGAAGCAGAGGATAAACGGGACAATGCAGGTGAACAAGACGCGGTGTGCCTGCATTCGCTTTCTCCCGACGATCGCTTGCTGTTCTACCCCCCCAGGGACTTCTTCAGCTTGTCCATGAAGCGCTTGTGGAGGGGATGGCTCTGCTCGTCCATTAATTCCTGCAACTTGCGCACGAGTTCCTTCTGCTCTTTGTTGAGGCGGGCGGGAACTTCGACCTGAATGTGCACGAGCTGATCGCCCGCGCGGCCGTGGCGCAGATCGGGGATGCCAAGTCCGCGCAGGCGCAACACGGCGCCGGATTGCGTACCAGCGGGAATCTTGAGGTCGGCCTCGCCCTTGAGGGTCGGCACGCGGATGGTGGTTCCGAGCGCGGCCTCCGGGAAGCTGATGGGCACTTCGCAGAGGATGTCGTTGTGGTCGCGCTCGAAGATGGGATGCTCCTCGACCTCGACTGAAATGTATAGATCGCCGCGTGGGGCGCCCTGGCCCTGGCCGGGCTCGCCCTCGCCGGTGATGCGCAGGCGCGAGCCGGTGTCGACGCCCGCTGGCAACTCGACGGAGAGTTCCCGGGAAACCTTGACCTGGCCGTTGCCGCCGCAGCGGTTGCAGGGATTTTCAACGATGAAGCCCTTCCCGCTGCAACGCGGGCAGGTCTGGGTGACGCTGAAGAACCCTTGTTGACGGCGCACTTGGCCCGCCCCGCCACAAGTGGGGCAACGCGTGGGCTGGGAGCCGGGCGCCGCGCCGCTTCCAGTGCACTCCGGGCAGCTTTCCATCCGGTTGAACTTGATGGTCTTTTTTACGCCCGTAGCCGCATCCTTGAGCGAAATGCGCATGCGGTACTCGAGGTCATTGCCCGGCCGCATGCCCGCACGGCCACCGCCCATCCCGCCGCGCCCGAAGAGGGCGTCGAACAGGTCGCCGAAGGGATTCTCGGGGTCCCCGCCGAATCCGCCCGCTCCCTCGAAGCCACCGCCAAAGGGACTGCCGCCGCCTGACCCGAAAGGATTGCCCGCGCCGCCGAACTGGTCGTAGTTGCGGCGCTTTTCCGGGTTCTTGAGGGTATCGTAGGCGGCGTTGATCTCTTTGAGCTTTTCCTCGGCGGCCTTGTCGCCCCCGGTCTTGTCCGGGTGAAACTTATGGGCCAGCTTGAGGTAGGCCTTGCGGATTTCGTCCGCCGGGGCCGTGCGGGAGACGCCCAGTATTTCGTAATAATCTTTTTGTTGGGGCATGAAAGTCTGCCATTCCTTCGGTGATCGGGGCCAATTGCTGACAGTAGCCCACTATTCTACAGCAAGGGTGAAACAAATGGCGCGTGCTCGGCAGCGCTACTCCTGCGGCGTTTCGGCCGCCTCCGGGCCGGTGCTGACGATGACACGCGCATGCCGGAGGACGATATCGCCGAGGCGATAGCCCCGTTGAAACTCCTGCACGACATGCCCCTCGGGCACCTCGTCCGATGAACTCTGCATCAATGCCTCGTGCAACTCCGGATTGAACACGGTTCCCGCCGCCTCAATGGGGACGCAGCCATGTTTGGCCAGCACATCGTGCAACTGCTTGGCCGTCATCTGCACGCCCTCGCGCAGGCCGCCCTTCTCGTCGTCGCCGTGGGCCACGGCCATCTCCAGATGGTCCAGCACGGGGAGCATGTCCGCCAGCAAGGTTTTCGCCGCCTGCGTGCGCGTTGATTCGTGCTCGCGCATCATGCGCTTGCGATAGTTGTCGAAATCGGCCCGGGCCCGCAGCAATTGATCGCGCAATTCGTCGCGCTCTTTCGTCACTTTGTCCAACTGGCTGCGAAATTCATCCGCAGCATCGTCCATCAGTTCCATCTCCGGAGTTTCTTCGTCGAAGATGGGCTCCAGCACGACTGCTTCCGGCTCCGAGGCTTCGTCCAAGGGCGTATCCTCAACCGGTGGCTGGGTCTCGTCCTTATTTTCGTCTTCCGCGTGGTTCTTGCTCATGGGTATGCAGATTCCTTGTCTCACTTGGTCTTGTTTGAATAATGCGTTCTGAATGCGCTCGGCGCGGCGATGCCGCGGTCAGCTCGCGCGGCGGGTGAGGAACGAACTCAATACCCCGGCGGTGTAATCCACCAGCGCCGTCACCTTGGAGTAGGGCATGCGCCGCGGGCCCATCACGCCTACCCAGCCGACCGTCTTTCCTGACACCTGGTAGGGCGCCGTGACGAAGCTGATGTCCTGCAGGGCGGAGTTGTCGTCGTCCGAGCCGATGATGACGGACAGGCGCGGCTCCGATTCCGTGCGGAGCCGTTGCTTGAGCAACTCGCTCAGGCGGTCGCGCTCCTCGAGCAGAGTGAACATCTCGCGCGCCTTGGCAATATCGCGAAACTCAGGCTGGTCCAACAGGTTGCTCGTGCCCTCGAGGAACACTTGGGCGACGCGCGAATGCGGCAAGGCCATGAGCAACAGGAGCGCCTTCTCGGCCATCTGCCGCTGCTCATCGACATATTCCTGCATGCGGCTCTTCACCTGCTCCTTGAGGTGCTCGAGCGTCATGCCGGTGAAATGTTCGTTGAGAAAGGCGCTCAGACGGCTCAGCTCTTCCGGTAAGACCCGTTGCTCGACATCCACCATCAAGGTGTGGACCTGTCCGTAGCTGTCCGCTGTGAGAACGGCGACCTTCTCCGTCGAGAGGGAAATTAGTTCGATTCGGCGCACCTCGGCATCCGATTCATTCGGTGATTCCACGATGCTCGTCTGTTCGGAAACAAGTGCGAGCATATGGCAGGTCTGCCGCATCACGCTGTCGAGGTCGTTCAATTGGCGCGAGAGCTGGTCCTCGATGCGGCCACGCTCTGCCAGCGTCAATTCCTGCACCTTCATCAGGTAGTCGACATAATAGCGGTAGCCCCGATCCGTCGGAATGCGGCCGGAACTGGAGTGGATCTGCTTGAGGAAACCGATATCCTCGAGGTCAGCCATCACATTGCGGACGGTGGCCGGGCTGAAATCGAGCCCGTAGCGTTTCACGATGGTGCGCGAGCCCACCGCCTCCGCCGTCGTGATGTAGGTGTGCACCACGGCATGGAGGATGAGCTTCTCGCGCTCGGTGAGGGGGCGCGGGGCTACAGGCAGATTGCGGTCCATGGGGTGAATCACTCCGTTTTAGCACTTGAAACTCGTGAGTGCTAGCGTGTACGGAGTGTAGCATACCCGCCGGGAACGGTCAACAATTGCACCCCCGTCCCCCAAGATTTCGTATGCCATAACCCATGCAAGCGCAAGCCCTTGCGGATTCGTGCTTGATGGGCGCGTTTCCCCCCTGATACCCTGTCTCCCTGCGTCATGCCATCGAGAGGAGACCCCATGCGCGTCGGAATTGATATCAGTCCCCTTACCGCCGCGCGCACGGGGGTGGGCAACTATTGTTACTACCTCTTGCGGCACATGATGGGGCTGGACAGCTCCGTGGCGTTCCGTGGGTTCGCCTCCGGCACGAAGCCGATGGCCCTGGAGGCCCTCGAGGGGCGGCTGCCCGTGCGCCATCTCCCGATTCCCACGCGGGCGCTGTACAAGAGCTGGGAGTGGTTCCACGCGCCGAAGGTGGATTCCCTGCTTGGCGGAGTGGACATCTACCACGCCACCAACTATTTCCTGCCGCCAGTGAAACGGGCCAAGCGCGTCCTGACCATCCACGACCTGGCATTCCTCGCCGTGCCCGAGCTGTGCAGTCCGAGAATTGTGGGGCCATTCAGCGAGGCCGTGCGCCGGTATGCTCCCCATGCCGACCGCATCATGGCCTATTCCGAGTCGACCCGGCGCGACATCGTGAAGTATCTCGATCTTCCCGCCGAGCGCATTTCCGTGGCGCCAATGGCGGTGGACGAGGCCTTTCAGCCCGTGAGCCTCGAGGAGGCGCAGACCACCCTCAAGTCAAAGTACGGCATCGAGTCCCCGTTCCTGCTGTTCGTCAGCACCATCGAGCCGCGCAAGAATGTCGTGGGATTGCTGCGTGCTTTCGAGCAGGTGCTGGTTGACATCCCCCACAACCTCGTGATGATCGGCTCGATCGGCTGGAATGCCGAGGATGCCGTGGCCCTGATGGAGTCGCCCCGTTTGAAGCCGCGCATCATTCGCCCGGGCTTTGTGCCGCACATGGAGTTGCCGCCCTTTTATTGCGCGGCGGATGCATTCGTCTTCCCAACGCACTACGAGGGTTTCGGGCTGCCGCTGCTGGAGGCCCTTACCTGCGGCTGCCCCGTGGTGAGCGCGGACAACTCAAGCGTGAAGGAGGTGGTCGGCGAGGCGGCGCTTCTGTCGAACAGCCATGACACCGCCGCGATCGCCGAGAACATCCGCCGCATCGTGTCCGATGCCGCGTTGCGTGAGGAGTTGCGTGCAAAGGGCCACGAGCAGGCCCTGAAATTCTCGTGGGATGATTGCGCCCGGGTGACGCTCGATTCCTACCAGGAGGTACTCGGGTGAGGGTGCTGCTCAACGCCTTGCAGGCAGGCAACCGGAGCGGCACCGGCCGCTACACGGAGGAGCTTGCCAATCTGCTCGTCGGCGAGCACAAAGGCATCGAGGTGCATGTTGCCTGGCCCGAGCATGTCCCCAAGGGCTTCGCTCCAGAGGGGTATTTCCATCGCATCCCATCGCAAGGCGCCGGCGTCCGTATTCGGTTCGATCAGTTCGGCATTCACAAACTCGCCAGGCGCATCGGGGCGGACCTCATCCACTTTCCCGCAAATGTGGGGGGCTTGTTCGGCAAAACCCCCACGGTTCTCACCGTACACGACCTCAGTTTCTTTCGAGACCCGCGCTGGTACCGCTGGGAGCGTGCGTTTTATTACCGGCAATCCGTGCGGCTGACGGTGCGCCGTGCCGCGCGCATCCTGGCCGACTCCGAGGCGACGGCGGCAGATCTGCGCGAGTATTTGGGTGTCCCTGACGAGCGTATCGCCGTGATTCCGCTCGGGTGTGGCCCCGAGTTCAATCCGGACACCAAGCAGGATACTCCCGGCCTGCGCGAGCGCATGCAGTTGCCCGGGCGCTTCCTTCTATTTGTCGGTACTCTCGAACCACGCAAAAATGTCGCGCAACTCATCGAGGCATTCGATCGGATTGCCGATGGTATCCCGCAGGACCTCGTGGTCGCCGGTCGCGAGGGCTGGAAGACGGGGCCGATTCACGAGGCCTTGAACCGGGCGCGGCACCGGGGGCGAATCCACCTGCCCGGTTTCGTTGCCCACGAGGATCTGCCGACCCTTCTGAGAATGGCCGATGCCTTCGTGTTTCCGAGTGTGTGCGAAGGGTTCGGCCTGCCGCCGCTCGAGGCCATGGCCTGCGGCACGCCTGTTCTCACGAGCAATATCAGCAGTCTTCCCGAAGTCACCGGCGACGCGGCTGTCTTGGTCGATCCCGTGTCCGTCGATGCCATCGCGGATGGATTGAATCGAGTTTCCACGGACGACGCCCTGCGCGAAGAGTTGCGTAGCCGAGGTATCGAGCGCGCGGCTGGGTTCACTTGGCGCCGCACGGCCGAGTTGACCCGCGAGGCGTACGAACGAGCCCAAGTGTAATTTCCGCGCGTGGACAATGCGGAGCCCCGGCTTTTTCCTTCGCGCTACTGAGGACACACGCTCGACCGCGTGTACTCCCTCTCCCTCTGGGAGAGGGCCGAGGTGAGGGGGGCACGCTCATGGCCCTGCCCAATCCGTTCGATCACGCAGCCGCTTTGCTATAGTGACGGTCAACAACGCAGCCTTACAGGGAGCCCCGTTCAACCATGTCTCGAATCTTCGTTACGCTCGCGATCCCCACGATTCTCTTGGCGATGCCCCTCGCCACGGCCGAGACCATTACGCCCGATGTCGAGCATGTGACCGTCTGGCATGAGGAAGGCCGTTTTGCCGGGTGGCCAGCGAACAACGGCATCTGGATGTGGGGCGATGAGATTCTCGTCGGATTCAGCATCGGGTATCACAAGGATCTGGGGGACAATCACAACATCGACCGCGAATTGCCGGAGCGCAGTCACCTCGCGCGTAGCCTCGATGGCGGCGAGACATGGTCGTTGGAGTACCCGCCTGCGAAGGGCTACCTCGTGCCGGAGGGGGAGTGGCTGCACGGTATTCCTGACCCGGCGCTGGAAGTGCCGGAACTGAAGGATTGCCCCGGTGGCATCGACTTCACGCACCCGAATTTCGCCCTCACCGTGCGCATGGAGAGTCACCATGCGGGCGTTTCCCGTTTTTGGTACTCGTACGACCGGGGGCATGTATGGGAAGGCCCGTTTCGCCTTCCCAACTACGGCCGGCCCGGCACGGCGGCGCGAACGGACTACCTCATTGACGGTCCGCATGAGGCCATGCTGTTCCTCACGGCCCCGAAGCCGGATGGACGCGAGGGCCAGCCCTTCTGCGTGCGCACGACGGATGGTGGCGCATCGTGGGAGTTTGTGTCGTGGATTGGAGAGATACCGGACGGCTTCTCGATCATGCCGTCTACCGTGCGCCTGAGCGAGGACGAGATCATCACCACCGTTCGCCGCCGCGAGGGGCCGAAGCGCTGGATTGGCGCGTATCTGTCGGAAGACAACGGCGCGTCATGGGAGCCCTTGCCGGACCCGGTGGAAAGCACCGGCGTCGGGAATCCCCCGAGCCTGCTGCAACTGCGTGATGGCCGCCTGTGCCTCATCTACGCCTACCGCGCGAAGCCGTCTTCGATTCGCGCCGTATTGAGCAACGATAACGGCCGTTCGTGGAGCGAGCCCATTGTGCTGCGGGATGACGGCGCCAACCACGACATTGGCTATTGCCGCACGGTACAGCGGCCGGACGGCAAGGTGGTGACGGTCTACTACATTAACGAGCCCAGCACAGGTCCCGAACGCTATATTGCCGCGACCATCTGGGATGTCGAGGCGATTCCCGTGGAATAGACTTGTTCCCACCGCAACAGGAGCTTCCCCATCATGCGTTATCGCCCCCTGATCGTCCGAACCCTATGTGTTGCGTCTCTCATGCTCGCCGCTCTCGCCGTTGCCGCGTGTATGCGGACGCCATCGGGCCTTGAGCGCAGCTCCATCACGCACGATGGCTTGCATCGCTCCTACCTGCTTTTCGTGCCCGAGATGGCGGCGGAGCCCATGCCGCTCGTGCTGGCCCTGCACCGTTTCACGGGCTCCGGGGCGGAGATGGCCCGCACCAGCCGCTTTCATGAGGTGGCGGCCGAGGAAGGCTTCGTGGTCGTCTTCCCGGATGGACGCGGCCGCCGCTGGAACACCGAATCCGACGCCTCGCCGGACGATGTCGGTTTCCTGCTGGCCCTCGTCGACGCGCTGTCCGAGGAACTTCCGATCGACCCGCGCCGTGTCTATGTGACCGGGGCCAGCAACGGCGGCTTTCTGACTTGGCTGCTGGCCTGTCAGGCATCGGAGCGATTCGCCGCCGTCGCGCCGGTCATGGCGACTTTCCCCGAGGAGATCGCCGACGCGTGCGGAAATGGCCCGATGCCCGTGTGCATTGTTCACGGCACGGCTGACCCTGTCGTGCCCTACGACGAATCGGAATTGCAGGGCGGTCCCGGCTCCATGCGACGCGTGCTGCCCATACCCGAGGCGATCGCGTTCTGGGTGGAGCGCAACGGGGCCAATCCCGAGCCGGAGATCACGGTTCTACCCGATCTGGACCCGAACGACGGCACGACCACCACCGTCGAGCGCTACACGAACCCCGGTGGGGCGGAGGTGCTTCACTACCGTGTCGAGGGCGGCGGCCATACATGGCCGGGCGGCACGGAGATATGGCCGCGCTTCATCGTAGGCAATCAGTCACAGGATTTCAGCGCGTCGCGAGCGATTTGGGCCTTTTTCGAAGCGAATGTTCTGCCGGAATAGTCACATCCGTGACTAAATCATCCCGGCCAGTTTCATGCCCCGCTCCAAGTGCTTCTTCTCGTCCGCGGTGAGTTCGCGCTGGGGCGGACGCACGAAGCCGGCATCGACACCGCGAAGTCGCAGGGCTTCCTTGTAGAACGCGACCATTGCGCCGTACTGGAAGAGGGCACAGGCGTTGCCGAGACGCTTCTGGGTCTCCCACGCGGCTTGACGGTCGTTGTTGCGCACCTGGTTGTAGAGATCGATGAAGATCTCTGGCACGACATTCGCCGTGCTCGCCACGCTGCCGTCCGCGCCCGTTGCCAAGGCCTGCAGGGTGTACTCATCCACGCCATTGATCACCACGAAGCCCTCCGGGCGCCGCGCGAGAATGGCGTTGAGCAACTGCATGCGGCCGCCGCTGTCCTTGATGCCGACGATGTTGTCGACGGTCTCTGCCAGCTCGATGACAAGTCCGGCGGAAAGGGGATTCTTCGACGCGCCGGGCAGATTGTAGAGCAGCACGGGGAAGTCCGGCGTTGCCGACGCCACGGCCCGGAAGTGCGCTTTCAGGGCTGCCTCATCGTAGCGGTAAAAGCCCGGGGCCACCACTGCCGCAGAATGGGCGCCGGCGTGGGCGGCGTGCTCGGTCAGGGCGATGGTGTGCGGTGTATCCAGGCAACCCGTGTGGGCCACGACCTTCACCTTGTCTCCGACGGTGGACAGGATGGCCTCGAGCAGGGACTTGCGCTCGTCAATGCTCATCAGCAGCCCTTCGCCCGTCGTGCCGCCTACGAATATGCCGTGCACGCCCTGCTCCGCGAGATGCGCGGCAATGTCACACGCCCGTTGAAGGTCCACCAGTTTGCCATCTTCCGTGAAGGGGGTCAGCATCGCGGGGATAACGCCGTGAAGGTCACATTTCATAATCCTGAATCCTTTCTGGCCTTGCCGAGCCTACTCGGCGGCCTCGGTTGGGGTATCGCTATGCCCAAGCGGGCGGCCGGGCGCGACGCGGTCCCGTACCCGTTGTTTGAGTTCCTTCGCCTCCGGAAAACGCCCCTCCGCCTTGCGGGACCACGCCGTCTCGCCATCGACAGTAACCTCGAACACGCCGCCCATGCCCGGCTTCAGGGCGACTTCGCCGAGGTCGTCCGGGAAGGTGGTCAGCAGCTCCTGCGCAAGCCATGCAGCCCGAAGCAGCCAGCGGCATTGTGTGCAGTATTCGATGGTCACGCGTGGTTTCATGCCGTGCTTCCCGCCGAAGGCCGGTTCACCCACAGGCTCAGGCCCACATAGTACGCGACGAAGGTGAACGAGGCATAGACCCACGGCATGTGGGCATCGGCGGAGTAGCGGAGCAACGCCACCGCGAGGGTCAGCGCCCAGATCAGACTGAAGGTAATCGTCACTCGCCGCAAAATCGCGGAGCGAGTGGGGTAGATGTACTTGAGCGGTACAAATGCCAGCACCGCCAGCACGAGGAGAATAAGCAGATTCCACATGGGGTCGAGGTCCAGCAGAAACAGGTAGAGCACCACCACATTCCAGTAGGACGGAAATCCCTTGAAGTAGTTGTCATCCGTTTTTGCATCGGCCTGGCAGAACTGGTAGCTGGATGCGAGAATGATTGCGATGGAGCCAAGAAAGCCCGTTTGCAGCGGAATCAGCCCGGCCTCGTAGATGAAAAACGCAGGAATCATCGTGAAAGTGAGGTAATCGACGATGTTGTCCAGCAGACTGCCATCAAAGTGCGGCAGCACCTCCTTCACTTTGAAGCAGCGGGCAAGCGTGCCGTCAACGCCGTCGACGATGACCGTGATGATCATCCAGAAGAAGGCCCACATCCAGTCGTTGTCCGAGATGGCGATGATTGCCAGCAAACCCGCCAACGCACCCATGGCGGTGAACACATGCACGGACCACGCCGCCGCAACCTGGGCCGGTGTATGGGTGCGCCTGCTCATCCCCGGCCCCACCGAAGCTCCAGCGGACGGCCATCTTTCGCCTCGAAGTCGACGCTGCCAACGATGGGCCCAGGCACTTTGGAGACCTTCAACAGCACCGTGTTCTTCCCCTGCCGCAGCATCGCGTCCACCGTGGCGATGGGGCGCTCGCCCTCGTTCGTCTTGCCGCGGGATTCAAACAGCAAGCGCCCATTGAGCCACAACTTGACTGGATTGCGCTCAACGACATAGACGAATACGGCATCCCGGTGGGCGTGTGTGAATTCAGCGTAGGCATAGGCCGTGCCGTAGTCATCCTCCGTGAAGGCCACCCCGCCGGGGCTTGTCGCGGCGGAGAAATGGAGGAGGTGGTCATCCTGCGGCGTCGTGTAACAACGGGTCCACGATATCGCGCGATACCAGCCGGGATAGATCGCCGCGAGGTCAATCGCCTCCTCGGGCGGGGAGGCCGTATCGTGGCCAGCCTCGCCAAAATTCGGGAACGCGCCGAGAACCATCCAACGGCGTGTGCGTGGTTCCTCCTGCTTCAACCATCGAAGGGCCCTGCGCTCAACAAACGGGGGCGCTTCCGCCGGTACGGCGCGCGAGGCGGCATAGGCCACAAGGTTGCGCAGAATGCGTGCGGCGATCGGGTCCTGCCCGAGGTTTTCCAAAAGGCGGAAATGGGTGTAGATGATGCGGCCTTCGCCGTGGCGCTTGACGAGAATGTTCGAGCGCCACGGATTCGCGCTGTTCGGGTCATTCAGCGCATTGGCATCCAGGCAGCCGCAGATGTCCTGTTCGCCTTCCTCGATGAAGGCCTTAAGCGGCAATACATTGCGGTACGCGGCTCCGAGAAGAGATCGGATGGGCAGTCCGTCGAACACGGGATGACGCTTCGCGTAGTGGTACACCCCGCAAGCGCCGCCAAGTACAGGAACGCTCGTGGCGGTCAGTGTATCCTCGCCCACGGCATCGGCCATGTCATTCCAGTCATCCGGGGGGGAGAAGACAATTGCTACGGCCCCCGCGGCCACCTCACCGATCACATCGGCCAGGTAGTCCGAAGGATATGCACGAATCGTGTTGGCCATGGCCGGAACGATGAACACCGGCGGGCGATCGGACGGCCGCTGCACCTCGCGGTACAGGGGGCGTTCATGGGGGGAGTCCTCCGGCAAGCCCACGAACACCGGCGTCACGCCCTCCACGCGCTCCATCACATGCAGCGGGATGGTCGTCTCCGCGACACGGTTCATGCCCTGCAGCAAGCGTGCGACGATGCGGTGCTCGCCCGTCGTTCCCGAGGCGGCGAGGTTGCCGCTCCAGAGTTCGTCACCGCCCTTGGTTATGCGAACGGAGCGGCGCTTTTTCCAAAGCACCTGCTTTGTCGGGCCGACGACCTGCACCGAGAGGTCTGCGCGCCCCTCGACGCGCAGGTCATTCACAAGCGATACCTTCACCCGCACTTCCTCGCGCGGGGCGATGTTGGTGCGGTCACACTCGACCACGAGCCGCAAGGGCACCTGCCCAAGGCGCACAGTCTGGCGAAGCGGGCCGGTGTCAGGCTCGTTGAAGTAGGTGCCGGGCAGATGCAGGCAGTAAGCCGAGGCCTTTGCGTTGCCCCGCATGGCGTCGATCTGCGTGCGAAGATTTTCGGATTGCGCAGCAACAATCGCAGTCTGGAAGCTCTCAGTGGTACCGAATACCGCCTCGAGGCCACGGGCATTCATCAGGGACTTGAGGGTGTCGGCATCGCTTGCGAATCCGCGCACGCCGGCTTCGCCAAACATCACGAGGCGATCGGTTGAGCCATTGCGCTGACAGTGATGCTCGAAGGCCCGTTCAGACGGGGAAGGGATGAACACCGTGAGGTTGTCGCATGGCTCAGGGGTGTCATGGTAGGGCCGGACAATGCTCGCGGGCGTCGAGGAATCGTGGTCCCCCGGGAGCAACAGAAGGCGGCTGGGGTCATCCGCGCGGATCGACCGGATGCATTCTGGGATTTCCGCGAGACCAGCAGGCAGGCTGATGGCAACGAACGAGGGATGGCTGCGATAGGGGCGCACGCGACCGGGAAGGATGGTGTCAACCGCGTCCAATTCCGTGAGCATGGGTTCAAACCACACGAAGAGGCCCAATTCGTCGCAGGCATCGAGCCATGAGGAGGAGAGAAGCGCCCCACGCGCCCGAATCAGGTTGAAACCGGCCGCCTTAATTCCCTTGAGGCCGTTCACATCCCGCAGGGCGGGGGAGTGGGCATCCAGCCAGACACCGCGCAGGGCGGTGGGGCGGTTGTTCAGGGCAAATCGGCGTTCCTTGACCGTGAACTCCCGCATCCCGAATCGGACGGATAACTGGTCAACAGCGGCGCCTTCCTGCTGAAACGCTGCCTGAAGAGTGTACAGCGTCGGTGTCCGCGGTGACCAGAAATCGAACTCTGGAAACTCCACGAGCGCCTTCACCGGCCCGGGCCCGGTCGTCTCGACAGTCGTCTCATTCTCTGTTCCGTCGATGCGCAGCTGCACCCGGCCGGGCGCGGTCGTCTCAACCGTGACGGTCAGGCGGCGCCGGCGAATGTCGGGCTGAATGAAGACGGAATCAAGGCGCTCGGCGGGCAGGTGTTCAAGTCGAACCACGGGCGGAAGTGGGCCCTGCGCGTCGGATACACGAATGGCGAGCGTGTTTTGCCCTTCTACCAGGATTCCATCCACTTGGTAGCAGGTCCCGCTGAGATTGCTGCCGGAAGTCTGGAGTTCCTTGCCGTTGAGCCATGCCGTCACCGTATCGGGCAGCAGATCAATGCACAGCGACCCTGCCAGCGCAGGCGGAGCCTCGAAGGACTGAAAACACCAAACCGGCCTTGCTTCCGGGTGCGGACATGCCGCGCTCGCGCCCTCAGGAGGCCCCGACGCCTCAAACCAGCGTTCCGTGCGCCCACGGTCCTCCGAGTCCAGGCGAAATCGCCACGGTCCATCCAGCACTCTCGTCGCCCGTGTATTCAACTGTCTGATGCCTGCCTTGTTCGGCCTGCTGGCCGCCTAGTCGTCGAGGGAAACTACCCAGATATTCCGGAATTGTACGCTATTTCCATGGTCTTGGAGTAGCAGGTGGCCGAGGGCACGCTCCGGGCCGCCCATACCGCCGGGGGTACGGTCAGACAACTCCAGGTCGTCATGGATCAGAATGCCGTTGTGGTGAACCGTCACCCGCGCATTTTCGACCTTCTCGCCTGCCTCGTTGAACTTGGGCGCGGTGAAGTCGATATCGTAGGTCTGCCACTCCATCGGGGGAAGGCAGGCATTCACGAGGGGCGGGGCCTGCTGGTAGAAACCGCCTGCAAAGTTGTCCGCCCGCTCCAAACCGAAGGTGTCGAGCACCTGAATCTCGTAGACGCCCTGAATGTACACACCGCTATTGCCGCGTTGTTGGCCCCGGGCGCTCGGCATGAAGGGGGTGCGGAACTCGAGGTGAAGGCGCTTGCTGCCGAACTGCTGCTTCGTGATGAGGTCGCTGCCGCCAACCTGGAAGGCATCGCCGGTGATTCCCCAAGTGAGGGGATAGCGCTCCCAATGTTCCATCGAAGTGCCGTCAAACAGGACGACGGCACCCGCGGGGGGCTCTTCGCCGAGTGTGGGGGAGCCAAGCTCAATGCGTTCCACTTCGAAGGTCTTCGTGCCTCCCGGACCCGTGAGCGTGCCGGTGAATTTGCCCGCAACGGGAGGATCGCCGGCCGTCACGATTTCCCCCTTGAACTGCTGCGTCCCGAACCACGAGGCGCCTTCGATGGAGACTTCCCCCTCGAAACGGGTGACCCCGTCCTCCGTGCGGCCGGTAATCGAAAAGTATGGGATCCCGTCTTCATGCGGTCCAAAATAGAAATTCGCCAGATGCTCGCGGTTGTTCTGTGCAATGAGATGGACGGTGAGCCAATGCTCGCTCCAGGCGCCCTCGGTGAACCCACCGCGGTAATTTCCCTGGGTTGCAAGTGCAATATCCGTATCGGACACCTGCGCCATTGCCCAACTCGAGAGGATCACGGTCATGCCAAGGAAAAGCGCGCGTAGTTTCATGGGTGTAGTCTCCCCCATCAAGTGTGTGTGAAAGGAATTCTTGGCTCAGCATGGCAAAAGTCAGCACAGGTTGCAACTGTACCATTGACTACGCAGCATCGAGACGCTAGGCTAGCGATTACCGAAAAGATTCGTCAATGGGTCGTCAAAGAATACTGGGGGAATGACGCATTGGGGTGGGTTCTTGCAGGAAGTGCAATCGTTGGGGCGTCCGTACTGGTCGTCTTTTTTGCCATGACCCGGCGCAAGACGGCCGTCGGGCCCGAGGGGATTACCGTTCAAGCCGGCAGCGGGACACCGGTTCCGCGCGGCAGAACGCCGACGCCGCAGCCGGAGATCGATGCATCGAAGCTGGAGGAGAGCCGGCACACCCTCTTCCGCATGATCGCCGATGTCGGTGCCTCCATTCAGCAATTGGTTCGCGCTGCGGCGAGTTATGACGCCGATCTGGCCCGGCATGAGCAGCACCTTCAGCAGACGACGGATCTGGTGGAGGCCAAGCAGATTTGTGCCGAGGTCTTGGCCGAGTTGCACGAGATGCGGGAAGTCAACTCCCAGTATAAGCAGGAATTGGCGGAGACCCAGGAAAAGCTGCGGGAGCGGGAAACGGAAATCGCGTCCATGCAGCTGGACCTGAACACGGACTACCTCACGCGCATTCTAAATCGCCGGGGACTCGAAGCGCGGATTGTTGAAGAAATTGAGCGGGCCAAACGCTACGATACCCCGTTTTCCATCGCGATGTTCGATATCGACCTTTTTAAGGGCGTCAATGACGAGCATGGCCATGAGGCGGGGGACAAGGTGCTGCGGCTCGTGGCCCACACGCTTGAGGAACTCAAGCGCACAAACGACTCGGTAGGCAGGTTCGGCGGCGAGGAGTTCATGCTTTTGCTGCCCGGGGCCACCCGGGAGCAGGCCCTTGCCGTGGCGGACAGGGCTCGCCGGCAGATGGAGCGTTTCGTGACACGCTTTCAGACCAGCCGTATCAAGGTGACCATGAGCGGCGGCGTGTCGCAGTTGGATCCAGAATCCGACACGGTTCACACCCTCATGGCCCGCGTGGACAAGGGGCTGTACGCAGCCAAAGAGAAAGGGCGGAACCGGATCGAACCGGTTTAGGTCTTGCTCAGGCGTGCCACCCAAGACGCGCGCTAATCGAGCACATAGAGATCCTTCCATGCGATACCGTCCACGCCGCCCGCATGCAATTGCAACGCGAAGCTGCCTTCGAACAGCTGCGGGTCGGAATCATCGAAGTGTATCGCCCGAACGCCGTTGACCCATGTTGTAATGACGCCATCTTGCGCTCGAATCTCGAGATCGTTCCATCCTTCGGGTTCGAGCACATAGGCCGCCAAGGTATTTTTCGGCGGCTGCACCAGCCAGCCGCGCTTGTAACTTTCGTAGAGCCAGCCGGTGCTACTGGGGTAGTCTGGCTCGACTTCGCCCTGCACGCCCGAAATATAGGGATAGGGTTTGCCGTCCTTCTCGCCCATTTCGATGGTTGCGTGGTAGAACAATCCGAAATTGCCCGCGCCCAGCATCTTGAAGGTGCCGCGTACGCGAAAATCCCTCCATACTTCTTCGGTGGCCAGATAGCCCTCGGACTTGTCCGGACCGCTTCGACCGATGATGACACCCTCTTCGATGTCCCACTGTTCGTTGCCCCATTGTTTCCAACCGTCGAAGTTCGTGCCGTTGAAAAGGGGACGCCATTCCCCCTCGCGCTCAAGGCTATTGAACTCGATCAAGCGAATCTCAGCGGTGCCGCCACTGGCTCCCTCCACCGCACCCGCGACCCAGTACAGGGCGCCACGCAGAAAGTGTTCGCCGGGGTTCGCGTAGGTCAATTTTACGCTATCGATCGTGACGGTGATTTCCGGTCCGCGCGCGGTGATGGATAAACGCACCCAGTCGTCGTCGTCCGCGGGTAACTCGTTTGCGAAGGTTGACTCGACTTTCGAGGCCCCATCAACCGTATTGAACTGAAGCATTCCATCGGCGTTCATGACGATGGCTTGGCCGTACAATCCGGGCACCAGCCATTCGCCGCACGGGGTGGGCTCAAACGCTTCGTTGCGGTGTGCGTGAAACAGCAGGCCCGCAACCTGCCCTTCGGTCTTAATCTCGATTACCGCCTCGAAATCATCGTGGATGCCCAGCGGAATCAACGCGTAGCTTGGGCCCGCATCATTGGCGGCATTAAAATGATGGTCTGCATGGTCGGCGATGGCCAGACCGCTTCCCGCGACCGCGAACACACAGAGAAGGATGAGAATGCGCATGAGCGATTACTCCAAAGCCAAGGTTTCCACACGCTACCGCGATCGAATCAGGTGTTGCGCCGGTATTTTCCGCCGACCGCAAACAGGGCCTGCGTGATCTGACCGAGTGAGCATACGCGGGTGGCATCCATCAATTCAGCGAAGATGTTGCCGCCGGTGATGGCAGCTTCCTGCAGCCGCGCGAGTGCCGCCGGGGCCGCATCGCGATTGGCTGCTTGAAACGCCCGCAAGCGTTCCAACTGCCCCTGCTTTTCTCCCTCAGTACCGCGCGCCAACTCAAGCTCCTGCGTTACCGGCTCGGCATCCTCCGGCGAACGGAAGGTATTGACGCCGATGATCGGCAATGAGCCCGAGTTCTTCTTCCACTCGTAGTACATCGACTCGTCTTGAATCTTGCCGCGCTGGTAGCCCTTCTCCATCGCCCCGAGCACGCCGCCGCGCTCGGAAATTCGCTCGAACTCGCAGAGGATCGCCTCCTCCACGAGGTCCGTCAGTTCTTCGATGATGAAACTGCCCTGCGTGGCGTTCTCCGTGCCGAAGATGCCGTACTCTTTGTTGATGATCAGCTGAATCGCCTGCGCGCGCCGCACGGATTCCTGCGAGGGCGTCGTGACGGCCTCGTCGTAGGCATTCGTGTGGAGCGAGTTGCAGTTGTCGTACAGGGCGGTCAGGGCCTGGAGCGTCGTGCGGATGTCGTTGAAGGCCATCTCCTGCGCGTGCAGCGAGCGCCCGCTGGTCTGGATGTGCGCCTTCAGTTTCTGCGAGCGCTCATCGGCCCCGTACCGCTCGCGCATCGCCACGGACCAGATCCGCCGCGCAACGCGATTGATGACGGCGTACTCCGGGTCCATGCCATGCGAGAAGAAAAACGAGAGGCTCGGTGCGAATTTGTCGATGTCCATCCCGCGTGCGAGGTAGTACTCAACAAAGGTGAAGCCATTGGCGAGCGTAAACGCCACCTGAGAGATGGGATTGGCCCCCGCCTCGGCGATGTGGTAGCCGGAGATCGACACGGAGTAGAAATTCCGGATCTCGTGCTCGATGAAATACTGTTGAATGTCGCCCATCATGCGCAGGGCGAAGTCGATGGCGAAGATGCAGGTGTTCTGCCCTTGGTCTTCCTTGAGGATATCGGCCTGTACCGTGCCACGGACCAACCGAAGGGCATTTAAACGAAGTTCGGCGGCCTCATCGTCAGTGGGCGGGCGACCCTGCTCGGACGCGAACTTCTCCAGTTGCTGGTCGATGGCGGTATTCAGGAAGAACGCCAGGATGGTCGGGGCCGGACCGTTGATGGTCATCGACACGCTTGTATTGGGCGCGCATAGGTCGAACCCGGCGTACAAGCGCTTCATGTCGTCCAGCGTGCAGATGGAAACGCCCGAAGTGCCGACCTTGCCGTAGATGTCCGGCCGCTCCTCCGGGTCCCAGCCGTAGAGCGTCACCGAGTCGAATGCCGTCGAGAGGCGCTTGGCCTCGGAGCCCTTGCTCAGGTAGTGGAAGCGGCGATTGGTGCGGTCCGGGTCGCCCTCGCCCGCGAACATCCGCGCGACATCCTCGTCCGTGCGGCGGAACGGAAACACACCGGCGGTGAAGGGGAAGAACCCAGGAAGATTCTCCATCAGGAGCCAGCGCAGTAGGTCGCCCGCGTCACTCAAGCGCGGCAGACCGATGCGGGGGAGCTGGGCGCCCGCGAGGCTCTCACGAAAGGCCGGCGTGCGAATTTCCTTGCCGCGCACGGTGTAGACCGCCTCGGGCTGGCGATAGGATTCGGCGGTATCGGGCCATGCCTCCAGCAAGGCACGGCAGCGGTGGTCGAGTTGGGCGTAGGCCGCCTCGGCCTCGCGCTCAAGGGCCTGACGCGCGGCATCATCCTGCGTGAGGGCCGCGGCCGCTTTCAGGTGGGCGTGATTCCGTGCGAGTTGCGCCTGGCCTTCCGCCCATTTGCGGTACTCCCGCACCGTTTGGGCAATTTCCGCAAGGTACCGGACATGATCCCCCGGCACAATCTCGCTCGGACGCGAGGAGACCCGGCTCGCGGGCCGATGGGTCTCGCTATGAAAGAACGCGCCGCATTTCGTGTTCAGGGCCTCCAGCACACCGTGGTAGAGCGCCGTCACGCCGTCGTCGTTGAACTGCGACGCAATCGTCCCGTACACCGGCATCTCGTCCAGCGGTGCGTCGAACAACCGGTGATTGCGCTGGTACTGCTTGGCGACATAGCGCATCGCATCGGCCGAGCCGGGCCGCTCAAACTTATTGATGGCGATGAGATCCGCCTGATCGATCATGTCGATCTTCTCGAGCTGCGTCGGTGCGCCAAATTCGGCTGTCATCACATACAGGGCCACATCGACGAAGGGGACGATCGCGGCGTCGCCCTGCCCGATTCCCGCCGTCTCGACGAGGATAAGGTCGAACCCGGCGGACTGCATCACAGCAATCGTTTCCGTCAGGCTCGCGCTGACCGCACTGTCCGTCTGCCGCGTGGCGAGCGAGCGCATGTAGACCCTCGGGTTGTCGAGACAATTCATGCGGATGCGGTCGCCCAGGAGCGCGCCGCCGGTCCGCCTGCGGGACGGATCGACCGAGATGACGGCCACGCGTTGCTCCGTGAAATCCGCCAGAAAACGCAGCAATAACTCATCCACCAGTGACGACTTGCCCGCGCCGCCTGTACCCGTGATGCCGAGCACCGGGGCGGGGGGGGAGACGCGTCTCGGCAGGGCGGTGGCGAGGTCCTTCAAGGCCCCGTTCGACTTCGCGTGGGCATCTTCAATCGCCGAGATGTACCGGGCGACATACAGGGGTTTCTTCGGGCTCAGCTCACTCGCGTGGGCCATGGCCTGCTCCGGCTCGCGTGGACGATCAATGGCCTCGACCACCGCGTTGATCATCCCCTGGAGTCCCAACTGCTGGCCGTCCTCCGGTGAGAAAATCCGCGTGACACCCGCGGCCGGCTCGGGACCGTCCTTGCCGTAGGACTGGATGGCCTCGATCTCCTCGGGGACGATTACGCCGCCGCCACCACCAAAAATCTGGATGTGCCCGGCCCCGCGTTCGCGCAGGAGGTCCACCATGAAGGCGAAAAACTCGACATGCCCGCCTTGGTACGAACTGACGGCGATGGCGTCCGCATCCTCCTGGATCGCCGCATCGACAATCTCCGTGGCCGAGCGGTTGTGCCCGAGATGGATCACCTCCACGCCCGTATCCTGCAGGATGCGCCGCATGATGTTGATGGCCGCGTCATGCCCATCAAACAGGGCGGTCGAAGTCACCACGCGCACCGCGCGGGACGGCTTATAGACGGCGGTATCCGGCATGGGGCATTCCTCTCCCTTGCGCGGGTTGTGGCGTCAAGGGCTGACTTCGTCAAAAACTCATCAAGATTCGAGTGGACTCCATTCTACACCGGCACAGAAGGGAATTGCATGGGCAGACGCGCACCCAGGCCCCAAGGGTGCCCACACGGACGGACACAGACCCACACGGACCATCACGGACGCCCATTCTCCCTCTCTCCCTGGGAGAGGGCCGGGGTGAGGGGAGAGCCACGCCGTGGCCCAGTCTATCGGGAGGTGCTCAAAATTCGACTTGCACCGAAGGGGCGGTTCGCTGCAACCTTGTGGTTTGTATGCTGTGTTGGCGCAAGGGAATCAGGGGGGATGGCGTTGAGGCTTCCTAACGGATTGGATGCCGTCGTCGATATCGCCAAGTTGCGGGACTATTGTCTGAATTCTGAGCATCCACGAGGACGACATAAAGCCCGGGTCTTTCAGTCCACATTGGGACTTCGACCGAGCGACGCTTTGTTTCTCAGAGACGCGCTTCTTGATGCCGCAAAGTCGGAGGAGGCCGTCGAAGGGGAACATGACTCGTACGGCAGGCGATTCGTGATAGACTTTTTGCTAGAGAGCCCCCATGGCGAGACTACGGTTCGCAGCACATGGATTGTTCGCACCGGCGAGCAAACCCCGCGCCTGACAAGTTGTTTTGTGCTCTTGGGACGAGGAGTTGGTGAACATGCCAAGTGAAGTGCACTATCTGGACGCCGTGGCACTGACGGAGCCAATCCCAAACCATGGCCTGCAGCGGGGGCAGGTCGGTACCGTTGTGGAAGTGCTGGATGAGGATGTGTTCGAAGTAGAGTTTTCGGACAATGAAGGCCAAGGCTATGCCATTGCGGCAGTGAGGGCCGACCAGCTATTGGTGTTGCACCACGAACCCGCCGAGAACGGTTGATCCGCCGAAAAGTAGACACGGACTTCCACGGACGCGCATTCTCCCTCTCCCTCCGGGAGAGGGCCGGGGTGAGGGGGGGGGTACGCGGCAGCCTTTACATCCCCCTGTATCCCCCTTCAAAGGGGGACTTCGGTTGCGCCATGCGAATCCAAGGCCGTTTCCGCTGGTCTGCGGCTTGGAGTGGAAGGTTCCCGAGCATCCGTTCCCGCCACGACTACCCCTGTGTGTGCATTTAAGTCCCCCTTCGAAGGGGGATTTAGGGGGGATGTCACCCCGCCACCTCAGGGTACGCCCTCGTCTTGACGAATGGATTCGCGACGGCCTGCTCGAGGATGCCGCGCATAAGCACGGTCCACTTGCTGACGCCGGGATGCGGGTCGAGGCCGTTTGCCATTCGGCGCATCTGGTGGTTGAACCAGAAGCTTTGCAGCATGTCGTCAAAAACGCGGATGCCGGTCGAGATGGTGATGGGCAATGCACGGTCGGTTTCCCCTTCCATCAGCCGACGCGCGAAGTCGGGCTCGACGCACAGGGGCCTTGCGAGGCCAATAACATCCACCGCGCCGCTCTCGACGGCATCGCACATGGCCTCGGCGGAGCGAAAACCGCCGGTGAGCATCAGCGGAACCTTCGAGACCGCCCGCACCTTCTCGGCGTACTCGAGGAAGTAGGCCTCGCGGGCCTTGGTGCTGGCGCGTGCGGGCAACATGGCGGGGTTTTCGTAGTTGCCGCCTGATATTTCGATGAGGTCGACGCCGGTTTCCTCGAGGGCCTTCACGACTTCCATGGACTCCTCCTCGGAAAAGCCGCCGCGCTGGAAATCCGCCGAGTTCAGCTTCACACCGATGGGAAAGCCCGGCCCGACGCGCTCCCTCACGGCGCGGATGGCCTCGAGCAGGAAGCGCCGCCGCTTCTCCGGCGTGCCGCCCCAGTCGTCCGTGCGTTGATTGGTGATGGGGGAGAGGAACTCGCTGCAGAGGTAGCCGTGGGCTGAATGAATCTGCACGCCCTTGAACCCGGCAGACTGCGCGACCGCGGCCGTGCGCCCGAAGGCCTGAATCAAATTTTCGATCTCAGGCACGGTCAGCGCTCGCGGAGGGGCGAAGATGGTCTTGAGGCTCTTGCGCTCGAGTCCCACTGCGGAGGGGGCCACCGGCTGCCGCGTCACTTTCTTGGGTGATTGCCGCCCGGCGTGGCTGATCTGCATCCAGAGGTGCGCGCCCTCGGCCTGAGCCGCATCGGCCCAACGGCGCAGGGCGTCCAGGTCGCGCTCATCCTCGATCGCCACATTGCGCAGGTTTTCCATGCACACGCGATCAACCATGACATTACCAGTAAGGAGCATCCCGCAGCCGCTCTTTCCCCAGCGGGCGTACAGGGTCTCGTGGAGAGTATTCGGCGCGTTCGTGACGGGCTCGGCCATCTGCTCGGTCATGGCCGCCTTGGCGAATCGGTTGGGCAAGGACACGCCGCAGGGCAGCGCCAAGGGCGCCGCGAGGTGTGCACGGACCCGCTCGTGGAGGGTGGTCATGGAGGTCTCCCGCTCTCGGTAACATGGTTTGCCGGACGGCAGGATACCCGGAGCGGGGAGGAGGGGCAACCGGAGGGGGTCAGACGCCCTTCGAGAAGCGCTTCAATTGCCGCGCGATGATGCGATAGACATCGGCGTTCCACGCAAGGCCGACATGGGTGCCTTCGACCAAGCGATCCGTTTTGCGATCGCCGAAACGGCACATCTTCCAGTCCACTACGCCATCAGTCTTGGTGTAGATGGCCGTCTGCTGGACCTGCTCGTCGGGAAACTGCCCCTTCCACTGGCAGGCAAAGCCGCAGGCGCAGGCATCGGTGTAGCAATCATCATGCGGGTGAAAATGCTTGAGTTGCGCGCGCTTGGCGAGGTGAATCTTCCGGTGGATGACCTGCTTCAGGCCGAGAATCCAAGGGTGGACACGCACCCCGCGAACGGGCGAGCCCAGCATGGTCACGCTGGCGATCAAGTCGGGCCGGTACGAGGCGGCCACGCGGGAGAGCACGCCGCCCAGGCTGTGCCCGACCAGATGGACCTTTCGGCCGGTCTTCTTGTGTGCGCGCTGGACGGTTCGCAAGAGGTTCTGCACGAGCTTGTTCGGGCAATCCGAATTCCGCCCGATGCCGGACATATACGGCTTGTACCCGATCCGCCACAGCCAGCAGTACATCTCGAGCAGGTAGGAGTCGGTCGCCATGAAGCCGGGCACGAGAATCACCGGGGCGCCATCCCCCTTGGGCGTGCCGATGCCGTAGTAGACCTTGCTTGCCCGCAGACGCATCCAGTCGGCCGGGGTGTACAGCTCGCGCCACAGGGGCAGGTCGGTGGGTTCCATCACCTCGGAGAGGAGTGCCTGTTGCCGGGCCTTGCGCTCGGCGCGCGTGCCGAGGGGCACCTTGGGGGAGGAGGAGTCGCGGGGTCGCACTTCAGCATCGTGGGTGGCACCGCGGTTGGGAACCTTGAGGCGGACGATTTTCCCCGCCTTGGCAGACCCTGTCTTGGTAGACTTTGGCCTTACGGCTTCCGTAGTTGCGGAGGTGCCGTTTGCCGTGGTCTGTGTGCGTGCCCGGTTTGCTGTTGCCATGCGTGTAGGTACTCCCGTGAACGGACCGTACCCTCCCAAGGTTGGCCCGCCTTCACCGGGAATTTACACGGCAAATGGGCTTGTGTCAATAGAGAAATCCAGAAAAATGGGTTTTTAATAACGCGTTTTTCGGATCAGTAAAGATTCCGCCAAGCTTGTCAATAGTAACCCGTTCCAAACTAACCGCTTACAACAGGCTCATCTATTCAAAGATGATCAGCACCCCCAGTATTCGCTATAATCCCATTTGGCAGCAGGTTAGACCACCACGCAGGCGAGGCTGGAAGGGGAACGCATGTCCTACATGGAATTGAAGCGGCGTCTGAGCCCGATGGACGCCTTTTTCCTGCACATCGAGCGCGATGAAGCACCGATGCATGTCGGCGCGGTGCAGACCTACGACGGCCGCATTCCGTTCCGCAAGTTCGTCAAGCAGATGAGCGAGCGTATCCACCTCATCCCGCGCTATCTGCAGCGGGTGGTGCCGGCCCCCTTCCGTCTCGGCCATCCGACATGGGAATTCGACCCGGATTTCGACATCGAGAACCATATCCGCAAGATGGACATGCCGTCCCCCGGGACGGATGACCAGTTTCGCGCCATTGCCGAGCAGATATTCTCCGAGCCCTTGCCGCGTGATCGCCCCTTATGGGACATCACCGTCATCTACGGCTTGCAGGGGAAGCGATCGGGCATGGTCATCCGTGTGCACCATTGCATGGTCGACGGCATCGCCGGGGTGGGGTTGATGTTCGTGCTGCTGGACGCCGTGCCGAATCCGCCCCCTTACAAGGTGGAGAAGCAGCCCGTTCCCCCGATTCCGAACACGGTGCACCGCCTCTACGAGACCCTCTGGGATTCTGCCATTGACAGCCTCACCCACTGGACACGCGTGTTGAACGATGTACAGGGATTGAGCAATGGCGCGCCGAAGGACGAGACGATGCCCATCGTCAAGGAGTTTGCCGCCACGATGGCCGGCCTGCTCTCGCCGATCAAGCGCCTCCCGTTCAATCGGCCGTTTTCGGGCCGCAAGCGCTTGTCATTCACCCATTTCCCCTTCGCCGAGGCGCGGGCCATCCGGAAACAGCTCGGGGGCACCGTGAACGATGTCGCCCTCACGGTCGTGACCGGCGGCATGCGCCGCTACCTCGCCAAGCATGATTTCCCTGTGTTTCGCGAGAATTTGCGCATCATGATGCCGGCGAACATGCGCAAGGAAGAGCAACGCGGTGACCTTGGCAACCAGATTACCTTCGTTCCTGTCCAGATTCCGCTCGATATCAAGGACCCCATTGACCGGATCGAGGCGATCATCGAGATTACGCAGCGCCTCAAGGAAGAGCGCGTTTCGGATTCCATCGGCCTGATGTTCCAGGTCGTGCAGGGCATGATGGCGCCGGTGCAGGAAGGGCTGGTGGCAACGGCAGCCTCGCCCGCGGGTTCCACGATGCTGAGCCTGCTGTCACAAGTGCCACCGCTGCACATGATTTGCACCAACATCCCCGGGCCCCAGATTCCCCTGTACATGGCGGGCAAGCGCCTCATCGACCACTACGCCCTCGTGCCCACCTGCCTTGAAATGGGCCTCACTTGCGCCATTACCTCCTATGACCAGCGCCTGTTCATCACCCTGATTGGCGACGACAACACCATGCCGGACATCGACTTCCTTCGCGATTACATGGAGGACGCCTTCCTCGAGTTGCGCGATGCGGCCGGGGTGGAGGAGCGGGCGCCAGTTGAGTTTCACCACGCGGCGCAGCGGCGTCGTCTGGAGAGCAGCGCCTAGAACCCATGTAGCGCCTGGTCTAGAAACCAAGCAGCGCCCCTCAACCGCGGGAGAGCGGGTAAGGGGCGCCGACATGCGTTCTGGTTGCGGAAACTCGTTCGGGTATGGAGGAGGGGTTACTCTTCCTCGAGCCGCACGGATAACACCAGCAGGTCGTGGGTGGAACCATCGCTGCTCATGAGCCAATCGCTCAAGAGGGCCTCCGGCTGAAAGCCCAGGCGCTCGTACATCTGGCGGACGCGGGGCTGCTCCGCGGGGATCTGGGCGGTGATACGGTTCAGGCCCAGTTCCTTGCCGAGTGCAAAGATTTCGCCCGCCAGCCGGTGTTCCAACTCGCCGGATTCACGAAGTTCTTCCTTCACGAGGATGCGGATCTCACCCAGGTGACGGGTCCAGAGCATCTTGTTGTAGTGCAGGCTGCCATACCCGACGATTTCGTCATCGGCGTAGGCCAGCACGGTCACCGTGAGGCTCTTGTCGATGTTCTGCAGCCAAAGGTCCACCACTTCCGGACGCGAGATATCCATGCGCAGGAAGACGATTTCCGACTCCGGCAACGATTTGCTGAAACGCAGCATCGCATCCCGGTCGGTTTCGCACATGAGCGAAAAGGTGATTTCCTTGTCCGCAATCCTGTCGGACCACGGAAAGGTGCGTTCGGTGCTTGGCGCTTTGGCCATGGTATGCCTCCCTCGCGTCCAGCATCCGCTGGGGCCGCCCCTCCTTGCCGGAGGAGCGGCCCAAGGCGAACGCCGGGGTTACCAGTCCACGAAAAGTGGACAGTGTAGAGCAGCCTGACTCGAATCTACAACCCGGGCCTACGAGGTGGCCGCAGCCTTCTTCTTGGCAGGGGCCTTCTTGCGGGCTGCCGGCTTCTTCTTGGCGACGGCCGTCTTCTTCGCGACCGGCTTCTTGGCAGCAGGCTTCTTCTTCGCCGCCGCCTTCTTCGCGGCGGCCTCGGCTTCCTTCTCCGCCTTCTGGATGCGCTTGATCAGGTCGGCGATCAAGTCAAAGCTCAACTCCATCGTGCGGTGGAAGTCCGAACGCGTGCGGTGAATCATCTTGATCCACTCATTCACGACCTTCTCGCCTTCCTTCGGCACCATCTTCGAGTTCTTCATCGCATCGCGCAGCACCTTCTCGGTCTGGTCCTGCAGGGCGAAGACGGTCTTCGTGGTGCTGTTGAAGGTCGTGCGCTGGAAATCGACGAGGCTCAAGGCAAACTGGCCGGCCTTGTCCTGCGTCACTTTTCCAAGGTCGCTCACCTGGTGCTGCACCTCGTCCATCCGCTTCTCGAGCGAGGCTTGGATCTTCTCAAGCGATACGACGGGCTTCTTCTTCCGCGCCGCGGTGGTGCGGCGGGCCGCGGCCTTCCGCGGAGGGCGCTTGGCGGTTGCCATGGTCAATTCCTCCTTTTGCTGACGGGGAACCCTAAATTCCCCATTGAACTCATTATAGCACGAAAACCTAGTCTGTAAACCCTTATTCTCGTAAATTAGACGAAGTTTTGTTGGTGATGTTTAGAGTCAGTTTTCGAATGCCACGCAGCAATCAGCCCCGAAAAGCAATGCGCCGCCGCACCCGGAAGGTACGGCGGCGCAGAGAAAAACAGAGTGGAAGGGCTATGCGCTGGAGAGCTGTGACTCAAAAACATTGAGCCAGTCCTGGCTTGCCGCATACTGAAAAATCTTGTGGACATACTCGGTATCCGTGGTGGGAAACGGCGCCGAGCCCTTGAGGGCGGTGTCCAGGTTGGTCCGGTCATAGTACGCTTCGTGGGTGAGGTAGTCCTTGAAGAAATAGAGCGAGTCCGCCACCATCTGCTCGGCTTCCGAGCGGGGCTCATCCCGCGATTCGACGCATTCGATGCGGGTGCGGCAGTTGAACTGGGCGAGGTACTCGTTGGCGAAATCGACCAGCATGCCGTGCGTTACCGGATTCGGATGCGTAAGGTGATAGGTCTTGCCGCTGGGGCCATCATTGCTGATGGCGGTCCACATGGCTTCGGCCACCCAGTCCACCGGCACGATGTTCTTGGTCGTGTCGCGCGAAGTCTGGAAACGAATAACATCCTGGCCAATGTCGCCCCCGAGCTGCACGAGCCCCTGGAGAAGTCGCAGGAAGCTGTAGAAATTCAGGAACTGGGCAATGCGCCCGTTGCTCGCTGCCCCCACGATGATGGCCGGGCGGAACACTGCGCCGTGAAGTTTGCCGGCATCCATGGAGGCGCGCACGAGTCCCTCCGCGAGGAACTTGCTCCGCTCGTAGGTGTTCTTGAAGCTCTGGCCCTTGTCCAGCTCGTGCTCGCGGGCGATGCCCTCGCGCGTTCCCGCCACATAGGCCGTCGAGACATGGTAGAAGGGCGCATCGAGCCCTTGGGCAAGTTCGAGCATATGCCGCGTGCCCTCGACATTCGTCTGCAGCACGAGGTCGTCCTTCTTCCGGCTGAAGGTGGTCGACGCCGCGCAATGAATGATGGTGCCCACGGTCTGGCGCAGTTCGTCCCACTCGGCGTCGGTGAGCCCGAGGCGGGGCGTGCCGACATCGCCCTGGAGAATGCGGACCTCGTCGAGGTTATGCTCACGGTGGGCGAGACTCAATACGGCCTTCATGCGTTGCTGCGCCTGTTCCGGGCTCCCGTCGCGCATGAGCAAGATCGGCTCGTAGCCACGATCAAGCGCTTCGCTCAGCACCCAACTGCCCATGATGCCGGTGGCACCCGTGAGAAAGAGTTTTGGATTTTGCATCAGTACATTCCCTATGCCACGGTCACGGGTAATCCGGCGCGCAACTACCAACAAGTACATCCTTCGCGCTGCGGCATTGCAGCGCCAACAGGCGGAAGTATACACTTGGAACGGGAGCGGCATAAAGCATTCCGGAGTTTCTGGCAAATTCAGCGATTTCCGCACTTCGGCGCCTCCCCAGGAGGAGTTCAAGCCATGGCAAACCCTGACGAATACCCCGACGAGCTTCGGCACGCCGTGATCGATGCCTACCGCGAGCAACTTCGCGGGCGCTATGTCATCGAAAACATCCGGCGATTCGACGCCTTCAAGAAGGTCGAGGATGGGAAAGTTACCGCCCTGCGCGATTTTTTCCTCAATCACATCTACCCGCCCGCCCTGCATCGGGATCGGCTGGACGCCGCCAGCGACCGGGTCAAGCATATGCTCAAATCCCCCCGGCGCATGCTGCCGATGCTGGGCCTTGCCCTCGGCTCAATGCGTAAGTTTGGCGCGAGTTTGCCATCGGCGGCCAGCACCACGCGCAAGACGATGGAGGCCTTCGAGCTGACCCGCGCCCTCGAGGGCGACATGATGGCCTATTGCCACGAGCAGGGCATCACCCCGAAGCAGCTCGAGGAAGGCAGCATCATGCCCGAGGTCATTGCCCACATCCCGAAAGAGGTCGTGGACGAGTTCCGCGAGGATGTGATCCAGCTGTTTGGCGCCATGGCGACCGCCACCTTCCTCGATGCCGCCATCGAGATCATGGAAAGTGGGATCAAGGTCATGGAGTCCAAGCCGAAGGTGTACGACCACGATGATCTCGACGGTTTCCGATATGGGCGCGAGTTGCTCATTGGTTGCCGCGATTTGCACGCCCAGCTGGAGCCGGAGGATACGCCCAGAATTCTGAAGGGGATCAAGGCGCTCGAATTGGATTGGTATGACCGCGTGCTGGCAGAAGCCGCAGCCATGGCGGACAAATAGAACCCACGGTACTCGAACCCGCGGCAATAACAGGAGGCAGGGAATGGCGTTCACGGTGGATATCGAAATCAAGAAGCGCTTCAAGGTCAAGGCATCCGTCAGCACCGTGCACGAGTTGCTGGCCGATGTCCCCGAATCCGCCAGTCATTTCCCCAAGGTCGACCAACTCGTCGATCTCGGCGACAACTGCTACCGCTGGGAGATGGAAAAGATCGGCCTGGACAAGTACAACCTCCAGACCGTCTACGCGTGCCAGTACCGCTCCAACAAGCGCGCGGGCACGGTGATCTGGGAACCACTGGAGGACGAGGGCAACGCCCTCGTTGAGGGGCAATGGACCTTCAAGAAGGCGACGCCCTCCGGCACCAATGTCACCCTCGCCACCACGGCCACGATCGAGATGCCCTTTCCCAAACTGGTCAAATTCGTCGTGGGCCCATTGGTCGAGCGGGAATTTCAGGGACTCATCGAGGAATACATCGAGAACCTGAAGGAAACCTTGAACGGCTAGGCGCGGGTCCAACCCACAACCAGCCACTGGAGCCGTTTATCATGTCATTTCGACTACCCGCCGCACTGTTCCTGTCCGCGATTCTTCTTGCCGCCCAAGCCCACGCCCAGTTCGGACGCCAGCCTAGCGCGCCCGGACGCAAGTACACCGCCCTTGAGCGCATGGCCCCGGAGCGCCTGAAGGCCGCCACCGAGGACGCCGAACGGCACCAGGCAGGCCGCCAGGCCGTCCAGCTTCAATCGGGGTACAACGACTACCACGCCATCATGCACGCCCACGCCGAGGATTCCAGCCATACCGGCGGCACACGCCCTGAGATGCTGGCGGACGCCAAGAAAGTCGGCGTGGACTGTATCTTTCTCACTGATCACTTCCGCCCGCCGAACGATTTCATGGACACCTGGCGCGGCCTGCACGATGGCGTGTTGTTTGTGCCCGGCTCGGAAACCCACGGCTTCCTCATTCATCCGATGGAGTCGATGATGGACGAGATGAACCTCGACACGGAGGGGATTATCGAGGCGGTTACGCGCGGCGATGGCCTCATTTTTCTGTCCCACCTCGAGGCGCGCTTCGATCACCCGATGGATGGACTCACCGGAATCGAGATGTACAACCGCCACTTCGACGCCATGCAGAACATGATGGTGCTCTTCTCCCTGCCCGGCATCATGCTGGACCCCGAGCGCTACGCCGAGACGCGGGCCGCCCTCGAGGCCTACCCGGACGCCATGTTCGCCATGCAGTGCGATTACCCCGTGCTCTACACCGCGAAGTGGGACGAGGAAACCCAGCACCAGCGCGTCGTGGGCATCGCCGCGAACGACTGCCACCACAACAATGTCATTCAGGTGCGCATGGTGGACGCGGAGACCGTTCTGCTCGGCACCAATGTCGACAGCGTGGACAGCATGCGCGAGTTCAAGGCGTCCGGCCACCCCGGCATTCTCGAGATGACGCAGGGCCGCGAGCCGGGGGACATCCTGGCCGAACTCGACTTCGACCCCTACCACATCTCTTTCCGAAACTCGAGCACGCACATCCTCGCGGCGGAACTGACCGAAGAAGCCATGCGCGAGGCCCTTTCCGAAGGCCGCGCCTATGTCAGCCACGACTGGCTGTGCGACCCGGCCGGATTCGTCTTCGGCGCCAAGCGTGGGGGAGAGGGTGACTGGGCCGCCCTCATGGGCGCCGAGATCCCCTACGAGGACGGCCTCGTCCTACTCGCCGAGTTCCCCGCCGAATGCGACATCCGCCTCCTCAAAGACGGCGAAGAAGTCCATAACGCACCCGGCCGTGAGTTCCGCTACGAAGTGCAGGAAGCCGGCGTCTACCGCATCGAAGGCTGGCTCCCCATCGACGACGAAGAGCGCCCCTGGATTTACTCCAACCCGGTGTATTTGCGGTAGAACTCATAAGAAAATCCGATGTGGCGTGGTCTCCCGACCGCGCCACTCTTTCGACCGCAGGTCTCCCTCTCCCCCCGGGAGAGGGCCGGGGTGAGGGGAGGCTACGCGTCAGTCCACTGCGCACCCCCCATCGCCAAGGCTACGGCGCGGGAACCGGGGAACGCTCGACAATTCCCCCCGCTGATTACCAAGCTCCAGCTTGGCAATCCCAATGCCCGCGAAGCTCCAGCTTCGCCAATGCATGGTCGAGGCCACGCGCGGCGGGTTTGCGAAGCAAAGCTTCGCGGGACAAGTGCATTCCCAAGCTGGAGCTTGGGAATGAGAGGGATGCTCATGTATCGGTTTCGTGCACCACTCTCGATTGAATCCAGAGTCCAAAAATTAAAGCCAAGCCGGCAGCCGCGATGGCGCCAAAGCTGAGAGCATGTTGTAGATTTATAGGCATAATACCGCTAATCGAGGAAGCCGCTTTGATGTTTATGTACCCGAGGAAGCATATTTTCCAAGGCAAGTCGAGCCCGCTCCAGCTCCATTGCGAAACGATAAAAATAGTTATCAATATGTAACAGGTAAACAGAAAAACAAGGGTAGTCAGAATAATCAAAAGGTTGCCTAAGCTCGCATCTGGAATCCTCGAAAGAAATGTTCCGCCACCGAAGAAACCAGTGAGGTACCACAGAAGGATTTTGCCGCACTCGATAGTGGCGGCGATGATGCTGACCCCGAATCTTTGATCAAGAGCAAGTCTACGGAACAATGTCATCTCCTACATGCAAGCCTCACCGCTTCGCAAACTTTACTCTGCTTCCCAAGCTGCACTTGGGAACCGCCCGGCTGCCGGATTCAAGAGCGCAGGGCCGCAAGTGGACCCGTTCCCAATTGCAACTTGGGATCCAGAGGGAAGAACTCCTCTGTGCTCTCCGTGCCTCTGTGGTTCAATTCCGGATTCTTCGGCTGTGTGCAGCTCGTGTGCACGACGCCCATCCTATCGCCTATGCCTACCGGTTTGCGAAGCGGAGCTTCGAGGGACAAGTGCATTCCCAAGCTGGAGCTTGGGAATGAGAGGGGGAGGCTACGAGCCAAACTATCCGAGCCAACGCGAATACACCAGCAATAGAACCATCGTCGTCGCGGCGCTGACGACGACCGTCACGATCGCGCGATTGAGGAGCCAGCGCCTTTGCTCACGCATCATCCGTTCTACCGCTTTTGGGGACAGAGAAATGGTGCAATAGTCGCATTCCGGTTCCGAGAATTCCTGCCCACTCATCACGATGCTCCCACGGTCCCGCTGAAAAGCCACATATGCCCGAAGAACAACACCGTCGTGACTACCGCGCTCGTAAGCGACGCGACGATTGCGCACACGATCAACTCGCGGCGGTGCGCTTGCCTGAGCAACGCCAATTCCCGCTCGGACCATTCGAACGGTTCGTCGATCTCGATATGAGGTACCTCGTGTTCGCTCATTCGACTAGTTCTCCCGCTCGGCTTGGATGCGCTCTACTTCCGGAATCCCCACGGCCCCTCGGTACGCGATCAGCCTACTCCATTGCACGCATCTTGGCAACGGTGGCTCGTGGTACTGACAGTTGTTACAAGGGCGCGTGGGATGGGGTTCCGCAATCCGGGTAATGTCCATCCGACTTCTCGAGGTTTCGTGTGGACACGCACGCTCGAAGATACGCCTGGTACAGTCCCCATTTTGCTCTGCGCTCGCGGATTCATCGGCCCGCCAAAACTCACTACCAGGCCCATCATCTTCAATCACAAAGATCGCAAAGAACACAAAGAACTCTCCGTGCTCTCTGTGCCTCTGTGGTTCAAATCCGGATTGCATGGCTTCGGTGTGCGTCATGGCACTGTTTCCGGTCCCTTGCCCCATCACAGGCATTCTGGCAAGTGATTGGGAGCTTGGTTTGGGGGCTTGACGCCCCAGCCTCACTGTGTTACAGTTTCGATACAGCGGCGATGGGCCGCCCACGGAGTCAACCTGCATCATGCTGCACCTTTCCCTAAACGCAAGCGATGGACTGCCGCTCTATCTCCAATTGCTGCAACAGATTAAGCACCAAATAGCCACCGGCCGACTCGCGCCGGACTCCGAACTCCCCTCCGTGCGGCAATTGGCCCAACAACTCGTCGTGAACCCCAATACGGTCGTGCGGGCCTATCGAGAGTTGGAGATGGCGGGACTCATCTACAAGAAGCGCGGCGCGGGCACCTTTGTCGCGTCGGGCGGCACGCCGTACACGAACGAGGAGTGCCGGCGGATACTTGCCGAGCGCATCGAGGCCTTGCTGGTGGAGGGTCGGCATTTGGGATATGACGCGGAGCGGCTCATCACGCTGCTGCGTGAGTGTGACGGGGACATGCGGGCCGATGGGCACGCGAGCGTGGGAGGGAAGTCATGAGTGAGCGAGCCGTGATAACCGTGCGGGACCTTACCTGCCGGTTCAAGAACAAGGTGGCGCTGGATAGCGTGAGCCTCGAGGCACGGGCCGGACGCGTGTTCGGCCTGGTGGGGGAGAACGGCGCGGGCAAGACGACGCTGATGAAGCATCTGCTCGGCTCGTTGACGCCGCAATCGGGCGAGGTGCGGGTGTTGGGCAGCGAGCCCACGCGCGACCCCGTGTCCGTCCTGGCGAAGATTGGCTATGTCTCCGAGGACCGCGACCTTCCCCGCTGGATGCGCATCAACGAATTGTTGCGCTACACGGCGGCTTTTTTTCCCGATTGGGACCAAACCTACGCCGAAGCGATGCTCGAACAATTCAATCTGGACCCGACCGCGCGTGTGCGGAACATCTCACGCGGCGAGCTGGCGAAGGCGGGCCTTTTGCTGGCTCTGGCGCACCGGCCGCCCTTGCTCCTGCTCGATGAGCCCTCCTCGGGCCTCGATGCCGTGAGCCGGCGCGAAATCTTGGCCGTGGTCGTACGCTCCGTGGCGGAGGAAGGCCGCACCGTCGTCTTCTCTTCGCATCTGCTCGACGAAGTCGAGCGCGTGGCCGACGATGTCGCCATGATTCACCACGGCAAAGTGGTGTTGAACGACTCCATGGACGCGATTAAAGCCGCGCACCAGCGGCGCATCGTGCGCTTTGCGGAGCCCGTGAATGTCTTCCCCAAAGGCGACGGCGTCGTGTTCGCCGAAGGCGAAGGGCGCGACTGGTCCGTCATCACCCACGGCGACGCCGCCGAATCCCGCGCGAATCTGCACGCACTCGGCGTCGAAATCCTTGAAGAGAGTTCCCCCAGCCTCGAGACCGTCTTCGTCTCCCGCGTCACCGGCGCCCGTGCCACCAAGGCGAGCGCCTAGCCATGAGCGGGGCGGCGACATCCCGCGCCGAATTTGCCACCGCGCGCCACCGCATCGGGCCCATCGCCCGCGCGTTGGTGTGGGAGGAATGCCGCGTCGGGGGCGTGGTGGCGATGGTGTGCGCGGCCGTGGGGGCGGGGTTAATCGTGTTGGTGCGTGTATACATCGGCCCGGCGGGCTGGGAAAGCCGCGACGCGATACTGGTGCCCTTCGTATTGTTCGTGCCCGTGCTAATCGCCTTGCTCTTGATCCTCAATCCGGCCAATTCCGGTCATCTCGGAGGCGGATTTGCCCGGCGGGTGCTTTGGCTGCCTGTACCGACGGGCGTGGCTGTGGGTATTTCGATGGGAATGCGGGCGGTGTTTGTCTTTGCCGCGAGTGCGTTGCTGGCCGCCGTTACCGGGCTTTTATTCGACAGCGGTCCGGGGCTGGTACTGCCGCTCGCCATGGTGATCATCTACCTCGGTGTCCAGACGCTGGACTGGCTCAGGGGGACGCTATCCGGCCTGACGACGGCCGTCGCCATGGGGCTCTTGTTTGCCGCCATCCCGCTCATCTCCTATTCACCCGAAATCATGGCGACATTTCTGTCGTCCTTCGAGCGGCTCGGAGCGATGGGCTATGGCATCTTGCTGATTCCCGCGTTCGCCGCGGCGTATGGGGTTTCCATTGCCGCGGTGCATGCAACACGCGCGGGCCGGCAATACGGAGTGCCCGAGGCATGGGAGTGGGAGGGTGTAGCGGACCGCCTCGGCTTCTTGCACTCACGGCCCTTTCGCTCGCCCGTCGGCGCGCAGATTTGGTTCGAACTGCGGCAATACGGCTGGACCCTCCCTGCGGTGACGCTCCTGTTGCCCCTGATTCTCGGCGTCGGACCTTGGTTGTTTGCACCGAGTGACGAACCGAGCGGGTTGGCGAAATTCTCCGCCAGCATGATGTTCCTCACCTTCGCCTTGGGGGCGGTGGCACACGGCATCCGCGCTCGCGCGCTCGGTATTCGCACGAACCCCGGCAAGCTCCCGTTCGCGTACGGCATGCCGTTGTCACCGGGGGAAATGGGGCTGGCCAAGTCGCTCGCCGCGTGGATCGTGATCCTGCCAACCACGATGTTCGTGCTTGTCTACCAAATCGCGGTGTTCGCGCCCGCATTCATCACGGAAGTCATCCCCTACGCATGGTCCGAAGGCATGACCAGTGCCCGCGAGGTGGTCTGGGCCCTCGGCAGCCGCGGCATCTTGTTCGCCCTCGGGGCATGGCTGCTGGTCGGGCTCGGCACGCGCACCGTGCGAAGGATGATGGTCCCACTCGCGGCCGCGTTATTCCTCTCCCTATTTTGGGAGCTCTACGAATCTGAGTCATGGCAGCCAGGCACCCTGATGGCTTCTGCGGCCAAAGCGTTCTTCCAAACAGACACCGTCACTGGCGCGCACATGAGCCATCTGGTCGAGTTTGGAATATCTTGGGCCATCATGCTGCTGATCGCGGGCACTGCCCTAGGCGCACTGACCCGGGCATGGCGGCTGGGACTGGTGTCGCGGCGAATACTCGCCGGATGGGTGGCCGCGTGGGCCCTCGTGGCCGTATTGTTCGCCGCGCAACTACCCGAGTCCTCCGAGACCGCACCCCGGCTCCTGGTGGACTATGTCCACGAAGCGCTCATCAGTCTGGCGTGGGCCTCGATCGTCCCCCTCGTATTCGCCGCGTTCGTGCTGGACATCGACCGCAGACGGCATGGGACTGCCGTGCGCCAAAACGCCAAGCCGCTGCCGACACGCGGGCGCATGGGTTACGCGTCATGGGCTATGGGAGGCGCGGCGGCAATCGTCGTGCTCTGGCTGGCATGGCCCGCCGAACCCGCCTATCACGGCTACCTGCGCGCACAGGGCCTGCCCGCGAATGAAGCCGAGTTTCTTGCCGCGTACCGGACCGTACCGCCCGAGGAGAACATTTCACGGCACTATGACAAGCTCATCCATGAGCGCAACCACCTCAACCAAGCGCGCCACGAACGCTGGCGGGACAGCGGCTCCTACGATAACAGCCAGGTATTTCTCTTCGGAGAAACTGAGTGGCCGCTGACCGACATTCAACGGGAAGCAACGCTGCAGTACTGGGACGAAGTCACCTCGAAGGTCGCGCCCACGCTGGTAGACCTCGCCGAGCAACTCGATGGCCGCCGCCCAGGCGGATATTACAACTCGCTGAATCCGTTCGACTCCTTCGACATCAACCGCTCCACCGGGCTCGTGAACCTGATGCGTGAAGCCTCGCTGGACGCCTACTACTGGTCGCTCCAGGGGGACAGCGCCCGCACGGCCGATGCCATCATCGCCATCATCGGCGTTTCCGACTCCATGGCCGATGATTGGGATTCCTGGTATGCCAGTTCCCGTGGAACTTTTCTCTGGGCCGCCACTTCATCGCTCGAACGGTCACTAAAATCTGTGGAATTCACCGATGTCGACCTCGACCGCATCGCACACCGCTTCGATTCCGCATGGAATCCCGAGGATGTGGCGTCAAATTCGCTGAGGTACCAGCAGTTCGTCTCACTGCGGGCCTTGGAGTTTATTGCCTTCGATATGCCTCCGGGCATCGTGGACGAGCAGATAAGCGCTGGACGCTGGATGCTGCTTTCCCCGGCAGCGCCCCTTTACCCCCTGGCCTTCTCACCCTCGGCCGAGCGGATGGTAACGGTCACCTACTTCACGGAGCGCATAGATGAAGTGTCCAGCAGGGAGCATCTTCCGATGTCGAAACGCGGTTACAGCCCACGAAGGCTCGATTCTTCGGCGGATCTAGGGTTCGTGTCCTTTTTTTCCTCCATGTACTTGACCATATTCGGATTTCTGGAATTATCGACGACGGAATACGCCGTGCGCATCGACACCGCCCGCGTCGGCATGGCAGCCGAACGCTACCGGATGGCCCATGGCCAATGGCCGGAAACTCTGAACGAGCTTGTGCCCGCGTACCTCGACGCGGTCCCGACCGACCAACTGGCAGCAGAGCCCGGCATCCCCTTGCGGATGACGATCCGTGACGACTCCTTCGTCGCCTACAGCGCCGGCCGCAGCGGCGAGGACCACGGCGGGTTCGCGCGTGGGGAGACCGAGGAACGCAAGACCGACGACATCACCTTCGTGGTCGGACGAGGGAGGGAGTAGCTATGAGCAGCGCAGCCACCGCCACTCGGATTCCGTTCGCCACCGCGCGCCATCGCATCGCGCCCATCGCCCGCGCGTTGGTGTGGGAGGAATGCCGCGTCGGGGGCGTGGTGACGGTGGTGTGTGCGGCCGTGGGCGCCGCGTTGCTCGCGACCATGCGACAGGCCGTCGGAATTGCGGCATGGGAACAAGCCGACCCCTTGCTCACCCCGCTGGTCCTGATTCTGCCGATGGCAATCGCGTTCATGATCATCCTGAACCCTGCCAACTCGGGCCATCTGGGCGGCGGATTCGCAAAGCGAGTCCTTTGGTTGCCCGTTCCCGTGCCGCTGGCCGTGGGGATCGCCCTCGGCATGCGCGCCGTGTTCGTCCTCGCCGCGAGCATGGGCCTCTTCGCCGCCACACACATGATTTTTGAAGGCGGCCCGTCCTACTCGCTCGCCTTGGTCTTCGTGGTCTTCTATCTCATGGTGCAGACGATCGACTGGTGCCGTGCAGCCATCGCGGGGCTGGAGACGGCAATTGCCTTGGCATTGCTGCTGATTTCGACGGTTCTACTGGCTTTTCTTCCCGATGTCGTGACCAATCTCTATCCTGCACTCGCGAGCATGGGCCAACTGGGCGCGGCTGCCCTCGTGCTGTGTGCATTGCCAGCCGCCTACGGTGTCTCCATTGCCGCCGTGAGTGCAACGCGCGCCGGGCGCACCATCGGCGCGAATTCCGCGAGGGAGAAGTCCCGAGCCCTCCATTCGCCCGGCGCGACTCGACAGCCATTCCGTTCACCGCTTGCCGCGCGCGTGTGGCAGGAGCTTCGTCAATTCGGGTGGACGATTCCCGCCGGCACTGCCCTCATCACGCTGGTGACCGCCACGGTGATCTGGCTCGGGGGATGGTATGTCCGTGGTGGTGCGACGAGTCCGGTGTTGGCAGCGTTCGCCATGTACGGGGCGGTGATGCTGTCGGCGGCAGCGCATGGATTGCACGCGCGCGTGCTGGGACTCCGTGTCCAACCCGGCAAGCCCGGCTTTCACCTACTCCTGCCGCTTTCCAGTGCGCAGGCAGCCCTCGCGAAGTGCCTCGCGAACGCGTTGATCCTCGTTTCGACTATTGCCGCGGCGACCCTGACCCAATTGCTACTTACTTCCACCGGTTTCCTCGGGGAGATCGTCCCCTTCGCCTTGGCAAACGGCATGACCTCCCCACACGAGGTGGCGTGGACGCTCTTGGGACGCCCAATTTTCCTTCTGCTGGTCGCGTGGTCTCTCACGGCCATCGGCACGCGAGGCGCCCGGAGAATCTTCGCGGTGCTTGTGGCCCTCTGGATGCTTTCGCCCGTCATTGGCCTGATCGTCGACACCCGGCTGCTCATCTGGAGCGTGGTACCCATCAGCACCGTGATCGCGTACGGCCTGGCCTGGCGGCGAGGTCTCATCACCTCTCGAACGGTCGCGGCCTGGGGCGCACTGTGGGTCGTGACCGCGTGGCTACTGCGTGGCGCCGTATCGGACACCCCACTCACGCCAGTGATGATGGCCGAATGCATCAACTACTCGGCGCTGTTGCCGCTGCCCTTCGCCCTCTTCGTGCTGGACATGGCCCGCCGGCGTCACGGCGCGGCGGCGGCCCATGAGCGCGGCGCATCCTCGTCCACCGGATTCCGCATGAAGCCGTGGGGATGGGCGATCGCGGCGCCGGTACTGGCATTGGCCCTCTGGATGGGAAGGCCGATGGACCCCGTTTACAAGGCCTACCTGCAGGCCGAAGGCACGCCGCTCTCCTTGGAGGACCTAAACGGGCTCTATCCTGCTGTGCCCGACGAAGAGAACGCGGCGCTTCGCTACCTTGCCGCGGGGACGCGTCTTCGCGAATTGCGTGAGGCGTACCGGGAATCCCACACGCTGGGAACCGCCGTGAGCGATTCGGACGACTGGCGGCAAGTCTACAGCTTCCGCGAATCACGCGAAATCCTCGAGGGTGACACCCATGGCGTGGCCATGGCGTACTGGGAGACCGTCACGGCCACAATCGCGCCGGAATTGCGGGAAATTGCCTACGAAGGCTTGCAACGAAGCCGCTATCCATTGGATTTAGAGCGTCTGTGGCCCAATGTGAGTGGTTATCTCTCCGCCCTGCGGTCCCTGGCGCGCGAACTCGAACTCGACGCCTATGTCGCTGTCCGTGCGGGCGACAACGCCCGTGCGTTGGCATGCGTGGAAGCAATGCTTGCCATGCAGGACTCACTCCATCCTGAGCCGATTCTTACTTCGCAGTGGACGCGATTCGGCATCCTGAGCGTCGCGTTGAACATCGTCATTGGACTCTTGGAGGAAGCGCAGCTCACCGGCCCGGAACTCGCGCAGATTGATCGCGCGTTGCAGCATGCCTTGCCTCCCATCCACGAACGGCGGGTCATCGAGGACTCCCTGCGCATGCAGCGCACGATCGAGTTGATCGAGCTGGATGCGTATTGGACCCAGGTGCTTATTCAGGAGCTGGGACCGCTGGGCAACACGGCACGCGTGTACCACACCACGGATTACCTGCTCACCCACCTGATCATGCAGCCCGCGGCCAACCGCACGGTGTCCCTGGCGGGATTTGAACACGCACGCTTGCTCGCAAATGAACTCGCAATGGAACCCGAATCTGGGAATCGCTTGCGGGTGCGAGGGGACTACGAAGTGGGCATGATGTTCCTGGCCCCCGTCAACTACGGGGACGACAGCCGATACCGCAATCTGTATTCGCAGGAGTGGGGCATCCGCATGGAGATCGCCATCGCGCGAACCGCGATTGCCATCGAGCGGTACAGGCGTGATCACGGACGGCTCCCGGACTCCTTGCACGACCTCGTGCCGGCGTACCTCGACGGGGTTGCATACGATGTATACGCGATGGAGCGCGGCACGCCCGTAAGGTATCTGCGGCACGATGACGGTGGATTCACCCTCTACAGCGTCGGCAGGAGCGGTATCGACCACAGAGCCAATCCAGGCAACACCATCCGACCCTTCTATAACGACGACATCGTCTTCGAAGTTTCCGCCCGCCGGGAAGGAGCGCGTAATGAGTAGTGACACAACGGCAACGGGATTCTCGTTCCGCCGCAGCGAGCCGATGCCCGGCCGCATGGCATGGGCCCTCGTGTGGGCGGAATGCCGCGTTGGCGGCGTGGTGGCGGTCGTCTATGCGCTGCTGGGGGCGGCGCTCATGGTTTGGATGCAGTTGTACATCCCCATGAATGGCTGGAAGCAGCAGGATGAAATTCTGCTGGTGATTCTCTTCGGCACGCCCTTGCTTACGGCGCTTGTGTTGGTGCTGCATCCGACCAACTCCGGCCACCTCGTCGGCGGATTCCCCGAGCGTGTCCTTTGGCTGCCCGTACCTATGCCTATCGCCGTGGCATGCGCGATGGTGATGCGCGCGCTGTTCGTGTTTGCCGTCGCGGCCTTTCTGATTCTGTTCACCGGCGTGGTATATGAGGATCGCCCTCCCTTCGCGATGGCGTTTACCTTCGTGGCCCTGTACTTTCTCGTGCAGACGGCGGATTGGTCCCGCGCGGTCTTCTCCGGCCTCACGAGCCTCCTGGTGCTTATCGTGGTCGGCGGCGCGCTACTGATCCTGTCCCGCTTGGGGACCGTGCTGGAATCCGTCCACGGGGCCATCGAGTACGGCGGATTCACGGGAAACCTGCTGCTGGTCGGCGTCCTCGGGGCTGCATCCTACGCCACCTCCATCGCCTTGGTGAACGCAACGCGACGGGGCCGTCAATTCGGAATCCCCGAGGTGTGGGAGTGGTCCTCCTTCCTCGACCGCGCCGGCGCTAAACGCTTGCGCCCGTTTCAATCGCCCGTCGGCGCGCAGGTGTGGTTTGAGTTGCGCTCATACGGGTGGACCATGCCCGCGGTGGCCTTGCTTGTTCCCGCGCTTCTGTTGGCATTCGCATGGCTTTTCGTTCCGGCGATTACCGACCCTGTCCAGGTGATGGCGGATTCGCTGTACGCCTTTCTTCCGCTCGGGGCGCTGGCGCATGGGATTCGCGCACGCGTGCTGGGCATCCGCCCGAGTGTAGGAAAACCGGGGTTCGCGTACTTGCAGACGCTGCCGGCGGAGCAGATGGCCCTGGCGAAGTCCCTTACGGCCCTCATCGTGATGATTCCAACCGTGATCGTCGTTGTCGCCATTCAGAACGCCGTGTTTGCGCCCGCTTTCCTCACCGAGATCGTTCCCCACGCATGGGCGAACGGCATGACGAACGCCCGCGAGGTGGTCTGGGCCCTCGGCAGCCGGGCCCTCCTGCTGGGACTCGGCGCGTGGATGCTATTGGCCATCGGCACGCGCACGCTGCGCCGATTGGCTCTGGTGGCAGTTGTTTTCGGCGGACTCCTGGTGTGGCTGGAAACAAAGCTGCCGGAACGAACCCACTCCGAGCCGCACGAGGTCTACTGGCAGTTGGAAGCCCTGATGCGTGAGACCTTCCAGTACAACTTGCCCATCCATGTCTATTTTGAAGTGGGTTCGTACTGGTTCATGCTGCTTTTGTTCGCGGGTACCTCCGTTTTCGTGACGCTGCTCGCCTTGCGGCGCGGGTTGCTCTCCCGGCGGGCCGTGGCGGCATGGGGCGCGGCGTTTCTCCTGACCGCATGGGTCATCTTCACCGCCCTGCCCGAGAGCCTTCCCTACGGACCCCGCACCGGCTGGGACTATTTCAACGAGGTGATGCTCTGCCTTGCGTGGGCATCAATCCTGCCCCTTCCTTTTATGGCCACCGTGCTGGATGCCTCGCGGCGGCGGCACGGCGCATCGCCCCGGCAGGAGAGTCTAAAGTCTCTGCAGCCCGCCTTATCCCGACGATTGGCGTTGGGGATGGCAGCCCCGACCGTCTTGCTCATCGCATGGCTGACATGGCCCGCGGCACCGGCGTATCAGAATTACCTGCACGCGATTTCGCCTCCGGTGCAAGGCGACGAGAACATCTCACAGAAGTACTTGGGACTCGTAGAGCGCAAGCGAGAACTCGATGCGGCGCTTGAGGACCGCTGGCGTGAAAGCGGCGAATATCGCCGGGGGGATGTTGCTATCGCCGGGCACGGCAATTGGCCAATGAGTGAGCGCGAACGCGCTGCAACCGAGAAATATTGGGAAGCGGTCGTGGCGCCATTGATGCCAGAACTGAAGGAACTGGCGGCGAAACTCGAGACGATCCCCCCCGGTGGATTCGGGCTTACATTCACGGACGATTTGAGTGTGCTCTCTGGCCTGCACGAGTTGAGCCGCGATGCCGCCATTGATGTCTTCTATTGGTCACAACGAGGGGATTCTCGCCGCACGGCGGACGCGATCATCGCAATCTCTGGGGTGGCTAATTCATTGTCCGATGACCGTGCGTTCATCAGCTTACTCACAGCGACCGCGATGATGGGCATCGGCACGAGCGGCTTGGAAACAAGTCTGGGGGAAGTCTCGTTTGACGATGCGGATCTCGCGCGCGTGCAGGCCTACTTGGCGGCCAGTACGCCTTGCGATGTAAATGAGTGGGCCGAGCGGATCATTCATTGGGAACGGGTGCATTCGGTTACCAGTTTGCGCCAAGCAGCCTTCGAGGCCGCTACATTCATTTCCGACTCCCCCAAGGACACGCCCGGATGGCTCATCGTGAATCCGTTCACCATTCTGGCGCCGTTCGTCGTTTCCCCAGCGGCGGAGAGCATGGCGACCCTCGTCGTTGACGATCTCATCATGCAACTCCCCGCGGGGCAGTACACCTACACGGAACGAATCGGTGGCCAAGATTTCACGGTACACCTTATCGCGCAAAAGGCGGAGTTCCTTGCCCCCCTGACGGCCGAAACCGCAGGAATGTCGAGTCTGCCGGATATCGTCCCCTCGGTTTGGCGCGCGCGTGTGCAACTGGACACCGCCCGCGCCGGTGTCGCGGCGGAGCGCTACCGGCTGGCCCACGGCCAATGGCCGGAGTCCTTGGACGTCCTCGTGCCCGCCTATTTGGATGCCGTGCCGATTGACCACTTCGCGCGTGTGGAGGGAGCCCCGCTCCGCCACACCGTCCGCGACGGACTTTTCGTGGTCTACAGCGTCGGCCCGAGTGGCGAGGACCACGGCGGCCGCGCACGCTGGGAAACCAAGGAACGGACCACCGACGACCAGACCTTCGTGGTCGGACGAAGGAGGGAGTAGCTATGAGCAGCGCAGCGACCGCCACCCGGATTCCCTTCGCCGCCGAGCGCCACAGGCTCGCGCCCATCGCCCGCGCACTCGCGTGGGAGGAATGCCGCGTGGGGGGTTCCATCGCGCTTGCCTGCACGGCCGTGGCGGTCTTGCTGAGCATTACGATGCGAATCACCTTTGGCGCGCAGGGCTGGGTGCGTCCGGAAGGGCTCATCGAGACTGTTGTGCTGTTTCAGCCGTTGCTGCTGGCCTTGATGCTGGTGTTGAACACGGCGAACTCGGGCCACCTCATCAGCGGGTTTTCGAAGCGCATCCTCTGGCTTCCCGTACCCGTGCCCGTGGCCGTGGCGGTGACCTTGGGCTTGCGCGCGTTCTTCGTGCTTCTGTCAGCAACCGCCATCGTCGCCGCGGCCCGGCTCCTGTTCGATGACGGGCCCGCCTTCACCCTCGTGGCGCTGTTTGTCGTTGCCTACTTGCTCGTGCAAACGATCGACTGGATGCGTGCGGCCGTGTCGGGACTGGCGAGTATGCTGGTCCTGTCGGCGGTGGTTTCTCTGCCCTTCGTGGTCCTGTATCACGGCTACATCATCACGCCGGTACACTGGGCGGGTGCGGCGAACCCAGCGATGGCCATGGCCTATTCGCTGGCGGCGTTCGGCTGCGCGTACGCGTTGTCCGTGATCGCCGTCCACGCCACGCGCGTGGGCCGGACGACGGGGATCCCCGAGATTTGGGAATGGCCCCACCTCGTCGAGCGCAAGGGCCGCGCGCGCCTGAAACCCTTCAAATCGCCCGTGACCGCGCAAGTGTGGTTCGAATTGCGCCGCTACGGCTTGACGCTGCCGGCGGGCACAATCGCCCTCACCGCAATCATCGTCTACTTCGTGGGATTTTTTGAGGATTACAGCCTGCCCGTCATGCGCGATGCCGTGGCCTACGGCGTCATTCCCGCCTTCCTGGTCGCGGCCATCGCGCACGGGCTGCGCGCGCGCGTGGTGGACTTTCACGCTGCACGGGGCAAGCCGGGCTTCCAGTTCGTGCTGGCACTGTCGAGTGCGGACGGCGCATTGGCGCGTTGCATCGCCAACGCGATCGTCCTCATCCCGACCGCCTTTCTGGTCATCGCCCTGCACATATGGCTGACGATGGGCGCCTTCATCGTTGAAGTCGTGCCCGGCGCACTCGAACTCGGCGTCACCAGCCCGCGCGAGGCCATCTGGCTGCTGCTCAGTCGCGGCCTCGTCCTCACGCTGGTGGCATGGGTCTTGATGGGCGCCGCTTCCGTGTGGATGGGGCTGCTCATCCCAGCCCTCATCGCCTGGACCGCCGCGCTCGCCTATTACGAACGCACCTACCTCCTCATGGTCACTTGCCCGCCACCGGCCGAGTTGTCCACCGTCTACCCGCTGTACTATTGGCCCCTGCCGGTGGTCACCCTCTGCGCCTTCGCGTGGGCAGGGTGGCGCGGTTGGTTGGGGGCGCGAGAAATCACGGCGTGGGTGGTGGTGTGGCTGCTCGCCGCGTGGCTGATGCATCGGCTCGTCCCCGCCTACGGCTTCGAGGGCTGGGCAGTCATGGTCAACCTCTATGTGAAGGCCCTCGGCGGACTCGCATGGGGCTCGTTGGTGGTCCTGCCGTTTCTGTTGCTCACGCTGGACATCACCCGCAAACGCCACGGGACCGCCTGGGTGCGGCAGGCGGGACTCGGCAGCCACTCGCCCCGTCCGCGCCGACCCGGGGCGTGGGCCTTGGCAACGGTGGCCGCGCTGTTCATCATCTGGCTGGGGTGGCCCGCCGAGCCTGCATACCGTGGCATCCTGCGGGCCAACGGCGCGCCGATGACCTACGATGAACTCGACGCCTACTATCCCGCTGTGCCGGATGCGGACAACCGGGCCCTGGCCTTCCTTGAGGCTGCGGAGCGACATCAGGCACGCTCGCAGGCCTTGTTTGCGGACCACAGCGATGGGGGCATCGAACTAGAACGGGAGGCGATGAACGCCATCCGTGAGGGGTGGTATCCGCGAACGCAACCGATGGAGCCCGAGACTTGGGCCGCGGTCGAGGAATACTGGCACGCCATCACCCGCCACACGGTGCCGGAACTCCTCGCCTTGGCCCAAGTTGACCCGAATCCCGCGCGCTATCCCATCGATCTGCGCGAAGGTCACAACACACTGCTTCCGCACCTTGCGCCCCTGCGCCAACTCGCGCGCGAGTTGTCCATCGATGCGCTCTATCACGGCGCCAAGGGCGACACGGAGCGGGCCCTGGCGTCCGTATTCGCCATCTCTCCCATTGGCGAATCCCTGCGCGACGAACCCATCCTCATCTCACAACTAGTCCGCATGGCCATTATCCGGATCAATCTGCGCGCCATCGAAATGTTGATGGCGCATGCCGAGCTGGATGACGCCGAAATTCGTTCGCTCGACGCGCATCTCCAGCGTATCGCGCTGCCTTTCGAGGAAGGCGCCGTGTTGTACCGCCCGATCATTGTCGAGCGCAGCATGTACACGCTCGACTTCGAACGCCCCGTACCCACCCATCCCGATCGGCCCTCGTGGGAACCGCTCGGGCCCACCATGGCTGCCCGCGCCATCATCCAGCCGCCCGAGGCCGAGCGCATGGTCCTCATGGCGGGCTTTGCGGGCATCATGGAGGCGCTCCAAGCATCCGGGGGGGATTTTCCAGCCGAGCCGCGGCGACGCGAGCAAGACCCAACGGACAGGCGCTTCGGGGAGCGCGACCTCGCCCCATTCGCGTTTGAAAGCGTCTCGCGCAATTCGAGAGCGCATATGGCGGAGGCGACTCTGCTGATGGACATCGCCATCGCCCGCACGGCGATTGCCGCCGAGCGGTACCGGCGCGAGCACGGTGATTGGCCCGCCACTTTGGATGCCCTGGTGCCGGCGTATATTGATGCCGTGCCGTTTGATGTCATGGCGATTCTGGCAAGGCAACCCGTGCGCCACACCGTGCGCGATGACGGCACCTTTGTGGTCTACAGCGTCGGCTTGAGCGGTGACGACCACGGCGGCAACCCGCGCACAGTCGACGACCAGGACACGGACGACCGCGTCTTCGAAGTCCACACACGCCCGGAAGGAGCGAGCCATGAGCAGTGATGCAACCGCAACGGGTTTCGCGTTTCGGCGCAATGACAGGATGCTCTGGCGCTCGGTTTCCGCCCTCGTGTGGGAGGAATGCCGCGTGGGGGGCGCGGTAGCGGCGTTATGCACGGTTGGGGCATGGCTGATGCTGCTCTCACTTTCGGTGCAGATTGGGCGCATTGGCGAGGCGATGTGGATTCGCGGTGATGGCCTCTTAGTTTTCACGGTCACCACAATGCCGCTGCTGCTGGCGCTCTTGTTGGTGTTGAATCCGGCCAATTCCGGCCATCTCATGGGCGGTTTCTCGCAACGCGTGCTCTGGCTTCCCGTGCCCGTGTACCTGGCCGTGGCGGTGGCACTTGGAATGCGCACGCTCTTCCTTGCGGTGGCCGTGACGGCCACTATCGCCTTCACCCACCTCGTGCTGGCTGGCGGGCCGCCGTTGACGCTCGTGGCTCTGTTCGTGATGCTGTTCGTCGCCATCCAGACGCTCGACTGGCTGCGCGCGGCGGTGTCGGGACTGTCGAGTCTGCTGGCCGGGGCCGTGGTGGTGCTCCTGCTGCTGTTGGTCACGCGCTACAACCCCTTCGCGCTCATGGGCTCGATCGCCGAGACCGCCGACTGGGGCACGCTGATTCCCGCCGCCCTGGCGAGCCTTGCGATGAGCTACGGCATCTCCGTGGCCGCCGTGAGCGCCACGCGCGCAGGCCGGCACATCGGCATCCCGGAGATTTGGGAATGGCCGCGCTACCTCGAGCGCAAGGGAGCCGAGCGGCTGTCCCCCTTCCAATCGCCACTCGCCGCGCAAGTCTGGTTCGAGTGGCGCCGCTGCGGCTGGACGCTGCCTGTCGGCACGCTGCTGCTGACCGTCTTTTTCAGCCTTGCCTACGCCCTAGGCGCAGGCGAAGCCAGTTGGGCGGATTTGCGCACGGCGGCCTCATTCGCGGTTTTCCCCGCAGTGCTGCTGTCGGCCCTGGCGCATGGCATCCGCGCGCGCGTGCTGGGCATCCGCCCAAAACCGGGCAAACCGGGTTTCGACTACCTCCTGCCGCGCTCGAGTGCTGAGGAAGCCATGGCGAAATGCATCGTAAGCGCGCTCGCATTGGTTCCAACCGTCTTTATCGTCATTGCGCTGCACCTGTCGTCGGGTTCGGGCAGCTTTTTCACCGACCTCGTCCCGTACGCCTTGGAGAAAGGCATCACCTCGCCCCGCGAGGTGGCGTGGAGCGTGGCCAGCCGCGGCGTCCTGCTCTTGCTGCTCGCATGGCCCCTGATGGCCATCGGCACGCGCGGCATGCGTTGGCTGTTGTTCGCCATGATTATGGGCGTGCCCCTCGCGAGCTTTCTGAACCTTGTGGGCTCGCAGATGGACCTCGCCGTTGCGGCGGAGTTGAATGTTGCATTGCAAGTCGCCCTGCCGTCACTGATCGTGCTGGCAACCATCGCCGCGTTCGCCCTCGCGTGGCGCCGTCGCCTGCTTGGGCCAATTGCGATGGCGGCCTGCACCGGTGTCTGGCTGCTGACCGCGTGGTTCCTCCACGGCGCCCTGCCCGCCGGAATCCCACTGCGCCTGGTAGCGCTTGAAAGCCTGGCCTGGGCTTCCCTCGTGCCGCTGCCCTTCGCCCTCATCACGCTGGACTCCGCGCGCAAGCGCCACGGGAAGGTGGTCGAGCAGGCCCCTGGTGCGGCCGCATCGGCGTGGTTAAGACTGGGACCGCGCCGCTGGGCCTTCGTTGCCGCCATGGCGCTCGTCATGCTCTGGATGGGCTGGCCCTCCGAGCCTTCCTACAAGAACTACCTTCGCGCCGAGGGGGCTCCGGTGTCACGCGCTGATCTCAACGACATCTACCCAGCCGTGCCGGATGACGAAAATGTCGCGCTGCGCTACATGGCCTTGGGCGACCGCGCCGCGGATCTGGAAGACGCGTTTGTGGAGCGTGGGGAGTGGGAGTTGCAGGACCCTGACGATCGCTGGAGTTTCCGCGTGTACGGGGTGAGTGACATCCCGCTGCAGGATGCGCTCGACCTCGAGAAGTTGGAGATCACGCGGGCCTATTGGGCTGAGGTGACCTCTCAGATCACGCCGGAAATGAGGAGATTCGCCCGGGAGGGGCCACACCAAAGCCGGTATCCCATGGATTTGCGCGAAGGTTTTAATGTCGATTTTGCTCATCTCTCGCCGTTGCGCAACCTGGCGCGCCATCTCAGCGTGGATACCTTCGTAGCCAGCCTCGACGGCGACATCGCCCGTGCGCTCGACAACCTGCGCGCGGCCATTGCTCTGCAAGACTCGCTCGCGAACGAGCCCATGCTAATTTCGGGGCTGGTGCGCATGGCCATTCTCGGGATAGGTCTGAGTCAAGTCGAAATCATGCTCAACTTTTCGACGCTCACCGATGCCGATCTCGAGGTGCTCGAGCACACATTGCGCCACGCCCTACCGCCACTGCACGAGCAACGCATTCTAGATGGCCCACTTCGGGGCGAACGCATGATCAGCCTGCTGACCCTGACCGATTGGATGGACGAAGGGTTCAGCGAATCGGAACCCGTTCAGTTCGCATTGACCAGTCCATTGGCTTTGATACCAGCGAGGCTCGCCATGCCTCTCGCGGCGGAGCGCACCGCACTGCTGGGGGCGCACGAACGCATGCGTGAGCAAGCCGCCGATCTGGCACAGACCTCATCCTCGACCGCTCGTTCATTTTGGGACGACGACTCTCTGGATGGCAGCATATTTCACATTGCGCCCGTCGCCTCGATTGTACTGCCGGCTCTGTTCCGGTCCTACTTTTCCGAGTGGCGTGTGCGCATGGAGATCGACATCGCCCGCACGGCCATCGCCGTCGAGCGCTTTCGGCGCGAGCACGGACGCCTCCCCGAAGCGCTCGACGAACTCGTGCCCGAGTACATCGAGGCCATTCCTTACGATGTCCTGTCCAAGGCACCCGGCCGCCCCGTCCAATACATTGCACGCGAAGACGGCGCCTTCACCATCTACAGCGTCGGCATGAGCGGGCGGGACGACGGCGGCCGCGCGCGCGGCGATGACGGGGAGGAAAAGGCCGACGACCTGACCTTCGTGGTCGGCGCGCGGCGCATCGAGACCCAGTAAGCCTTTCCTAGTCTCTTTCGCGCCTTTACTTTAGCTTTACCAAGAATGCATACTTTTCACAGGAGTGGGTATCTCGACAAAACGCGTCCGCACCGCAGCCATGAGGGAAATCGATGGACTCAACCTATCGCACCGTCGACAACGCCCGCGTCCTGGTGGTATCGCTTCGCAACGCGTTCCCAGATGTTGCCCGGTGCTGTGCTTTTGAATTCGAGGATGTCATTCGCTCAATCGAGGCGGCGGATCTCGCCGCGCCGCGGGTGAACCCGACGGATTTCAGCAATCCCTTCGTCAATCGGTGCGTCAAAGCCCTTGAGCTGCGAACCCCCTTGATAATCACCCGCAAAGAGAAGCCGGTTCCGATTACCCTCACACGGGACTACGAGGTGCTCTTCCTCATGTGCCAGCGGCCGAGTGACTTGCGCCTTCTGGACGCCTTGGTCGGCTGGCGGGAGCGCTGCAAGAAGGTGGTCTGCTGGATCGAGGAGCTGTGGGCCGGCAGCCTGAAATGGGAACGCGTTCTCGAGCCCATCAAGAACTTTGACCACGCGTTCATCGGTTGCCGCGGTACGGTGAGGCCTCTCCAGGAGGCCACGGGCGTTGCGTGCACCTACGGGCTGCCGGCGGTGGATGTCGTCCGATTCACGCCCTTTCCCCACCAACCCACGCGTTCCATCGATTGCTACAGCATGGGAAGGCGCGCGCCCGCCTCGCACGAGGCGCTCTACCGCCGGGCGCAGGAGAGCAATTTCCACTACATCTACGACACCGTGCCTGCCCAGACGAAGGTCTACGATGTCGCCCAACACCGCACCCTTCTCGCCTCATTCATCATGCGTAGCCGCTATTTTGTCGCCAACAAGGCCAAACTGGACATGGGCGAGCAAACAGGGGGACAGGAGGAGGTCGGCCTTCGCTTCTTCGAGGGGATCGCGGGCGGGGCTGTGCTCATCGGAAACGAACCCAATTGCGAAACATTTGACAGGCACTTCAATTGGCCCGATTCGTGCATCCATGTTGATTGGAATTCCGAGGCCATTGTCGAGGTGATGGATGAACTCGATCGCGATCCGGAGCGCGTCGCCAACATTCAGCGCCGCAACGCCGTGGAATCCCTTCGGCGGCATGACTTCGGTTACCGGTGGCGGAATGTCCTGGAGACCCTCGGGCTGGATCCGCAACCGGAATTGGCCGAACGGGAAGCGCGTCTCCATGCAATCGCCGAGGCCGCTGAGGCGGCCGAGGCAACGGTGTGATGGAAGTAATCGTGGGGGGGATCTCGACGGCATGCCCCTGTTGCGGCGCCGCGGAGCTTCAACCCTTTTTCCCCCTCAATCGCGTGCTGGTGCATTGCTGCCGCCTGACGGATTCCCAAGCCGAAGCCAGGGCCTACCCGCGGGGCGAGCTGGAGCTTGCGCACTGTTCCTCCTGCGGCGTTATCACGAATCATCGCTTCCAGCCGGAAGTCATGACCTACGCACAGGATTATGAGGAAACCCAGGGTTTTTCGCCCACCTTTGCCCGTTTCGCGCGCAATCTCGCCAATGGCTTGATCAAGCGTTGGGACCTTAAAGGAAAAACAGCCCTTGAAATCGGCTGCGGCAAAGGTGAATTCCTCACCATGCTCTGCGAACTCGGCATGAAGGAGGGGATCGGCTTTGACCCCGCCTATGTACCGTCCCGCAATGAAAACCCCGCGGTGGATTGCTGCCGTTTTCAGGCCGAAAACTACACGAGTGAGCATTGGGGCATTTCCGCGGACCTGATCTGCTGCCGGCACACCCTCGAGCACATAGGCAATGCCGGAGAGTTCCTGCGGATGCTTCGGCACAACATTGGCGACCGCATGGAGACCGTGGTCTTCTTCGAGGTGCCCGATGTCGGCCGCGTGCTCAGGGAAGGGGCCTTTTGGGACATCTACTACGAGCATTGCTCCTATTTCACGCCGGGCTCCCTGGCGCGCCTCTTCCGTGCCAGCGGTTTCGAGATCAGCGAACTCTGGCTCGACTACGATGACCAGTATGTCATGCTCACGGCGTTGCCCGCGCCGGGGCCAACGGCGGCGGTCTTCCACATGGAGGACGACCTCAAGGCCATCGCGAAGGATGTCGAGCGTTTTCCCGGCATCGTCATGGGTCTCATGGAGTATTGGCGCAAGCAGGTGCGTCAGGCGCGCGAGGCGGGCCGGAAGGTCGTAATCTGGGGCTCGGGCTCAAAGGGAGTCGCATTCCTCGAGTACCTTGGCGTGGGCGATGCCATCGAATTCGTGGTGGATATCAACCCCCACCGGCAAGGGAAGTTCATGCCAGGTACCGGCCAAGAGATTGTGTCCCCGGAGTTTCTCAAGGACTACCAGCCGGGGCTGGTCATCATTATGAACCCGATCTACGAAGACGAAATCACCGCCGACCTTGAACGGCTCGGGGTGGATGCCGAGGTCATGGCTGTCTGAGGCCACTCGTGGCGAACCGAACGCCTATTGGGTCCAGAAGAGCCGATCATCAATAGCCCCGGTTTCCCGAAGATAATTGATCTGCATCAGGCGCGTGTACAGCCTTCCATGGAAGGCCTCGTCGGTCAGGGCGATCTGCTCGCAGGCCTCTTTCAATTCCGCGATTCCCTGGCGCACATCGATCTTCGCGTGCCCGAAGCCGGGCAGCTCCCGCTCGATTCGGGAAAAATCTACATTGTAGGTCCGGGCGTCGCCATCGCTGGAGCCGAAACTCAGCTCGCAGTCAGGGAAAAACTCCTGCACCATTTCGGCCACTTGCCGAATCTGGTAGTTGAACGCATTCCGGCCGACATTGAAGGCCTTGTTGTGGATTGACTCAAGCGGAGCCTCCAACGCACAGGCAAACGCGCGGGAGATGTCGTGGATATGCACCAGCGGCCGCCATGGGGTGCCGTCGCTCGTCATGCGGATGGCCCCGGCCGTGAAGGCCCAGCCCGTCAGGCTGTTGACCACGAGATCGAAGCGCAAGCGCGGCGACAGCCCGAACGCCGTCGCGTTGCGGAAGTAGGTGGGGGAGAAGTCATCGCTCGCCAGCTCCCGCACCGCCGACTCAACCGCCACTTTGGAGCGGGCGTACTCGGTCACGGGGTTGAAGTTGGCATCCTCGGTCAATGCCATGGATTCACCCTGCCCGTACATGCTGCACGACGACGAGAACAGGAAACGCTGGACTCCCGCCTCCCGGGCCAGTTCCGCAAGGCGGATGGATGCCCTGGTGTTGATGTCCACCGTCAAGCTGGGGTCAAGATTGCCCAAGGGGTCATTGGAAAGGGCCGCGAGGTGACAGATCGCATCAAAACCAGCCAGGTCGGAGACTTCCAACTGCCGCATATCCCGCTTTAGGACGGGAATGGGCGTGGGTTTCCGGTGGAAATCACCCTCGTTGAAGAAGCCCGTGTCGATGCCGTGCACTTCGTGCCCACGCTCTATGAGGACATCCCGCATCAGCGCACCGATGTACCCCTCGCTGCCGGTGATGAGTACCTTCATACCATCACTCCGCCAAGCCGGACCAATTCAAGCATGTGCCATATCCAATCTTTCGGTTTTAGAAATTCGGTTGGGGAAGTGACAATCGAACCCGCTACCCACGCACACCACCCAGATTCGGGATCTTATTCAGGGCTTGCGGCACTGTCAATGGTTAATTTTTGGTGGAAGGACATGGGGGGAACATGTCACTCTTGCAGGAATCGTGGCGCAAGGAATCTGGCGCCACCATCTTGGGAGAATCTGCATTGGAATACCGCCTTTTAGGGCGCACGGGTGTCCGTGTATCGTCGCTCTGTCTCGGCACCATGACCTTCGGGAACGAGGCAGACGACATCGCGTCCCGCGCCATTATGGATCGCTGCGTCGATGCCGGCATCAATTTCTTCGACACGGCCAATGTCTACAACAAGGGGCGGACCGAGGAGATCGTCGGCCGATGGTTGCCGAGTCACCGGGATCGGATTGTACTGGCAACGAAGGCCTACTTCCCCGTCGGGGAAGGCCCGCTCCAGCGCGGAGCGTCCCGCCGCCACCTTGTGCGAGAGGCCGAGGCGAGCCTTCGGCGCCTGCAAACGGACTGGCTCGACATCTTTTACATCCACCACTGGGATTCCGACACCGCGCTGGAGGAGTCGCTCGGGGCCTTGGATACCCTGATCCAGCAGGGCAAGGTGCTTTACGGGGCCGTATCGAATTTTTCCGCATGGCAAACGGTCAAGGCCATCAGCGTAGCCGATCGGATGGGCATTCCGCGTCCGGTGGCCATTCAACCCATGTACAATCTCCTCAAGCGGACCGCCGAAATCGAGATATTGCCCATGGCCGCCTCCGAGGGCCTCGGGGTGTGCCCCTACAGCCCGATTGCGGCAGGTTTGCTCACCGGCAAATATGCCGATGGGGCGGGTGGACGCATCAAGGAGAGCGCCATGTACGCCGAGCGCTATCGGGACGAGCAGAATCACGCCGTCGCATCGGCCTTTGCAGCGCATGCACGGGAGCAGGGCTATGCGCCCTCGGCCTTGGCCGTGGCATGGGTGGCCAGTCATCCGTCCGTCAGCTCGGCGATTATCGGGGCCCGCTCGGTCGAGCAGCTCGAGGAAACCCTTGGGGCTGCCACGATCGCCCTATCCGAGGCCGATCGCGAGGCCATCACGGCATTGTCCCAGAGCCCGCCGGAGGCGACGGACCGTGAGTCCATGGGCACGACGCTGCGGCAGCTGGATTCCGGCAGCCATACCGGGCGGCCGGCACGATGATCCGCGCGATGAACCGCATTTGGGGTATGCCTGTTAACTTTTTGCGCACTTTGCTCGTTCGGGAATAGGACCAGGGACATGCAAACCGATTGGCAGGCCCTGGCCGATGATGAATTGGCCTTGGCATTTCGAGATCAGGGCCGGCAGGAGGCCTTTGACGAGCTGGTGCGCAGGCACCAAGGGCGCGTGTATGCCGTGGCGTACCGAATGACCGGTAACCGCGAAGATGCGTTGGATGTGGCCCAGGACTCGCTCGTCAAGGCCTATCAGAAAATTGAAAAGTGGCAGCCGCATGGCGGCTTCGTGCCGTGGTTGATGCGCTTGACGACGAATCAGGCGATTGACGCCCTGCGTCGGCGCAAACGGCAGTACACGGAGTCTTTGGATGCCGATGACGGCTACCGCCTCAGCAGTATCGAGGACGAGAACGCAGCACCCGCCGACCGGGGTGCACGCACGAACGAGATCGAGGCCCGTGTTCAGACGGCGTTGGGTGTGTTGAGCACCTCGCAGCGGGCGATCTTCGTGTTACGGCATTACGAGGGATTGAAGTTGAATGAGATTGCCGAATCGATGGGCATCAGCGTGGGGAGCGTGAAGGTGCACCTGTTTCGGGCATTGAAAAAGATGCAGGTCGAATTGAAGGACCTGTACGAAGGGCCTGCCGAGTGAAGCACGAATTGGGCAAAGGGTAGTGGAGATGGAATCATGATGACTGGGGAGCACGGCACGGTATGCTAGGCAAACGACGCCTTGAGCAGTTGCTGGCAGCAGCTGCGTACGACGACATGACCCCCGAGGAAGAGGCCGCCCTTTCCAAACGAATCGCGCGCGACCCAAGCCTCGCCGAGGAATCGAACGCACTGAGGCATTTCGCCTCTCAACTCCCCAATGACCCGCCCGCCTTCGAGGGCAACCTGCTCCCGGCCGTGCGCGCACAGCTCGCCATTGAGGCCGTACCGAGTGCATCTCGAAGCTGGGGCCGCCTTGGTGCCTACGCCGTGGCGACAGCCTGCGTGCTTGCTGCATTCGGCGGAGCGTTAATGCTGCCAGGCAACGGCAATCCCTCCAACCCGAACCCGACTGCTTCCAACCCGAACGGCGACACCCCGCTGTCGCTCGTCATCGCGGAATCCCACACCCTGCGGAATCAAGGCGACGCCACCGGCGCGTACGCACTCTTGACCGAGGCATTGGCCGAGCATGGAGACGACCTGTACGCTGCCGAGGTGCAGTTGGCGCTCGCGTCGCTCGCTTTCGAGGAATTGCAATGGTACAGCGAGGCGGAAGAGGCCTACGACGCCTTTGCCCGCGACTACACCACCGCCTATCTGATGCACCCGGATAGCGCAACCATCGCCTTCCGGCGCAATCTGCTGGCGGAGGCGCGTGCCAGCGCATACGAGCCGCTCTACGCCTTGATCGATGCCGGCAGCCAGCTGCCCGAACTCGAGCGGATTCTGGCGCGTCATCCGGCGGGATTCGTGGCGACACAGGCCGCCGACCAGATGCTGGCCTCGATTCCCGGCACCGCCAGCGATGTCGAGGCCCTGGAACAGGTGCGCGAGCGCTGCACCGATCCGATCGCCTTGGCCCATCTCGATGTCGAATTGGCCGAACGCTACGCCTACGACCTTGGCGACGGCATCCGGGCTCGCGAATTGCTCGAGGATGTCGTGCAGCGTCAGGAGTCGCATTACGCGGTCCTGGCCGCGGAGAAGCTGATGCTTCTCCCGGTGGAATAGCCCACTTATCGAGGATTTCCGGCCTCCATTGGCCGGTTTTCCCGTTCTTGTGCTAGGATCCCAATACCTGTGGCATGACGCCCGGGCTGGAGTGAACATATCGTGGCATCCGAACGCGGATTCGAGAATCAATTACTGCGGGATGGCGTGGTGGACGAGAGCCGCCTCGCCCGGGCCCGTGACGAGGCCGCCGGAAAAGGCCTGACGCTGACGGAATGTCTTCTGGCGCTTGGCTTTGCGACGGAAGACGACATCTACCGCTCACTGGCCTCGTTCTGCGAATTCCGCTTTGTGCAGCCCTCGAAAATGCAGGTCCCGGAGACGATGGCCGAGGCCGCTCCGGCCCGATATGCCTCGCACTACCGCTTTGTCCCCATTGAGGAACGCAACGGCACCCTCGTCATCGCCCTGACGGATCCCCTCAATACCCATCTGCTCGACGATATCCGCATGGTGCTCAAGCGCCGCATCGAGCCGACCGTCACCACGCCGAAGGAATTGCAGCAGACCCTCAAGCAACTCTACGGCGTCGGCGCAGACACCGTCGAACGCATCATCTCGGACAACGAGGCGGCAGGCTACGCCGTATCGCTCGATGGGGCCGTGACGGGTTCAGACCTGGGTGATGTCCAGATCGACGCCTCCGTCATCAAATTCACGAACGAACTGATGGCAGAGGCCATCAATACCAGCGCGACCGATATCCACATCGAGCCCTTCGAGGACATCCTGCGCGTTCGGTACCGCATCGACGGCATTCTCCATCAGGTGCCCGTGCCGGCCTCGATTCGCGGCTTTCACGCGGCGATCGTATCGCGCGTAAAGATCATGGCGAACCTCAACATCGCCGAGCGCCGCCTGCCGCAGGATGGCAAGATTCTGGCCAAACTGGGGGAGGAGCAGTTCGACTTGCGCGTCTCCATCCTCCCGACTCCGCATGGCGAGACCGTGAATGTGCGCGTGCTCAACCGCGGCTCGATGTTCATGTCGCTCGAGGAACTCGGCTTCATGGGCCCCGAACTCAGGCAGTTTCTGAAGTTCGTGGAAAATCCGCACGGGATGATCCTCGTCACCGGACCAACGGGTAGCGGCAAGACAACCACGCTCTATGCGGCCCTGGCGAAATTGAACAAGATCGACCGAAAAGTCATCACCGTCGAGGACCCGATCGAGTACCAGTTGAAGGGCATCACCCAGATGCAGGTGCAGGAGCAGGTCGGCTTCAATTTTGGCCGTGCCCTGCGCTCCATGCTCCGCCATGACCCCGACATCATGCTCGTCGGTGAGATTCGTGACTATGAGACGGCCGAGATGGCCATTCGCTCAAGCTTGACCGGTCACCTAGTCTTCAGCACCCTGCACACCAACGATGCCGCGGGCGCCGTGACGCGCCTGACGGATATGGGCGTCGAGCCGTTCCTGATTTCCAGCACGATGATCGCATCGATTGCCCAGCGCCTCGTGCGGCGCGTGTGCAAGCATTGCGCCGAGCCCGTCGAGGCCACCCCGGAGCGTCTGGCGTCCGTCGAACGCACGGAAGCGGACATCCCCGAGGGGGCGGTCTTCCTCAAGGGAGTCGGCTGCGAACATTGCCGCTACACCGGCTACCGGGGCCGATTGGCCATCTACGAGATTCTCCCGTTCACGCGTGAGATCAAGACGATGACCGTCGAGCGGCGCTCCTCGGCAGACATCAAGCAAGTGGCCCGCCGCCAGGGCATGAAGACCCTGCGCGAGGCTGGCTGGGATCGCGTATGCGAAGGGGCGACCACATTTGAGGAAATTCTGCGCGTGACCGCAGAGAGCGAGGCGGAGTCCGCCCTCGAGGTGCAGGATGCCCCAGTTCCGGTATGAGGTAAAGAAGGGCCCTGGCTCGGCAAGTACCGGCGTTCTCGAGGCAGAAAGCGAGCGCGCGGCCCTTGCCCGTTTGCGCGAGATGGGCTACTTCCCGCTCAAGATCGAGCTGTTCGACGGGAACGACACCGGCGACGCCCTCAAATTCTCGCTGACCCGGATCCGCCTCAAGGACCGCAATATATTCTTCCGCCAGTTGGCAAATCTGTATGAATCCGGCATGCCGCTGACGCGGGCCCTGAGCACCCTCATGCAACAGGGTGGCAATCCAAAAATGGTGCGCGTCATTGAGCAGGTTCGCGATGACATCCAGCAGGGCACCACCCTCGCCGAGGCGCTCGAACGGCACGAGAAGACCTTCTCACCCATGACCTGCAACCTTGTGCGGGCGGGCGAGACCGGCGGTATGCTGGACGAGGTCTTCTGGCGCATTGTCACCTTCGGCGAGCAGGAAGAAGAACTTCGCGGCAAGGCCACGACGGCGATGATCTACCCGGCGTTTCTCCTGCTGATGGGAATTTCCGCTGTATTCATTCTCATGTCCTTCGTGTTCCCGAAATTCGCCCTGATATTTGATGACTTCAATGTCGAGCTTCCATGGCCCACCCGGGTTGTGATGGCCTCGTCCGAGTTCATGGGGTCGTATTGGTGGGCCGTGCTGATCGCGGCAGGCGCGCTGGTGGCGGCCTTTCTCCAGTACTACCGGACGGAGGAAGGGCGTTTTCAACTGGATCAGTTCGCCTTGAAGATCCCGCTCATCGGCACGCTGATAAATCGTTACGAAATGGCGCGGTTTGCCCGCACGCTCGGCACTTTGCTCGACAACGGCGTGCCGATCTTGACCAGCATGCGCATCACCACCGAGACCATGGGAAATCGTGCCATTCAACGCGAGGTGGGCACCATCCATGGCCGCGTGGCAGAAGGCGATGGCATCAGTGAGAGCTTGGAGCATTGCAAGCATTTTCCGCCGATGGTGATCAACATGATTGCCGTGGGAGAGGAGAGCGGCCGCCTTGGCGCGGTGACCAAACGCGTGGCGGAGGCCTACGACGCCGAGGTGGATCGCGCAGTCAAGGCAATTGCCTCGATGATGGAGCCCATTCTTATTGTGGTGATGGGTATTTTAATCGGCTTTCTCGTCATTGCGATGTTGCTGCCGATGCTGACTTTGAGTGCGAATATCAACTAGGGGCGTGCGCCCCATGGTAGAATGAATGGAATTCGGGGCCCGATGCGTGGAGTAAATCCCCGCCGGGCACGAGACCGGAGGAAGACAATGAAGGCAAATTCAGGTTTCACGCTGATTGAGTTGATTCTCGTCACTGTGATCATCGGCATCTTGGCGGGCACCGTGACGGTGACCTATGTGGGCCGCACGGAGCAGGCGCGTGTCAATCGGGCCAAGGCGGATATCGTGGCCTACTCGGACGCGGTGGACCTCTATGCGATCGATAATAACGATCGATTCCCGGGTTCCTTGCGCGATGTGACGCAATATGTGCGCAAGTACGAGTTGGACCCCTGGGGCAACGAGTATGTCTATGTGTACCCGGGCCAGCAGAATCGCAACCGGTACGATATCTACTCGGCAGGTCCGGATGGCATTCCAGGCACCGAGGACGACATCGTCAACTGGACCACGGACTGACGCCGGGCGATGCACCGGCGCAACGGGGTGCCTGTCACCCGATTCGTCCGCCGGTTCGTTCTGCCAGTACGCTCATGAAACACCGCGCACCACAGTCACAACGGCGTCGCAACCAAGCCGGCTTCTCCCTGATGGAGCTGGCCGTGGTGGTGATCGTGCTCGCCCTGATGACCTCCATCGTGACGCCGCTCTTTCGGGCCACCATGATTCGCCTGCGCACCGAGCAGGGGATTACGGAGTTTCTCACTGCCGTTCAGTACGCCCAGGAGCGCGCCGTGTCCGATGGACGCGAATTCCGTATCTATATTGATGCCCGCGCGAACCGCTACTGGATCGAGCGCTTCGTGGAGGTTGACGATGATGGCGAGCGTGTGTACGAGCCCTTCGAGCAGTTCGGCATGCGTCAGTTGCCCGAGGAGATATCCTTTCGCCGGGTGTCCGCGAAGACCCACCGCGAGTCACGGGCGCAGTACATCACCTGCTACCCCAGCGGCGCCTGCGACCACGCCTCCATCACCATTGACCGTGCTCACGGCCGCTCCATGACCATCGACACGCGGGGGCGCATCGCCTCGTTCCGCGTGCGGGACCGTGAACGGTGACGCGCGGCTACATATTGGTGGAAACGCTGACCGCCATGGCGATTCTCAGCATCAGCGTGCTCGCAATGAACGGCGCCCTTCGTCAGGCAACCCTGACGATGGCCATGGCCCGTGATTTCACCCAGGCCCGCTTCGTGCTCGAGCAGGTTGTCGGCAGCGTGGAACTGAAGCAGATCGTCGACCCCGGCGGCGCTTCCGGGCGCTACGGCGGAAGCCTGTCTCATTTTCAGTGGTCCTACGAGATTACGACGATCGAAATGCCCGTGCCCCCGGTTCAGCTGAACCCTGAGAATCCCGCTCACGCCCAGCTACTGCAACGGCTCATGAACGAGGACGGAGAAATTGAACTCCCGGTCCACTACATTCCCATGGTACGCGCCGAGGTGACCTGGACCCGTGGCGGCCAACGATTCACGGAAGTTGTCGAGACTCTGCTCGATCCCGACCGACTGCGCGTCGAGGATGAGATTCAGTGATGGTTCCAGCGAATCAGCGCCAACAACAGCGCCAAAAGAAGCGGGGATTCACGCTGGCCGAGATGCTGGTTGCCAGCACCCTGCTGGCCATCGTGATGTCCGCCGTGTATGTCTCCTTCAATTCGGCGCTCCGGGTGTGGCGTTCGGGCGACCGTGACGCCGCCGCGTATCAGGATTCCCGCGTGTCGATGGCCATCATGAGCCGCGAATTGCACAGCATCATCGCGGGTACCGAGCACATGGTTCGGGGTACGCGCAATAGCCTCGAGTTCTTTGCCGCGGTGCCTCCGATGGATCCCGATGAGGCCGATGCCACGCGTGTGCTTTGGATTCGCTACCAGATGGCGCGCAGTTCGGGTGAACGCGGTCGAACGCTTCAGCGGACGGAAGCCATCGTGACCGGTCCCTTGCCGCTCTGGGAGCCGGGTATGCCCGAGCCGATGAGTACACCCGTCCGCATGGGCCGCCGCCACTCGTTTGATCTCGCCACCGGCTTGCGGGACCTCGAGTTTACCTACCTCTGGGTGCTTCCGCTCCCCGAGGACGAGGTTGTGCAGGACCCCGGGCCGCTGGAGGTGCATGAGAATCGCGAGGGCTGGGGGCTTCCGCAAGGGGTCCGCATTCGACTCACCATGACGGATGAGTTTTCCGAACGCGGACACACCCCATTCCAGACCATGGTTGTTTTCCGCGGCGTCACCACGCCCTTTGGCGAGGGCGTGTCCGGTGGTCCCGCGGGAGGAACCTTCCAATGAGGCACTCCCGCAACGACGGCTTCGCGCTGATCACCGTACTCGGTGTGCTCGCCGTGCTCACGACAATCGTGCTGAGTTTCGGCCATCGCGCCGTGCTGGAGCGCCGCGCCGCCGCCATCAGCGTTGACCGCACGCAGGTGCTCTACTTGGCCCGGGGCGCTGCCATGCGCGCCTCAGTGGAGCTGCGAAACAAGAATGTCGTGGACATGCTGCGTGACCAGGGGGAGCGCACGGCCTTTGATCAGCGCTGGTACGAGCCGACCGACCTCTTTGCTGGAGAGGCGGAGATCTTCGCACTCGGCGGCGCAGTCGAGACCGAGGGCGAGGAGTGCTACTACCAGATGCTGGACGCAGAGAGCCGAGTCTGCATCAATTCTGCCCCGGAGGACTTGCTGACTGGACTGCAAGCCATGAGCCTCAGCACGGTCCGCAAGATCATGATGCGCCGAGAGACGAGTTTCCGCAATGACCCGGAGAGCCGGCCAAGGGCTTACCTTTCCCTCGAGGAATTCCGCCAGATGGAGAGGATTCGCGACGAGGAATGGTATGGCAGCCGCGGGCGGCCGGGGCTGAAGGATGTCATTACGGTGTTCGGCGACGGGCGTGTCAACATCAACACCTGCTCGCGAGAGGTGCTCGAGGCCATTCCCGGCGTCAGCTCGGAGGTTATCGACAAAATTCTGGAGTACCGTGCGGGTCCGGACGAGGAACTCGGTACGACGGATGACCGCTCTTTTGAGAACATGGGCGAGGTTGCGGAGCGCGCGGGCGTGGGGGCCGCGGTGCGGACCACGCTTAACCGTTATTGCAAGGTGACTTCTGACTATTTTACAATCACCGCCGTGGCGACCCAACGCCAGGGCGCGGTGCGTGCACAAATAACGGCAACGGTTCTGCTCGGTGAGACCAGCACGCAGACCCTTCAATGGCGGGAAGATCTCGTTGGCTTCTAAATCCAATTCGTTTGCGATCCTGGAAATGGATGCGCACCGGCTCGCGTGTGTGCGATGCCGAAAATCCAGCAAGGGCATTGAGGTTGTCGAGCACGCCTCGCTGGCCGGCGACTGGGGCGATCCCGACTCGCTCGGGAACGCGCTGACGGCCTTCGCAAAGGAGAATTCCCTTGCGTCCGGACCGCTCTATACCGTCGTGCCCCGCCATGATCTCACCGCACGCATCCTCCATATGCCCAGTCATGACCCTGAGGAAGTCGACAGCATGTTGCGCCTGTCGGCGGAGGAGTATGTACCGTTTCCGCTTCACGACATCGTCATTGATGACAGTATTCTTGAGAAATTGCCGGATGGCCACAGCCGTGTACTCGCCGTGTTCGCGCAACGCAGCGTCATTGACCAGCATGTGCGCATCCTCGCCGGGGCCGGACTCGAGCCCGCGGAGATCTTCGTCTCGACAGCCTGCCTTGCCTCGGCCGTGCTTGGCACGAAGGAGTTGCACGAGCGTTGGGCCTTCGCGCATCTGTCCCGCACGGGCCTCGAGGTTCTGGTGTTTCACGGCCGCACCCTCGCCTTCAGCCGGGGTATCGTGTCCTCGCACGACTGGGCCAGCATGCCACCCGAAGAAGTGCTGGAGGAACTGGGCGTTGAAATCCGGGCCTCCTTGTCCTCGTACCGGCGCGAGTCGGAAGAAGGCCTGCCAGTCGAGCAGGTTTTCCTCGATTCCGACTGGTTGCACATGGGGGACGCGGCGGATACCCTTACTCACTCGCTTGGCGTGGATTGCAGCTCCCTTACGATTTCACGGCAGCTGGGCGCCAAGGGCTTGCCCGGCGATCCCGCTGATGGCCCCAGTCTCGCCGCCCTCGGCGCAGCCCTCACGGCCCAGGGGCGTGGCGCGGTGCGAATCAGCCTCGTGCCGGAGAGCCTCCTGTCGCGGCGCCGTTCCCACCGCACCAAGCGGCAGGCCATCGCCGCGGTCATCGTGGGCTTGACGGTAGTGGCTGGCCTGGGCGCCCTTTTCGCGCAGATGCACTACCAGCGCCAGGGCTACATCGACGCGCTTTCCGCGCAAGTGGACCGCATTCGTCCGCAATCGCAGGTCCTTATTGAAAAGCAGCGTCAGCTTCTTATCCTTCAGCGGGCCTTGGACCGTTCCGGAAGTGCCATGGAATACCTCGCGACGATGGTCGACCTGGCGCCGCCCGGTATCAGCATTTTGAGTTTCACCTACCGCGAAGGCGAAGGCGTCCGCGTGGGCGGACGCGGCCTCAATCGCGCCACGATCGACAGCTACTCCGATGCCCTTCGCAATTCCGGCTCGCAGGTATTGCCGCCCCTGACTACCACACGCATTGAATCCACCCGGGCGCAGGTCGAGAACGAGCGCGATGTCATGTACTACGAGATTGTCGTCAGTTTTCCCGATGATTCCGCCGAGGATCCCTACACATGAGCGGGTACTGGGAAAAGCTCTCGTTTCGTGAGCGTGCACTGGCGATATTCGTGGCCTTGTTGTTGGCCGTCGGGCTCTCGTACTTGGTTGTGACTTCCGCCTTGGACCACCTTGATCGGCAGGAGGCCGAGATTGACCGTCTCGAGCAGCAACTCGTCAATTTCTCGCGCCACATGGAGCGGCGTGGCCGGGTAGATGCCGCATTTGGCCAGATCGCCGCGCAGCACTCGAGCGAATGGTCGGGAGAAGAGATCTACGACCGCCTGGGCTCAGAGATCTACCGCTTGGCGCGCCAGGATCCCGGGGAGCCGGGTTCGGCCGGTTCCGGACCCGATATTGTGGCCATTCCACAGCTCCCACCCGGCGAATTGGCCTACAACACCGAGGGCTACCGAACCTACACGGTCGAATTCCGCACGAATGACGCCCCGGTAGACAACCTGATTGCATTCATGCGCCGTCTGGAGGAAAGCCCCCAGGCTTTGCGCATCGAGTCCATCGACATTCGCCGCTCCCCGGATCAACTTGGGGTCGGCCAGGCCACCATTCGTGTCAACCGTACCGTGGTGGATGGCGTAGAAGAAGCGAGTGAGATTGTTGATGCGCCGGGCGATGACCGCCCCTTGGACTGGATGCCGACGACCGCCACCGCCCGTACTGCCGAGTTGGCGCCGTTCGGAAGCTTCGAGCAGATAGAGACTGACGGCGCCATCGAGGGCTGGATAAGCGAGAATTGCAAGGTGACCCCCGCCACAAGATGGGTGACGGATGGCAAAAGGAGTGCACGGATCGAGGCGACCGAGCCCGGCGGGCTTTTCGCCCAGTCGGTCGAGCTTGTCGGCGGCCGCTCCTACACCATGAGCATTGATGTGAAGAGTGATGTGCCACTGACCATCAGCGTGATGGACCTGGAGAGCGCGGTGACATATGATGGTCAAGTGGAAATCGACTCGAACGGGTCACTTCGCACCTACACTTTGGCTTTTTCCGTTGCAGGTTCCGGCGTGCGCACCATGCACGCCCCTGCGATTCAGATTCACGAAACCGGCGGCTCCGCTATAATCGACCGAGTTCGGATTCGTCCATTCGAGGGAGCACGATAATGCGCGTATTCTATATTGCTTGTGCGGCATCGCTGGTCGCCATTGGTGTGATGTTCGCACTCAATACCATGGATAACTCCGTCGAGGCCCGGCGTGATGCCCTGGCGATGGACCTGCGCGCTTTGGAAGGGGCATGGGAGGCCCCAGAGCTCAATCGAGGCACCTCGCCCGAGCGTCATGAGCAGAGCATTACGGGCAAACCGGAAATCTGGCGGCACATCGTCGAGCGCCCGAAGCCGAGGCCTCAACCCTTTGACATCGGGGCGGCCCTTCGCGGCGTGGAAGCCACCCGTCAGACCTTGGGCGAACGCGTCTTGATTCGCACGCCGTCGAATGCCCGGGGAGAGTGGTTTCAAGTCGGGGACCGCATCAACGGGGTTCCCATTGTCGAGATAACGCGCGAAAGCGTGACCTTTTCCGTCGTTCATACCGATGGGCAAACCTACACACACAGCGTGAGCCGCTGATACCGGCTCATTTCAGCATGAAAGCCGACAGGGGCAGACCGGGGAGCTATGACATTGTCGCTTGGGAAAAAACGGGGGATCGCTCGGGGGGCCGCTATGGCCTGTACCTTCCTGGCCTGTATGTGCATCTTGGTATCGCATACGGCATGGGGACAGGCCACGCCAACGCAGCCATCCCCATCGCCCGGCACGGGCCCCGGCACCGCCCCCACGACACCCGTCCCTCCACGGCCGGATTCGGCTCGCCCGACCAGCCCATCGCAGCAGATTCAACAGCAGACCATCGGCATTTCCTCTCCGGGCATTGATGCTTCCGGCGAGCCGAGTGGCCCCAGTGACCCGGGGTCTCCTGCCTTCGATGCCATTTCCGGTCGTGCCATGGGACCGCGCGCAATTTCCGGCGCGGGACGGGGCGCGGGCGTGGGGGTCTCGCACTCCGGCGCGGGATACGAGCCCTACCTGAAGCGCGAAATTGAATACCGCGACGACGAGGTACCCACCGGCGGCTCAATGATGACCTTGACGACGCAAGAGGGCACGATGGGGGCGATTCAGTTCCTGGATGCGCTGTACCTCGCAACGGACTGGAACATTCTGGTCACGCCGGAAGTCGAGCCTATTCAGATGCGGTTCTGGATGGTCGAAGTAACGCCGCAGGAAGCCCTCGAGATTCTCAAGTTCAACGGCATTTACTACGAATACAACCCCGATACCGAGTTCATCTACTTCATGACGAAGGAGGAATACCTTCGGCGGCGGTATACCCAGATTATTCGTGAGGAATTTGTCATCCACCACACCGATGTCGCCGATGCCCAGGCGATCATCCAGTCCCTTGCGTCGCCGGAGTCCCGCATCATCGCCGACCCCCGAACGGCCACCATCATTGTGTGGGATACGATCGACAACATTGCCGAGATGTACGAGGCAGTCGCCATCGTGGATGTGGCAGCGGACCCCATTCGCTTCAAGCTCAATCATGTCAATGCGGATGACATGATCGACGCGCTCTTCGACCTCCTATCGCAACGCGGCGTCGCCTATACCGACCCCCGCACCAATACCCTCATCGTGGAAGATCTGCCCGAGCGCATCGAGCGCATCCGCGACTTTATTGAACTCGTGGATATCGAGCATGAGACGCGCCGTTGGACCTTGAACCACATCGAGCCCGGTGAGATTGCCAACCGCATCGAGGACCTCGTACCCTTTGAGATGGGGACCATCACGATCGACGAGCGCGTCCATCAGATCACGGTGACGACCCTGCCCGAGCGCTTGGACAAGATCGATGACCGCATCAAGATGTGGGATATCCCAAGTCGCCAGGTGGAACTGGCCGCGTATATCGTCGCGGCCAGTCAGGATGTGACCCGCGAGCTTGGCGTCAGCTGGGCATACTTCGATGAGCGCTCCGGCGAGACAATTTCCATCACCCGAGGAAGCGCGCGGCCGAATCCTCTGCGTGTGCCTGATTCCGGCCAATTGCTGCAACTGGGTACCGTTCCCTACCAGGTCCCGCTGCGCAACCGAATTACCGGCGATCCCATCGAGGATATCGGCGGCAATATCATCCCCGATCCCAGACTGCGCATGGGCGGACTCTCCATGGTGCTGAATTACCTCGACCAGCGGGGCGATATCACCATCATGTCGCGCCCGCGCGTTACGGTGCTTGATGGCGAGGAGGCCACGATTCAAAACACGACGGACCAGCCCTTCCAGGAGGGTGGATTCCAAGACACCGTGGGAACCGGCACTGGGCAGACCGGCTTTAATCGCGTCATTCCGTTGCGTGTCCAGTTCATCACCGTGGGTACTATTCTCAAGGTGCGCCCCGTCATCAATGAGCGCAACAACATCCTGCTCGACATCAACGCCGAGGACAGCACGGCGGAGCCGGTCACGGTGACCACCGGCGATCAGGCCAGCACGATTCCCCAGAAGACCGAGGCCAAGACGAGCACGCGTGTCATGGTGCACAACCAGCACACCATCGTCATTGGTGGCCTTCAGAACGCTGCCATGTCCGGCAGTGAGGATCGCATGCCGCTCCTGGGGGATCTGCCCTTCGTGGGACGGCTCTTCCGCAACGAGAGCCGTGAGCGCCGCCAGCGCGAATTGATGATTTTCATCACCCCGACCATCGTCGACGAGTTCAGCCAGCCCGAGAGTGAACGCCTCATGCGATTTACCGATGAACTGGGCATGGAAATCTGGAAGAGCCGGCAGACTCTCCTGCGGCGCATCGAGGATCGCGTGAGCCAAGGAGACAGCGTCGTCGCCATCACGATTTCGGCAGCCGGCAAGCTTCGGCTGGACGGGGAACCCGTCGAGTTCATCGAGCTGGAGGCCATCCTGGCCGAGCTGAGCCCGAGGGTGCGCGTACTGGTGTCACCGCATGAGCGGGCGCCCGTGGGCGTGGACCAGGCAGTGCTTGATGCCATCGACCGCGCCGGCCTCGAGAGTGTCCTTTACGACGAGCGCAGCGTGTTCGTACCGGTCTATGACTTGCCGGACTGGGCGCGCGAGTTGAACGAGGCCGAAGAGGAAGTGGACGAGTCTTGGGCGCCGATTTTCGAGGAAGAGGAATCGGTGCTGTACTAGGCAATTCTCCGCCGAAAATGACAAAAACGAAAGAGGACCAAGGCTGATTGCTTGCCGTGGTCCTCTTTATTGCTAAGGATGCGGGTGTTTTGGTCGCCGTGGCGCTCTAGTCGCCCTGGAAGAGTGGGAGGGAGGAGCCGCACTGCTGCACCGGATCGAGCTTCTCGAACTCCTCACGCGGCACCGAGGGGCCCTGGCGCGTGCAATGCTCGTTGAAGGCCTCGACCAGCACATTGCCGATGTCCACCGCGCTCATCCGCTCGATGTGGAAGCGCTGAAGGGCCATCGCGACTTCCCCGTCCTTGAACAGGACCACATTGGGCGAGGAAGGCTGAAAATCGAAGTAACCGCGCGCTTGCTGTACGGCCTCGGTGTCCATGCCGGCGAAAACCGTCACCAAGTTGTCGGGAATGCGCTCGTTCTGGAGGGCAAGCATCACCCCGGGGCGGCAATTGCCCGCCGCGCAACCGCACACACTGTTCAACACGACGAGCGTCGTGCCTTGCTTCTCACCAAGGACGGTGTCGACCTCCTCGGGTGTGGTAAGCGGCTGAATACCAACGGCGACCAATTCTTCCCACATGGGCCGAACGGCTTCGGGATCGTACATTGGAGGCATCCGAGATCTCCCCTGTTTGCATGCCTTGAAACGCTGGACAAGTCCTTAACGCGACGAACGCCACGCCGAGGGGGCTGTATTCCCCGCGGGTAGTGGTCAAAAATGGAAGGGGGCGCCACTGGAAAGCGGCGCCCCCTTCATATTCAAAGCGTCACCCACAAGGGGCTCACGCAG